>JAEEGK010002735.1_pt1 | contig 44271 bp, 22 predicted proteins | sample 8958771 | NCBI WGS metagenome assembly JAEEGK01 (sample SAMN16246547, study PRJNA631951) | gut metagenome | biome: gut microbiome; feature: rumen; material: SC-attached | host: Bos | place: Iran: Karaj | collected 2018-10
GAGATAAATATGGTCTATTCAATGTTCGACCGTATCATCACTGGAGGAGCTGTTCCGGTCCAGGAGGAGCTTCTCCTCTCAGCTCCCGAGATCTTGAGGGCGGATTACTTCACCCAACGCAGGGAACTGGGCATAATCAATGTCGGCGGCGCCGGCACGGTTAAAGTGGGTGAGGATGAATACCACCTCGACTACAAGGAAGCTCTTTATGTCGGAAGGGGTGACCGCCATGTCATATTCAAAAGCGACAATACTTCCAAGCCGGCTCATTTCTATTTTTGCTCAGCTACAGCACATCGGGAGACTGGGGTCAAGAAAGTGACCAAGAAAGACGCCGTCGTCATGCACCTCGGAAGCCTTGAAGAGTCCAACGAGAGAACAATCAACCGTTTGCTCGTCAAAGAAGTCGTGCCCTGCTGCCAGCTTCAGATGGGAATGACAGAACTTGCTCCCGGAAGTACTTGGAACACAATGCCCGCACATACGCATGACCGTCGTATGGAGGTATATTTCTACTTCGAGCTTCCCGAAGATGCGGCTGTCTGCCACTTCATGGGAGAGCCTCAGGAGACACGCCACATCTGGATGCATAATGAGCAGGCCGTCATATCTCCCCAGTGGAGCATCCATTCCGCTTGCGCTACCCGCAACTACACCTTTATCTGGGGAATGTGCGGGGAGAATGATGACTACAATGACATGGACTGGTGCGAGACTAAAGACTTGAGATAGTATGAGAAAGGTTTTGATGCTTGTGCTCGCCACCACTCTCGCTTTTGTCGGGTGCAAGGCTCCGGCCCAAAAGAAAGTCATGGCTAGAGTGGTCCCGGAAAGAGCCGATGATTTCGTGTTCGAGAACGATCTCATCGCGGGACGGTTCTACGGCAAGGCCCTGGAAGGTAATCCGACCTCGCCCGGCTTGGATATTTGGGTTAAACTGCCTGGAAAACTTGTCGCGGACGAGTGGTACGCTAACGCCTTGACAGAAGCGAATTATTACCACAAGGACCACGGCGGAAAGGATTGCTATAAGGTGGCTGTAAGCCTCGGTGGAGGCGCGTCCGTGCCCTTGATCGACGGTCAACTTTGCTGGCCGGCCACGAATTACCGCTCGTATAAGATTCTGGAAAAGACTTCTGAAAAGATAGTTTTTGAACTTAGTTATCCATCTTGGGAGGTCGCTGACGGGGTCAGCGCTTCCCTGGTAAAAAAAGTCACTGTGAAAGCCGGGACATATTTCATTAAGGTTGATGACACTTACACTTATTCCGGAACGGACATCCTCACTATAGCCGCCGGATTCAAACTGCATGGCGAGCAGAATACTGTCCATGACCAACTTGAGGCGAGTGACCGTCTGGCAATTTGGGAATATGCCTCCGACCAAAGCGTGGAGCCTGAGGATGGGCTGATTGGTGTGGCGATAGTCGTGCCGGACGCTGACTCTACCCTGGTGTCCGAGGAACTCGACCACTCTCTCTTGCTGAAAGATATTCCTTCTGGCGGAACTCTTTCATACTGTGTTGGTTCCTGTTGGTCAAAGGCTGACATTAAAACTTCTTCCGAATGGTTTAATCTTGTACGTGAGTTATGAAACGCGCGATTATATTCTTTGCGGCCATAGCGCTGTTGTTTTCAGCTGGCTGCGATTCTGAAAAGAAAACAACCCCTTCCGCATGGGGAGATTATGTCGTCGCTTGTGGCGACCAGGATTTATACATTGTCGATGTGGCAAAATCCACAGAAGAATCCCTGGCAGTCATCTGGCACTGGAATGTTTTTGAGACCTATGGACAGATTCCGGATGTGTACCGTGACGCCATGCGGGTCCTGGACGATTGCAAGCCGGTGGACGGAGGTGAACATCTCTTATTGACCTCATCAGCTGGAGGGACATTGCTTCTGGACATCGCCACCAAGAAGTGCCTTTTCTATGCGCTGACACCAATGTCTCATTCAGCGGACAAACTGCCCGGAGACAGGATTGCCATAGCGAATTCCACTAATCCAAAAGGTAACAGCCTGGAGATTTACGATGTGTCCAAACCGGATGTTCGCGTCTGGAAGGATACATTATACAGCGGACACGGTGTAGTTTGGTCTGAAAAGTATCAGCGCTTGTTCGCCCTCGGATTCGATGAGCTTAGGAAATATGCCCTTAAGGATTGGGATTCCACCACGCCTTCCCTGGTGTTGGAGGAGAAATATTCATTGCCGGGAGTCGGCGGACATGAGCTATCTCCTGCCGGGGAAGATGGTTTGATCGTGACGAACAGCGGAGGTGTCTATGTGTTCGATATAATCGGGAAATCATTTTCTCCATTCGCTCCTATGGAAGGGAAGCAACATGTCAAGTCGCTTAACTATGACAAAGCCAGTGAAAGATTCATTTACACGATCGCTGAGACCAGCTGGTGGACAAACCATATCTATTGTGTCAGTCCGGATAAAGTGCTGAGTTTCAATCCGGATTGGAGGCTTTATAAAGTTCGTGTGCTTCCTGAGTTGAAGTTCGATCCTGTGACCGATCCCGCGATAAGGTGCGAAGGGACGAATCTTAGAATATTTGACGACAATATTTGGCAGAATGATGGTGAGTCGATCCCGGAGGCATGGGTTCCTCTTGGCGTGGACCCGAGGGATTCGGTCCGTAGTATCGGTTTCGCCAAACTGGTCTCGGACTACAAGCCCGACATCGTGACCCTTCAGGAATATTCATCCCATATGGACGGGCACCTGGCCCCGAAACTTAGGGAACAAGGATTCACAAACGCTTGTGAGTCAGATGGTTCCTGGAATTTCACACCAGTTTTCTATGACAGCACGGTCGTGGAGCTCATAAAGGTCAGATATAACCTTTACACCCCCAAGCAGTACAGTAACGCCAACACCAAGTCTTTTACCTCCGCGGTTTTCCGTCACAAGGGAACAGACAAGGTTTTCGCCATTCTCAATACCCACCTTTGGTGGAGACCCGACGAAGCCCAGCCGGGAAGCAACATGGCCAGGGCATCCCAAATCCGCCTTATGATGGCCGAAGCCGATGCCTTGAAGGCTGAATATGACTGCGTTATTTTCCTGATGGGCGATATGAACTGCGAGGAAGACACGGTCCCTATCCGCCAGCTTCTTGACGAGGGCTACTTGCCATGCTACAAGGTGGCTAAGGTATTCGGTGACAACCATAACGGACATCACCGTTGTGACGCGAAGGCATTTTCGGCCGAGAGTTCCAGAAAGGGTCCGGACAGGGCCACAGGAGCCTTGGATCATTTCTTCATCCACAACGCCAAGGAAGGAACGGATGTACTCACCTATTATTGCGTCATGGATGAATACACCCTCCCGCTGACAGATCATTATCCTAACTATGTGGATGTCAGATTGTAAGCGCTATATTACCTTACTTGCGGTAATCCTTTTCACGGCTTGTGCCCAGAAGGCTCCTGAGCCATACGGAGCTGTCCCTTCACCCCAGCAAGTCGAATGGCAGAAGATGGAAATGAACTTCCTTGTCTGCTTCGGGCCGAACACTTTCACTGGGATGGAGTGGGGGCTCGGGACGGAATCCGAGGATATTTTCAATCCCTATGATCTTGATTGTGAACAATGGGTCTCTATCGCCAAGGCGGCCGGATTCAAGGGGTTGATAATCGTGGCGAAACATCACGACGGATTCTGTCTCTGGCCTAACCCGGAGAGCACCCACACAGTGGCCAACAGTCCTTGGAAAGACGGCAAGGGCGATGTGCTGAAGGAACTCTCGGATGCCTGTGCGGCAGAAGGACTCAAGTTCGGAATCTATATATCGCCATGGGACCGCAACGATCCGCATTATGGTACTCCTGAATACAACGATGTCTATGTCAGGACTTTGGAAAGCGCCCTGGATGGTCGTTACGGCAGTGTGTTCGAGGAATGGTTCGATGGGGCGTGCGGCGAAGGCCCGAATGGAAAGAGGCAAGTCTACGACTGGGATCGTTTCCACGAGACTGTTTTGAAATACCAGCCTGAAGCCGTGATGTTCAGCGATGTGGGTCCCGGTTGCCGCTGGGTCGGGAACGAAAGCGGAATAGCCGGAAGGACCAACTGGAGCACATTCTCACCAGAGGGTTTCACCGCGGGTGCGGGAGCCCCTCCAGGAGATACTCTCCAGATTGGCAATATTCACGGAAATGCCTGGGTACCAGCGGAAACCGATGTTCCTCTACGTCCAGGTTGGTTTTGGAGGGAGAGCGAGAACGACAAGGTCAAGTCCCTACAGGAACTGGTCAGTATTTACAACACAAGCGTCGGACGCAATTCCCTCCTTCTTCTTGGAGTCGCCCCGGACATCACGGGTCACATCCATCCGGCTGACTCAGCCCGTTTGATGGAATTCGGAGCGGCGATAAAAGAGATATTCAGCACTAATCTCGCTGAGGGAGCGACGGTTAAGGCTTCCTCCAACAGAGGCCGTGAATTCAAGGCTGCCAATATTCTTGATGGAGATTACGACTCCTACTGGGCTGCTCCGGACGGGATAAATGATGCGGTTTTGACATTCGACCTTGGGGCTGAAAAGACTTTCAACCGGATTCTTCTTCAAGAATATATTCCTTTAGGACAAAGAATTAAAGCTTTCACTATCAAAGTATTGACTGCCGACGGCTCTTGGAAAGAGATAGCTTCCGAGACTACCATCGGATTCAAGAGGATAGTCCCTGTGGAGACTGTAACCACCTCTAAGATAGAGGTCGACGTCTCATCTTTCGCTTCTCCCATCATCAACAACTTCGGTCTTTTCATGGACAAATATGATTTATAAAATGAGATTTCGTGGTTTATTCATATTAGCGGCGCTGTTTCTCCCGCTATCTATCTCCGCCCAGTCTGTTTTCCTTGAGGCGGAGGGATTCGCCGAGCTGGGAGGCTGGACAAATGACAACCAGAGTATGGATCAGATGGGGTCGCCCTATCTCATCGCACATGGTCTCGGTAGGCCGGTGGCTGACGCCTTCACTGTCTTCAATGCTCCTTCCGAAGGGACTTACCGTCTATGGGTACGAACCCGTGACTGGACCAGGACTTGGGGTCGGACAGAGAGTCCTGGACGGTTTCAAGTGATAATAAACGGAGAGTCAACAAAGACCGTATTCGGAACAGAATCAGAGGAATGGGCATGGCAGGACGGAGGTTCAGTCGAATTGGTTAAAGGTGAGAATAAGATAGCTCTCCACGACCTGACCGGTTTCGAGGGGCGCTGCGACGCCATTTACCTTACCAAGGAACTTGAGGCCCCAGCCCCGGACCCTGATGCGGCTTTCAGACGTAAAGCGCTGGGAATCAATAGGTCGAAGAAAGCCGGGAAATACGATTTTGTTGTTGTCGGAGGCGGTATCGCCGGAATATGCTCGGCCATCACGGCGGCTCGTCTCGGCTGCAAAGTGGCTCTTGTGCAGAACCGTCCTGTTCTGGGAGGTAACAACTCTTCCGAGATCAGGGTAGGATTGTCCGGGCTCATTTATAAGGAGCCATATCCGAATCTTGGGCGTCTTATGGATGAGATAGGAGGAATCGGCCACTGGACCAATCACGAGGCCAGGCAGAATCCCGACACCCCAAGAAGTAAGCATATACTGGATGTCTTGAAGAAACACCCGGAGAAGATGATCCATAACGCTGGTCCGGCCTCTAACTACGAGGATGACAGGAAGCTGGAAGCCGTTCTGAATGAGCCGAATATAACCTTATTCCTCAGCAAGCAAGTCATTTCTGCGAAGACCCGTGGCGGGAAGATTCGTTCGGTGGCGGCAAAAGACATATTCACAAGCGAGGAGATTGTTCTGAAGGGACGGTTGTTCGCCGACTGCACAGGAGATGCCAACCTTGGCTTCATAGCCGGGGCGGACTATCGTATGGGCCGTGAGAGTAAGGCGGAGACAGGTGAGACGCAGGCACCGGACGAGGCGGACATGCTGACTATGGGCACTTCTGTCCAGTGGTATGCGTCTGACGCCGCCCCTTCGGCAAGCTCAGGGACCGCCCCTTCGACAGGCTCAGGGACCGTGTTTCCGGAGTGCCCTTGGGCGATTCAGTTCACAGATACGACATGTATTCCTATAGTCCATGGCGAATGGGATTGGGAGACAGGACTCGGAAGGGACCAGGTGGAGGAGATTGAGCGCATCAGGGACCATGGCCTCAGGGCGGTCTACGGCAACTGGGCATATTTGAAGAATAGTCCAAAATTCAAGGAACAATTTGAGAATAAGCGGCTTGAATGGGTCGCTTGCATAGGTGGCAAGCGTGAGTCCCGCCGCTTGATGGGGGATGTGATTCTTAAGGAGCAAGACATGACCGAGGATGTGGCGTATGAAGACGCTACTTTCACTACGACTTGGGGAATGGACTTGCACTATCCGAAACAGAAGCCTGGAATGGAGGACGAGGAACCGTTCAGAGCTATAAGCAAGACCAAATGGCATAAAGAGTATGCAGTGCCTTACAGGTGTTTGTATTCCAGGAATATAGACAACTTGATGATGGCTGGGCGTGACATCAGTGTGACCCACGCCGCTCTCGGGACTATCAGGGTTATGCGCACCGGCGGGATGATGGGCGAGGTCGTCGGAATGGCAGCGTCGATCTGCAAGGACCACAGGTGCTCCCCGAGAGTCGTCTATCAGAAGTATCTCGATGAATTGAAAGCACTTATGAGGGCAGGAGTTCCGGACACCCACATCGTGCGTCCCAATAAGGTCCAGCAGGATTGGGCAGAGGCAGAAATCGGTGTTTTGCTTCATCTTGATATGCCCGTATTCCATCCTGAATACAACCATCGGAACTATGGGACCCATCCCGACCCCTCAACGTTCAATCCGACGGAACTTAATACGGATCAATGGATTGAGACTGCCGCCAAGTTAGGAGCGAAATATGCCGTCCTCACAGCCAAACATGGTAGCGGATTCACCCTCTGGCCGACTGCGACACATAATTACAATATCAGCCGGTCCCCCTGGAAAGATGGGAAGGGTGATATAGTCGCTGATTTTGTAGCTTCTTGCCGTAAATACGGCATCAAGCCTGGAATATATGCGAATATGGCGACCAACGGGTACCTTTGGGTAGACAATCCGGGGCTGGTTCAACCAGGCTCGCCAATCACCCAGGAGCAGTATAGTGATATAATCATGCGGCAGCTGACTGAGCTTTGGGGCAATTACGGTCCCTTGTTCGAGGTTTGGTTCGACGGAGGGATCCTTTCGCCCGCCCAGGGAGGAGCTGATGTGCTCTCGCTCATCAGGAAACTACAGCCCGAGACTATCGCCTTCCAAGGCCCCTATGGTTATGAGAATCTGATCCGTTGGGTAGGGAATGAAGTCGGAGCTGCTCCTGATCCTTGCTGGGCGACGGCTGACTCCACGACCAACTCAGATGGAGTGCTTGTCGTGAACGGACTCAACGGTCGTCCCGACGCCCCGTTCTGGTGCCCTGGGGAATCGGATTTCACACTTCGTCGGCAAAGCTCTTTTGGCGGTGGCTGGATGTGGCACGAGGGTGAGGACGACCAGTTGTATGACCTTGACGAGCTTATGGATAAATACGAGACAAGCGTGGGTCGCAACACGAACATGCTTCTCGGCTTGGTGATCGACAACCGTGGGCTTATTCCCGATGCTGATGTCAAGCGCGCGGAGGAATATGGCAACGCGATCCGGCAGCGTTACGGAAACCCTGCCGCTACGACTTCTGGAAAAGGGGCTGATATTACCCTGAAACTTCCTTCCAAGATGACCGTTGACAGGGTGGTCTTGCAGGAGGAAATATCTGAAGGAGAGAGAGTTCTGTCTTGGCATCTGGAAGGCGCGCTTCCCGATGGATCAACCGTGAGACTCTGCGAAGGAACCAACATCGGCCACAAACGCATAGCCAAGTTCAATCCTGTAGAGTTGGTTTCCTTGAGGCTGGTGGTGGATTCCTACAAAAACCAGCCGATTATCCGGTCTTTTTCGGTTTATGAAAAATAGTTATATTTAGGATATGAGAAGATTGATTGTTGTTTTGGCCACTTTGCTGGCTTGTGTGTGTGTCTCGGGACAGAGGCTGGTTTTGAGGTATGACAAACCCGCGACGAGGTTTGAGGAGGCGCTTCCATTGGGCAATGGGCATCTCGGAGCGACCGTGTCGGGTGGTGTCGCCGATGACCTGATATGGCTGAATGAGGGCTCCCTTTGGGGAGGATGCGCCAATCCCGATAATAACCCTGTCCCGACCGGTGGCCCGGAGTTGTTGGCCGAGGTCAGGGCCCTTCTGGAGAAAGAGGATTGGATCGGCGCTGAGAAAAAGGTCATGGGTCTCCAGGGGAAATATGTCAACTCATACCTTCCGATGGGCACTCTACACCTGAGGCAAAGCTTTGACAATGATGTTCTTGTGTTCGATTACAGCGGCAATAACGCCGCCCTTCCCGAGAGCAAGACCAGCTCCATTGAAGGCTATCTCCGCACCCTTGATCTCGACAACGCCATCGCCACGACAAGTTTCGTCGTGGATGGTGTGGAATATTCCAGGGAGATATTCGTTTCCCATCCTGACCGGGTGATGGTGATGCACCTCACTTCTTCTGAGGAAGGGAAACTGGAGTTCGATCTCGATGGGGCGACAATGTGGGACGGCAGCACTGTCCAGAGCCTTTCTTCGAATGAGTATCTTGTCAAGGGACAGGTCGGATATTACCAGAGCACGAAATGGGAGGAGCCTTTTTCAAAGTGGCAGGTTGGTCCCAATGGAGAGAAGGGTATGCGTTACCAGTTCAGGGTCAAGGTGGTGCGTTGTGACGGACAGGTCTACACCAGTCCTTGCCTCCATGTCTCTGGCGCTTCCGATGTGTTGATTCTTGTCAGCGCGGCGACTAGTTTCAACGGGTTTGACAAGAGGCCGGACATCGAGGGACGAGATGAGAATGCGCTTGCGGAATCGTTCATAACCGCCGCTGAGAAGAAGGACCTGGCAGAGCTCCGAAACGCCCATATCGCTGATTACCAGAAGCTTTTCGGCACTGTTAAGCTGGTTCTCGGGCCCGCCGGAGGCGCTGCCGAGCTTAGGCCGTACTCAGCCGCAGCAAGCCCCGAGCTTAGTCGAGGGGCGACGCGAGAATGGACGCGGCCGGGCTCGGACAGCGCTCCGGCCCAAAGCGAACTAAACATGATGACGGACCAGCGTCTTACGGCTTATGCGGCGGGTGCGGAGGATCTGTATCTTGAGACTTTGTACTTCCAGTTCGGCCGCTACCTCCTCATCTCCTCATCCCGCGAAGACAGCGAAGTCCCTTGCAATCTCCAAGGCCTTTGGTGCAAAGACCGTCACCCGGCCTGGGGAAGCGACTTGCACACCAATATCAACGTCCAGATGAACTATTGGCCAGCCGAGCCTCTCGGCCTGAGCCAGACAGCCCTGCCTCTTATCGAGTTCATCAAGAACAGTTCGGTCGCAGGTGCGGAAATAGTTAAGAATATGTACAATATGGGCGGTTGGACAGTCCACCATAACAGCGACATCTGGTGCGCCGCCAACCCTGTGGGAGACAAGGCCGGAAGTCCCTCATGGGCCAATTACGTGATGGCTGGTCCCTGGCTTTGCACCCATCTTTATGAGCATTATCTGTTCACCGAGGATAAGGCCTACCTGGCTGGGACCGCATATCCCCTGCTCAAAGGCTCAGCTGAGTTCCTTATGGACTGGCTGATCGAGAAGGACGGGAAATTTATCACCTCTCCTTCGACATCCCCCGAGAACACTTTTATCGATGACCATGGCAACCGCGGGCAAGTCACTATCGGGTCCGCTATGGATCTGGAGATATGCTGGGAGCTGTTTACCGACGTGATCGAGGCTTCTGAGGTTCTGGGCGTCGATCCCGAACTCAGGGCTAAGTGGATTCATTACCGGGACAACTTGCATCCATTGCAGATCGGTGCCGCCGGAAATCTTGTCGAATGGTACAAGGATTGGAAAGATGTCGAGCCGGAACATCGCCATGTCTCCCATCTTTTCGGCCTGCATCCCGGTCATGAGATTTCACCCCTGAAGACTCCTGAACTTGCAAAAGCCGCTGTCAAGACTCTTGAAAGAAGAGGAGACGGAGGAACAGGCTGGAGCAAGGCTTGGAAAATCTGCTTCTGGTCAAGGCTTTTGGACGGTGACCACGCCCACAAGATGTATCGGGAACTGCTCAGCAAATCCACGCTCCCGAATCTTTGGGACACCCATCCGCCGTTCCAGATTGACGGTAATTTCGGAAGTGTCGCTGGAATAGGAGAGATGCTTCTCCAGAGCCAAAACGGTGAGATTCACCTGCTTCCAGCTCTTCCGTCACTCTGGGAAGATGGTTCTGTCCAAGGTTTGAAGGCCAGGGGAGCAGTGTCGGTCGATATGAGTTGGGCTGGTGGAAAACTCAAGACAGCAGCATTGAGATATTCCCCTGTCACCTTGGGTAGCCCATCAAAAATCGCTGTCCGCACCTCGGTTCCGGTCAAAGTCAAAGGAGCCTCCTCCAGGACGAAAAAAGATGGAGCATATTTCCTCACGACAGTAACCCTTAAGCCTGGCCAGGAGTGTCTCCTGACCGCCAAATAGAAGATGAGACCTTCCCGTTTTATTCCGGGAGCTTTCATGCTGATGGCAGGAAGTTTGGCCATGAAAGCTCAAGACAGGCCGAATATCATAGTGTTCCTTACTGATGATATGGGGCCGATGGACACAAGTGTCCCTTTCATCACCGACAGGTCCGGGAACCCCGAGAGATATCCTTTCAATGAATGGTACCGTACTCCTGGCATGGAACGCCTTGCTTCCCAAGGCGTTAGATTCACTCAGTTCTATGCGATGAGTGTCAGTTCCCCCTCGAGGGTCTCCCTAATGACCGGGCAATACTCAGCCAGGCATCACACCACGAACTGGATCAATTCGGAAAGTGACAACCGGAACACCTATGGTCCTTATGGTTGGGGATGGGACGGGTTATCTCCGGAAGATTATACCCTCCCTCGTCTTCTTTCTGACCAGGGTTACCGTACGATTCATGTCGGAAAGGCCCATCTTGGTAACAATGACTCTCCTGCCGCAGATCCGCTTAAAGTCGGATTTGATATTAACATCGCTGGATCTTCGATCGGGGAGCCGGGAAGCTATTTCGGGGAAGATGGCTATGGCCTTCTTAAAGGTTATAAGCCGAGGGCTGTCCCGGGGCTTGACAAGTACCATGGAACAGACACATTCCTTACGGAAGCTCTTACTCTTGAGGCACTTGGGCAGATTGACGAAGCGGTTGAGGATGGTTCTCCGTTTTTCCTGTACATGTCCCATTATGCCGTTCATACACCTCATCAGACCGACCCGAGATTCATAAGCCATTATGAGGGTGACGATTCAAAGCCTGCCAATGCCAAAGGCTTCGCGACGTTGATCGAGGGTATGGACAAGTCTCTCGGTGATATTCTTGACCATTTGGTGGAAAAGGGGATAGCCGGTAATACTTTGGTGATATTCATGGGTGATAACGGGACGGGTCTTTATCTCGGGACGGACCGGGATTATTGCTCCAGCGCTCCTTTGCGAGGCATGAAAGGCACTGAGTTCGAGGGTGGTATGAGGGTTCCGTGCATTATTGCCTGGGCCGCTCCGGAGGACAATCTCTCGCAGGCCAGACTCCCTATCAAGCCTGATATTGTCAGGACGGAGGTGGCTTCTATTTGCGACATTTATCCGACTTTGGCGGCATTTGTCGGGGCCGGGATTCCGTCAGATCATGCGGTGGATGGCCAGGATTTAAGTCCTCTTCTTGGGGGAGGGCCGGAGCCCGCGAGTCATAAGGACGAGTTCTTGATGCATTTTCCTCATGAGCATAGGGGTAGCTATTTCACTGTGTGGCGCCACGATAAGTGGAAACTGATCTACTATTATAATCCCAATCATCCGGAGAAGCCGCAATGCTCCTTGTTCAATATCAATAGGGATCCTTTTGAGACAAGGGATCTGTCTTCCAGACGCCCGGTCAGGGTGCGGAAGTTATTGAATGAGATGATTTTAAAGTTGGAGGAGACTGGTGCCCAGTATCCCGTCGACTTCCGTGGGGATCCTATCCCTCCACAACATAGCTTATAGCTTGCAGATCCTCGTCCGCGGATGAGGATCCGACCATGATCGTGAATTCACCGGGTTCGACACTCCAACGGTCTTCGGCGCCGAAGCATTGAAGCATCTCGGGGGTGATGTCGAAGGTCACGGTGGCGCTTTCGCCGTTCTTAAGGAATATGCGTTTGAAAGCCTTCAGTTCCTTTACCGGCCTGGTCACCGACGCGTATTCGTCCCTGATATACAACTGCACCACCTCAGCCCCATCGTATGGTCCTTCGTTGGTGACGGTGATGCTAACCGTAGCCAGAGCGTCTAAGGCAGGCTCCGGAGCAGCCTCCGGGCTTAGGCCGTACTCAGCCGCAGCGGAGCGAGGATGGACGCGGCCGGGCCCGGACGGCTGGCCGGAGAACAATGAAGGATTTGAATAAACAAAGTTACTGTAGGAGAGTCCGAAGCCGAAGGGCCAGAGGGGACCGGTCTCGTTGGTGGCGAAGAGGCGGGAATATTGTGAGTGCTTGTGGTTGTAGACTGTCGGGACTTGGCCGACGCTACGGGGCATAGTCACCGGTAGCTTGCCGGACGGATTTACCTTTCCGGAAAGCACTTCAGCCACCGCTTGGCCTCCCATCTGCCCGGGCTCCCAAACATTCACGATCGCATCCACATTCTCCTTTGCCCAGGCAAGACTGTTGGCCCTTCCGGTCATCAGTACAAGTATGGTAGGTTTGCCTGTAGATGCCACAGCCTCAAGTAGTTCCTCTTGCATTCCAGGGAGATCCAGATCGTCACGGTCGCAGTTCTCGCCGCAAGTGCGTCCGAAGGCTGAATATCTTTGCGAATTCTCTCCTGCCACGACTATACAGACATCTGCGGCAGAGGCCTTATGACGGGCGGCCGCTATTCCTTTCTCATTGATGTTCGAGATCATTCCGCCGAAACACATAGTGTCGATCATCGCTTTAGGGAACTCGGCCTTGATGCCCTTTAACACCGTCACTACCAGAGAGTCCGGCTGCGGTGCCGCCCAATCTCCAAGAATCGTCTGGCTGTCCGCATTCGGCCCCACGACAAATATTCGTCTGACGGCGTCAGGTCTGGCAAGTCCAGACCGTAGCCACCCTCGGCTCGTAAGAGGGAGGGGCCCGCTCGCGGAGCGAGTGGGAGGGGCCGAGCGAAGCGAGGAGTCTGGACTGCCAGAGCCTGACGCCGTCAGTGGAAGTACGCCGTTATTCTTGAGGAGGACGATACTTTCACGGGCGGCGGCGAGAGCGGTTTGGCGATGAGCCTCGGCATTTTCAAGAGGTGCCATGGACGGCATAGGAGCCTCGAACAGGCCAACGGCGAACTTCATCTCCAGAATCTTGCCGGCAGCCTCGTCAATGCGCCTCATCGGTATCCTGCCAGATTTGACGGCACCGATCACAGCCTCGAAGTAATTGTCGCCCTGCATGTGCATGTCGATTCCAGCCTCGACCGAACGGATGAACGCCTCGGTTGAATCCGGAGCCCAGTGGTGCATCGCATGCAGCCTTTCGATGTCCATCCAATCGCTGACCACAAAGCCGTCGAAACCAAGTTCGTCACGAAGTAAATCTTTTAATAACCAGCTATTTCCGTGGCAGGGAATTCCATTGACCTCGTTGTGGGCAGCCATCACGGTACCCACATGGGCATCTTGGACTGCGGCTATAAAGGGAGGGAGATATATTTCCCGAAGCTGTCTTTCAGACAGATCCATCGGTGCGGCATTCAAACCTCCGAAGGGTTCTCCGCCCGCGATCAGATGCTTGGCGCAAGCGATGACATGACCCTCGTCAAAATTCCTGGCCCTACCTTGGAGACCCCAGATGGAATATTTCCCCATCTCGGTCACAAGGAACGGATCCTCTCCGAAGGTCTCTCCCATCCTTCCCCAACGAGCGTCTCGAGCCACGTCAAGATTCGGGGCGAAAGTCCAGTAAAGACCCTTTTGACGCATTTCCTGGGCGGTTTCGGTCCCGATCTTCTCGACTATTTCCGGGTCAAAGGATGAAGCGAGATTGATACTTGTCGGGTAGATGGTACAACCTTCTATCAGGGCGTTTCCGTGGATGGCGTCAATGCCTATGAGAAGCGGAATTCCCAAACGGCTTTCCTTGGCAAGTTCCTGAAGGGCAATCGCCTCTTTGGTGGTCATGCAATGAAGGAAGGAGCCGACCTCTCCTCGACGGATCTTGTCGGCGAGGTCCTTGTTTCCCAGATTCTCGTCAGTGGCATCTATGTTTTTGTAGGGCGAGCCTTGTCCCGGAGGGACGTAGCAGGGAGCCACATATTGGCACATCTGTCCGACCTTCTCCTCCAAGGTCATTTCTCTCAGTAGCAGCTTGGCCCTGTCAGAAGCTGGTAACGACGTGTCCCTCCAGTCTTCCTTTCCGCAAGAAGCAAGACTTGCCAACAAAAGAAGAAGGATCGTAAATCTCTTCATATTATTTCTCATTTTTCCTTAGGCTCTTTATGTGCCCTGAAATTGGCTGACATCGGGGGATCCAGAAACACCTTGTTCTCGATTTCTCCGGAATTAAGCCGGACCCAAGTCGTGAAACCCCGCTTCCCGGCGGTGAACTCAAATACCCTCGCTCCATTGGGCTTAAGGTCGTTGTAGACGGTGTCGCAGCCACTGAAACGGCCATAGATAAGCATCACTCCCATGTACTGCATCACGAAGTCATTATTGTGCTCATGGCCGCAGACAATGGCCTGGATGTCGCCGTTCAGTTTCATGGCTTGGAATAGCCCCGAGTTCAGTTTGGAGCAGCCGATATGTTCTCCCATATGGCCTATGAATATCCATCCGTCGTTTCCGGCCAACCTTAAGCTGTAGTCGAATTCCGCAGGTGGGATATGGAAGAAAGCGAGTGAATGGACCGGCTTCCCGCCGTTCTTCGCGGTGAATTCCTTGCTGTAGGAATCGTACCATTCAATCTGGTCCGCATGGACGTTGTCGTAGCCACCACCATCAACCTCAATCAAACGTCCGGAATCGAAAAGATACAACACCCGGTCAACACCTCCCTGTCCGGAAAGAGTGATAACATCGTTGGTGGCCTTTGAGATACCTTTATCCGCCGGGGTATTGATATTATATGGTATCGTACGGATAACATCCAGAACCTCGGTCCTGGTCAGGCCGAACTCACTATCGTGGTTGCCCAAGGCTACAGCGAATGGAATCTTGTGGTCCGCGATGATCCCAAGGATCTTACGAAGACTTTCCTCGGCCGGACGGCCGAAAATGACATCACCAGTGTGTATTACCAGGTCCGGTTTCTCGATTTGGAGCATTTTGTCCACGTTCTCATAGGCTCTCTCGCTTCTTTGATCGCCAAAAACCACATGAGTGTCAGTCAGTTGGAGAACCTTGAATGAACCGTCGGAGTTATACTTGAAATCCCTTGCGATACCAGAGCCCTTTCTGGGTGAGGGGTAACTGGATGCGGGGTGACTATCCTTCATTTTCGCCGTAGCGCTCACTCCTGGGATTCCCATGGCTGTGCCTGCGGCCATGACCATAGCCGAATCTTTTATAAAGTCTCTTCTGTCCATATCAAAAAACTGTTAGCGATAGGATTACAAAACATCTATGACTATCTTTTCCGAAACGGAGGTCCGGGGGAGCGAGAAGCGGATCATTCCGCCTTCGAAGGTCCAGTCCTTCAGTTCTTTACCACCGACGAGCACTTTTGTCGCCTTGCCATCATTCTGGATAGCGAAAGAATACTCACGAGTTGAAGGCATGCCCTCGAAGCTGCCCTTCACGGGATTGACGATGATCTTCGAGATACCACCTTTCTCATGGCATTCCACAAGTGTCTTAGCGATAGCACCCTTCTCATAACCATAGCTCTCACCATCGTCGTCCATCATAGTGAACTCGGAATCCCCACAAGGATAGATATTCAGAGTCACTTTCTCGAACGGGCGGGCTCCGAGATAGGAAACATCTCCCTGTGAGGGGATTATGGCTCCTTCGCGGATGAAGAGCAAGCCTGCCCTGTCGGCAGGATATTCCCTGGTGAAGGTCTCACCCTTGCTGATAATCCTCTCTCCTGTCCACGCGTCTGTCCAGGTGCCCTTAGGGAGATATATCTCATTTGTGAATATTCCCACGCAGAACCAGGGACCGAACATATACTGATAGGTCATGTCGTCGCAGGTCCTGTCCTCGGGGAAGGTCAAAGGCATCGAACGGACGATTGGCATGCCGTCCTGTGTGGCTTCCAGCGCCATTGAGTAGATGTATGGGGCGAGGGAGTAGCGCAGCTTGACATAGAAGCGGTAGATGTCCTGCTCGGGCTTGTCGTAGTAGAAGGGCTGCATCATTGAGAACCAGCTGTTTATCTGGACCCAAGGCAGGAATAGGCCGAAATGGAGCGAAGGCATCTCGAGTTCCCGGGGAACGCTCATCACGTCGCAGGAAGTGTTGAGGAAGCCGCTCATTCCTAGGTTGAGCTGGTCGTAGAGGGCGGTCTTTCCTCCACCGTTGTCGCCTGAAGTTGATGCTGTCCAATGCTGCGTTCCTGACCAGCCGCCGCAGTAGTGGTGCCAGGTGCGCTTTCCATTGTAGTTCCTTCCGAGTTCGGCCATCTGCTTTGGAAGCAGGACCTGGTTGAGGTTATGCATGACCATGTCAGTCTGTCCATTGTAATATGGCCAATCGGGATGATTATCGATGGTGCGGGCCGGATCCAGTTTAAAGCCCTGGACCCCCTGGTCCATGAAATTCTTCAAGTGGTCCATCCAGTGTTCCTGGCCGGAAGTGTCCCGGCCTTCCTTAAGAGCGACAATATCTTCCTCCACAAGGCTCAGGTCATATTCCTCGCAGAGCCATAGGCCGAGGTGGAAGCCCATCGAGCGGAGCTTTCCGATGAAGAGCCTGTGGTGGAGCTGTTTTGGGTATTGGTCTTGCACCCAGTATGGTTCTGGGGAGAAACGGTCGTAATTCCAGCGCTTTTGGGTGGAGAAATCATAGCGTTTCGCCATCCACTGCGGCTCCAGCCAGAAAACGTCACAGGGGACATCTATTTGGCGGAACATCGCCGCGTCGTGGAGTATGTCGAATTGCTCCTCTCGCATATTCGGGCCGAAGCAAAGGCCGTAGGCCCACTTCGGAAGCACATAGGTGCGTCCGGTTACTGTGGTGTACGCGTTCAGTATGGATGGCATATCGGGGCCTGCCATAAGGAAGAAATCGGCCTCGTCATAGGCGTTGACAATATTGAAAAGGTCCTTGTCCACGGTGCCTATGTCGAAGAAGCTCTTTCGGGTGGTATTGTCGTATATTCCCCAGCCTCTCGAGCTCATCATGAAGGGCATTGGAATCTCGGTGTGCTGGTAGGTGACCCACATTCTGAGTAGCTCGCCCCGGTGCTGGATATGGTCCCGGCTGGTGCTGCCTCCACCATAGAAACGCTCTCCGTCCTCCATTTTGATGGAGATGGCGCAGATTTCCATTGCTCCTGGAATCTCCCTCTTGTCCATCTTGGCGAATTCCTTGTCATCCCCGATGATTCCGCCGCCGTTGCTGACCACGTTGAGGTCCTCCCATTTCTTGTTGATGGTTTCTCTCAGGGTGCCGCAAAGCTTATTCTTGTTGTCAAGAAGTTTCACTTCCCTGATGACCGGGTTACCTTTCGCGTCCTTGAGGGTGATGACTCCTGTTTTCTTATTGACTGTCAATGAATATCCTTTCGTGCTTACTGTCCAGTCGTTGCCTTTGGTGGACTCGGTGGTTTTCACGGGTGCCCAGTCGGTCTTGATGCAGCCGTAGCGTTCCATCAACGATTCCTCGAACTCTTTCCGCGGGCTGATCCTTATCCGGAATATCCCATCGTCGCACACGTCCACCCGGACGTTATGTCCATCGCTTAACTTGACGTCCGCTCCGGCGGAAGCCGCGAAATTGATGACCATAAAGGCCAAGATTAGTAGTATTCGTTTCATATCTTAATGATTTTCAATAAAAGAGACATCTGTTCCAGGATCATTCTTGGCTATCCGGGCCATCTCATCCTTATCGAATGTGACAGGTCCGGTTATGAACTCAGGAACATTGTAGGATTTCATCAATTCCTTGTCATGATTGGTGCTCTTCTGCGGCATAAGGAAAGGCTTTGACGCGTTCCCGTTCTCGTCTATGTGGGCTATAAACAATCTTGAATACAGCCCGTCCAATCTCCGGCTCGCCCAGATAATCCATCGGCTGTTCCCGCTCCAGGAATGATAGCTGTCCGCATCTGGACCGTTAATCGCATCCAGAGTGTGGAATGAGCCGTCTTTCAGATCAATCATCCTCAATTCGGAGTCTTTGTGCCAGATGGCGAAACATCCATATTCCGTCTCCGCGAACAGAAGGAATCTGCCGTCGGGGGAAATCCTTGGGAAGGTGGCGTCCAGACCGGTCTTGCCAGCGTTATACAAAGTGTCGACCTTGTCTCCAAAAGAGAAAGTCTCAGGGTTGAACGGAATGGAACAGATACTGTATCTGACATCTTTGTAGCCCTGGGGCATCGAGGTTTGCTTGGAGGAACAGTAATATAGAGTCTTCCCATCCGGAGAGAAAGAAGGGAAGGTCTCCATACGTGTTGTGTCCGTCAGAAGGCTGGTGGTAGCGATCTGTTTATTGTTGACATCGTAGACCACCACATCTGACTTGTAGTCATATACTTCTATCCGGTTAGGGTTAGTGGAATGGAAAAACTGGGCTATATCGTTGACGGAGAACGCTATATAGTCACCAGAGGGATGCCAGTACGGATACACCAAGGCCGAGATGGTCTGAGGTGTCTTCGTGTTGAGTTTCTCGATCGCTCCGTCTTTCCATACGTAGGTGCCGCCATTGCTGGCTCGCATGTGGAACATCATGGTTCCAGGATCGCGGGTCTTGAATGAATGGCAGTTCATGCAGTTGCGGTCTGTCTTGTCATTCGTGAAGATCGGGGTCTCTGAGAAATCCTCAAGACAGCGCTGATATATTCCCAGGCTATTCCATGTCTCATAGCCGGGATCTATAAGGCGGTAGGCGACGAAAGGATCGATCTTGTCTTCAGACACGAATATTGAAAAAGGCTTTTTGGCCACATACTTGCCGCTTGTTTTAATGGCCACAGTCACAGTTATTTCCGAGCCGGGTGCCGCAAGTTCGCGCCAACTGTTTTCAGGTATGCTGAACTCACCATTTTTGGATTTGAGAGTCAGTTTCTTTCCGTCGTTCTCAAATATGGCGACACCTTTCGTTCCTTCTTTAAGTGAGAAGTTCAAAGGAGCGATATTCGGAGGAACAGTGACCTCTTTATAATCCGGGAAGATGTCCGCTTCGGCCGCGTCAGGGGTGGATTCCACCGCAGGATCGCAGGAGGCCAATATCAAAGCCATGAGGCAGAGCATCTTCCAGGAGTATCTCATCTTTTTCCGGTTTTATTTGACGTTACGTTTGACAATTTGTTTTTTACCCTTACTCCCAGGTTCTTCCGTCTTGAGGTCTTTGATTACCAAGCCATCCACATCGTCGGCCACGACGGCGGGGCGGTAATCCTTGGCTTCGGCCACAAGGCGTACATTGTCAAGAGTGATTCCCTTGGCGTGGCGGATGAATAGACCCCATGCCGGAAGTTCCTTGAACTGAGAGAATTCGGGATAGGTGTCAATCATCTCGGGGATGCTGTCCAATTCCTCAGGAGATGTGCCGCGATAGGCGTAGAGTTTATTGCCGCCTCCCGGATAGATGATCTCCACGTTCTTCAAGGTTACATTCTCGATAGGCAGGTCAGGAATACCGACGATCCCGGAGGGAGAAACATTCCTTGGAAGGTCCTCGATAGGGCCCTCGTAGCTGTATCCGGCGTCGGCTTTTCCCAGTGGGACTTGCACTTTTATGTTGGAGAGAGTAATATTCTTAAGGTAACCCATTTTGCCGTTATTCCAGCGGATTCCTGTACGGAGATAAATCGCGTTGCTGGTGTTGACCGCCTCGAGGCCGTCAACAAGAATATTTTCGATCTCGCCACCGTCAACGGATTGGATGGTGATCGCGGAGCGGTGGGTGTCGTAGACTTTGTTGTTGATCAGCCGGATATTCTTGAAGCCTCCTCTTGAAACGGTTCCGAATTTGATAGCGCTGGCGCTGGAACGAGCCACGCAGTTTCTTACCTCTATGTCCTCGCAAAGATGGGCGGCCGAATGGGACTTAAAGCAGATAGCATCGTCGGAAGCATCTATGAATGAGTCTTTTATCAAGACGTGGCGGCAGTCCACGATGTCCAGGCCGTCATTGTTCCAATAGTTCTTGCTATCCATAAGTATCCCACTGATAGTGAGATGCTCGCACTGGTCGGTAACCAGGGTCCACTCGGCTGAATTACGAAGATTGATACCCTCGATCTCTACATTATCACACTCGCGGAAGTAAATCAATTTCGGCCTCTTGGACACCCTGTCGTACTTGATGTCGTCCTTCAGGTTTCCAAGATGGACTTGGTTCAGGAAATTAAGGGCGCAGTCGAAACCGCGGCCGTCGATTACACCCTTGCCTTTGACCGCTATGTTTTTCTGGCCTTTCGCAAGGAGAAGGCCGTAATTGCCTTCGACCATGTCATAATCATAGGGATTGAGTGAACCGACCAGCACGGCTCCTTCCAAGAGCCGTATCTCCACATTGTCTTTAAGGGATATACTACCCGTGAGGTAGCGGCCGACAGAGAACTCCAATACTCCGCCGCCGTTCGCGCTTATGAAGTCGATGCCGGCTTGGATTGACCTTGTGTTGAGGGTGACTCCGTCGGATTTGATTCCGAAGGTAGAAGCCTTGTGAATTTGGGCTGACGCCGAAACTACTGTCATGAGTAGCGTCAGGGCAAGAAGAAAGATCTTTTTCATATTCATAAATGGTTGATTCGCATTATGTGGTACCAAAATGTGTCTTTATACTTGTCTGGAGACAGGCCATTTTCAAGCCTGGATTTGAAGTCATTGTATTTTTTATAGACCTCGGAAGATACACCCATTCTTTTCCAGTATCCACGATCGATCTCGGAAAGCATGCACGCGGCCTCGGCGAAGGAAACAGGAAGTTCGGGCAAAGCCTCCGTCCCATAGAATTCGTCCAGCATATCTTTGAACTTATCCATTTCGCAATCCAGCAAATAAAGGACTCCGAGGTATTCGACGGCATTGCGATACTTGGGGTTGGTGTGGATTATATCCTTCAGGTCCTCATCAATTCCCCGAACCTGCGATATGAAATCGGTCTCAGGCACGCACCTGCGTTTGGGACCAAGTACGGGATCAGATTCGACCGCAGCATCATCGTTAAGGAATCTCCGGTAACTTTGAGCCTCCGTTTTCCATCCACGTTCTTTTTCCAAGACATCAATGTATTTCTTGGCGACGGGATACGCCCTATAAACAAGGTTGGTCTCAATCAATCTTTTTATCATTTCCGGGTTCACGTCCCTTTTGTCCAGCACGTTAGCCTCAAAAGCCATCCGCTGTGCGAAGGCTACATGTCCCATTGACCAATAGATGTCGCTCAAGAGTTCTCCTGTCTCCGCAGTCAGGTTCCATGGAACAAGTATGCCATCGTAACCCACTTGTGTGTAATGGAACACCTTGTCGGCCAGCTGCCCGGTCTCTGCCAAAGCCCAGTTGAGCCTGGAGAGTTTCATGCAATCAACAGTTTGTCCGTCATCGATATATGATGCGATGACCTCTTCAGGCTTAAAGGATGAAGATACTTCGTGCTCACAGGCTGTCATAAAGCCCAGACATAAACAAAAGAGAATTGGAATATAATGTCTTATCATGAGAGCGCGAAACGAACCAATTTGTGACAAATATACAAAAAAGAGGGACGGATTCCTCAAGGATCCGCCCCCCTTTTTAAAGATTAGGAATACTAATTCCAGTAAGGGTTTCCGATAGTCTCTTCCTCAGGAACTTCCCATATGAGAGTCGGAGTTACACTCTTCGCCCAATGGTTGGTACCCTTGCGGTAGTTGGCGATGTCACCCCAGCGTTTCGCATTGAGGAAGCTCCAGTTGCTTTCGCCCCAGAACTCGATTCTCCACTGGAGTTTCACATCATCAAGGCTTCCGTTGCTTGTCATCGGAGTAGATCCTTTCTTTGTGCGGGCCGCAAGCAGCTTGTCGAGAGCGGCCTTGGCGCCAGAAGTGTTACCCTGCTGGGCATAAGCCTCCGCAAGCATCAGATAAGCGGCGGAAGAACGGTAATAAGGGAAGTCGGTGAGCCATGTTGAGTTGTCATGGATGGTCTTACCGTCCCTTGATTCTGTGGCAGCGTATTTCAGGTTGGTGTATTTAGGCACCACGATGCCCGAGAAGAAAGTGGTATCCGAACCGACTGTGTTGACAGTATAGAAAGGATAAGCGACATCTTCGCTGGCTATACGATCCTTGCGGAAATCGGCGTCAGGAATCTTGTTGTAGAGATCGGCGTCGATCTGCCAGGCGGACTGCATGTTACCGTTCAGCAACGGGTTCTGAAGGACGAAAGGAATAGCGCTCTTCCTGGTAACGTTAGCTCCGACAGACTCAGAAGCCTCCCAACCTAAGATAACCTCGGGGTTGACTTTGAAGTTGAAGAAAGCGTTCTTATCTGAGTTGAAGCCATCCAGGAAACCATGGTCGGCAGTGATCTGAGCCACGCTTTCGAGAGTCTCATTTGACATACCCCAGTTTTCTTCGGAAATGAAGTTGGGATAGTGGGAAACGATATCGTTAGCGGCCGTGGCGGCGATATCCCATCTGTGGCAGTCAAGAGCGGCACGGGCAAGAAGGTACTGCGCGACACCAAGGTCGATGTCATAGAGTGTGGATTCCGTGTTACCGAGCGTGTAACCGATGGACTCGTTGAAATACTTGACAGCAGTCTGAAGATCAGCTATGATCCTATCCCATGTCTCCTTGACACTCAGCGGAGCGACCGGAGTATTGTAGGCATAGTTCTCATAAATCGGCCATCCCTTGGCTGTCTCGGAATCAGGAGCGGAAAGATCGGTGTAGATTTCCATGAGCTCCATATAACCGAGCGCATAGACAACAAGGCAACGGGCGCGGTAGTCCTTCAACATGGCCTGGGTGGCGCCTGAAGACTTCGCGATCGTCTCCTCGGAGATATTCTGCATAACCTTGATGGCGTTGGAGATCTTGACACAAGCTGAGATGTAGTTGGCATAATTGGCGACTACATCGGCATTGTAACGATAGTAAGGGAAGTCGCTGGCAACAGAATACCAGTTGGAGAAAACACCAGCGTGACCGGCGTCAGGACCGGATACAATGTCACCGATGAGCATGTCATGAGCGAGCTGATGGGTCGCGTCAGCCGACCAGCGGTTTCCATAACCCTTGGTCAGTTTGGTGTCGTAAATCATCATCTGCACAGGCATGGTGTTGGCCATACCCTCGAGAGCCAGTTTGATCTTCGACTCGTCACCACTCAAGAAGATATTCTCATTGATATCCTCGACAGTGAACTTGTTCGGGTTGGTGACGTCAAGACGATCACCGCAGGAAACCAGAAGACCAAGAGCGACAGCAATAGAAATTATTTTATGTGTTTTCATATTTCTGTGTCTTATTAATTAAAAATCAAGCTTGATTCCGAAGATAACATTCGCCATCTGTGGATATACGCACTGGGCGACATCGAAACCACCGACCGCTGACAGAGAAGGATCGATACCCTTGTGAGCGGAGAAGAAGACCAGGTTGTCAGCCGACACATAAGCTCTCAGGCCGCCGATATGTACCTTGTCAGTGATCTTCTTAGGAAGAGTGTAACCGAGGGTGACGTTCTTCAAACGGAGGTAGGAAGCGTTGAAGAGAGCCATATTGGTGAACTGCCAGCTTCCGATAGTGTTACCGTCATAACGGCAGGTACGTCCGTTGGCCCACCACTGCATCGGGAAGTACGCGCTCTGGTTGGTCTCATTGAAGGTCGCTCCAACAGTCTCTTTAGCAACCCAGCTGTCGCCCTTGTTCCAATCTGCTGCAAGGGAGCTGGTACGGTACATCATCTCACCGAACTCACGTGAGAAGAACTTTCCACCGAGCTGGAAGGCAAATACGGCGCTGAAGTCCCAGTTCTTCCAACGGAAGCTGGAGGTAAGACCACCCATGATATCAGGAGTGGCGGAACCATATTCATACTGAGAGGCATCGGCGGGAACAAGAGTCTTCACATCCTCACCTTCTTTATAATTGGCATAACGTCCACCGTGAGTGAGGTTGCCCTGAGCGTCCCTGTTGACATCTCCATAAGTCACATGATGCCAGTACATAGGAAGACCAGTGGTTTCATCTACGCCAGCGAACTTGTAAAGATAGAGGTTGTAGATGTCACGTCCCTCACCACGGAGGTAAAGCTTACCTTGGCCGGCATTCTGTCCGCCGGTAGCGGCCCATGTTTCAGATGCCGCGGTCCAGGTGCCTTCAGGAAGTTCTGAAGTCTTAGGATCCCAAACGGGAAGCTGGCTGTCAGGAACATCCACGAGGAGAGTCCTGAAGTGAGTAAGGTTGAGGCTCACGTTCCAGTTGAAGTCCTTGTTGCGGATAATGTCGCTGCTGAGCTCGAATTCTATACCAGTATTGCGAAGTTTCGCGCAGTTACGAGTGTGAGTCGTGTTCGCCATATTGGCAAGAGGAGATACAGCCTGGTTGAACAAGGAGTTCGTCGTGAGATTGTTGTAGTAGTCAATCGCACCGGAAATCCTGCTGTTGAAGAGAGTGAAATCGAGACCGGTGTCGAACTGGTGAACATGCTCCCAAGTGATGTCTGTATCTACAAGTCCAGGAGATGTAAGGCTGAAGACCTCAGCCTGGCCAGTTCCGTTGGATACAGCCTTCCAGCGGGAAACACCATAAGACCAAGTCGGATTGATATAGTAAGAAGTCACACCGTTCTGGTTACCGGTGACACCGTAGCTGGCACGAAGTTTAGCGTTGTCCAACCATGTCTTGGTGCCTTCCATCCAGGGCTCTGAAGAGATTCTCCAACCAGCACCCACGGACCAGAAGTTACCCCAACGGTTTTCCTTGATGAACTTGGAGGAACCATCACGACGGAAGGAACCGGAGAGATAATATTTCTCATCATAGATGTAGTTGGCGCGTCCGAGATAGGACTCGAGACGGAAGTCATCCAACTGCCATTTGTCGTTCTCGTAACCGCTGATGTTGTTGTAACGCGAAGTGAAGTTACCAGGCATGACATATCCTGAGAGGAGCTCATCCGCGGAGGCGTACTGGACAATCTCGGCGTGGAGATCCTCATACTCATGACCTACCATCGCATCAAAATGGTGCTTGCCATATTCGCGGTTCCAGGTCAGGAGCTGCTGGGTGTTCATGACGGTTCTGTTCATCCTACGCAGCATCATACCTCCACGAGAGGCTCCACGGCCGGCCTCATGGTTCATGTAACGGAGGTTACGTGTGGAATATTCTTCCATGGTGAGGTTGCCCGTGAACTTGAATCCGTAAGGGAGGGTTATCTCAGTGAAAACCTTAGGAGTCCAGGTCTGGTTGTTGAAGGTGGACTGGTTGGTCTCAGTCTCCCAGAGAAGGTCTCGGTTGAAGTTTGTGCCGACGGTCTTCCCATCGCCAAGAGGTGAGTAGGTCGGGCCCTTCGCGACAACCTTGTTACCATTATCGTCCAATTTGACATTTCCATTAGCGTCATACTCATAAACGGAAATGATCGGAGGATACATCTTCACATAGTACATGGTGTTACCGGAGGCTCCACCAGCTCCACGGTTCTGCCAACGGGTGGCCATTGTGCGGGTTTTGGTGTTGGCGTAAGAAACATTGGCGCCGACCTTGAGCCAGTTGGTGATCATCGCGTCAACGTTGGCGCGGCCACTGTAACGCTTGAAGCTTGAAGCGACAAGGTATGAAGGCTCGTCGAGGTAACCGAGAGATAGATAATAGTGCACCTTATCGGTACCACCGCGTGCGGAAATGTTGTAATCCTGACGGAAGGCCCTCTTCATGAGGATGTCTCGGTAGCTCTCTTGGTAGAGGAGTTTCGCGTTGGGATTGATCTTCCCATCAGGGTTCACAAGATAAGCGCCGCTCATGGTTGAAGAAGCCTTGCTGCCTTCTCCTGTGGTGGTATAGGTGGCGCCAGGGACAGAATAGGCCATCCAGTTGCCAAGTCCGTTCTCCTCGAAGGAGGTCTCACTTCCTACATAGTCGAAGAGGTGGGCGCTGGCGAATTGCCTTGCCTCCTGATCGGAATGGTTAGGATTATTGAAATTGGTATAAGGAACTCCGTTGGCGTCTACCGCGGGAAGACCTGTTCCGTTAACACCGTAACGATAGGAGTTGTAGATGCTCCTCCAAGCGTACTCATAATAGTCAGCGGCGCTGTCGATCTCAGCTGAATTGTAGGGACCCACAAAGTTGAAACCAACTCTGCTCTCGAAAGAAATCTGTGACTTTCCAGCCTGACCGGCTTTGGTGGTGATGAGGACGACACCGTTAGCACCACGGGAACCGTAAAGGGCCGTAGATGCCGCATCCTTCAAAATGGTAACGGAAGCGATGTCCTCAGGATTCAGGCGGGAGAGAGGGTTCTCCAAAGCGTTCTGGTTAGCAGCCGCGGGCTGAGCGGCGACACCATCGATAACGATGAGAGCGGAAGCCGCATCGGCTGAAGCGGATGAGATACCACGGATACGGATACCCATATCGAAACCAGGCTGACCATCAGTAGCGGCGACACGGAGGCCAGGGGCGGCACCTTCAAGCATACGGGATACTGTGGAGGTGTTCTGTGCCGCGATAGTTTCTGATTGGATAGCCGACAAAGATCCGGTGAGATCTTTACGACGAGCGGTACCGTAACCTACGACGACGACATCATCCAACATGAGAGTGTCGTCCTCAAGGACTACATTGAGATTGCCACGATTACCGACAGGAATGGTGACCGTCTTGTAACCGATTGAGCTAAAGACCAATTCGGCGTTCGCTCCCACGTTGATGCGGAAGTTTCCGTCGAGGTCCGCGATAACGCCGGTATTGGTACCTTTGACCATGATACTGGCGCCCGGAATGCCCTCGCCCTTTGAATCAGTCACTTTACCTGTGACCGAGTTCTGAGCGAAAGCCTGTACTCCCAAAGTGAGAAGTACTAGCAATGCCGAAATAAAACGTTTACCCATAAAAAGAATAATTTAAAAGGATTTATTGTCTTTTAGTCGATTTATGCTAATTACCTGATTTGATAAAACGATTATAACTTCTTGATTTTAAATACTTTTTAAAATGTAACAATAATACTTTTACCTTTTTGCAACCAAAAAAAACTGGTTTATCCGAACAAAGTTATTAAGATTTATGAAAATAACAAATTTCCTCTATTAATATCTATTGTGCTTACCTGGAACCGCTCTTTGTCTCTTTGGGGACTATTTTTACTAATTCAGGTAATTATTCACATTTTATAACCAATTTCTAATTTTCTGTTTATGAGTAAACGTTTCATTACGGTATTGCTAGTACTTCTCACAGTGGGAGTACAAGCATTCGCCCAGAATACGGTTACTGGTAAGGTAACCGATTCAAAGGGCGAAGCCATTCCGGGCGCCAGTGTCATGATCAAGGGCACACAGACCGGAACTATGACAAACGTGGACGGCTCCTATTCGATTAACGTCAGATCAGGTGCTACCCTCGTTTTCTCATGTATCGGATTCCAGAATCAGGAAGTGGTTCCCGGTTCGAGATCTGTCGTTAACGTTGTTCTCGCCGAAGATTCTGAGATGCTCGACGAGGTAGTCTATGTGGCTTATGGTACCGCCAAGAAGAAAGACCTCACTGGATCGATCTCAACCGTAGAGAACAAGACTCTCGAGATGCAGGCCCAGGGCTCCGTGACCCGTGCTCTTGAAGGACAGGTAGCCGGACTCCAGACATCCGCTCTTGACGGTCAGCCTGGTCTCGACGTGGGTATCCGTGTCCGTGGTATCGGTACTGCCAGCGCCAACAACTCTAATGCTCTCATCATCATTGATGGAGCCCCTGCAATCGACGGTATCAACCCTCTCTCATCCCTTAACAGCAAGGATATTGAGAGCATCACCGTCCTCAAGGATGCCGCTTCAACCGCGCTCTATGGAGCTCGTGGTGCGAATGGTGTCATCCTTGTTACTACAAAGAGTGGTAAGTCTGGCAAAGCCAAGATCTCCTTCGAAGGACGTTGGGGAATCAACGCTATCGGTCCCAACTCAGATTTCGATGTCATCGGATCCGACAAAGCCGGAGATCTTTACGAATTCTACTGGCTTGGTATCTACAACTCTGTTTACAGTGGATATGCCAAGAATTCAGCTGGCCTCAAGGGCAATGCGGCCGCCGCGGCTGAGTTCGCTTCCCAGCACCTCTTCGACTTCACCGGTGACGCCACTGGATCATTTGGTCGTAACGGTCTCTACAACAGGCTTGCCTACTCTGTTCCCGGCATGACCTTCACTCCTACGGGCAGTGGATCGAACGCTTCTTCAACCCTTGGTGGAGCATATCTTGTGGGAATTGATGGCAAACTCAATCCTAACGCGACCCTCCTTTACAGCGGAGGAACTCTCCATGACTCTCTGGTTCAGAACCGTTTCCGTCAGCAGTACAATGTTTCCGCCAGCGGTGGTTCAGATAAGATGGATTACCATCTCTCTCTTGGTTTCCTCTCCGATCCTTCATACGTCGCCACTTCCGCGTTCAACCGTTACAACGGTCGCGCGAATGTCAACGCCCAGATTACAGATTGGCTCAAGGCAGGTGCCAAGTTCGCTTACACTCATCGTAAGACCAACTCCCTCGCTACCCGTTACGGACGTAACCCTGGATCCACCGCTGAGAACCCGTTCTCTCGTATCGATGCTTCCACCGTCCTGGATAACGCTTACGCCCGCGACCTGCAGGGTAATTTCATTTACAATGCCGCAGGCGAGAAGATGGGTAACGTGAACGCTGGTTCCACCGCTTACAACGCTACTCCGACCCTTTCTCCTGTCGGTCCCACCCGTAACCTCTTCGGCCAGGCCATCAACTGGGTTGAGTACTACAGGCAGCAAGAGGACAGCAACACTTATGATGACCTTAATGTCAGCGGTTATACCAGGGCTTCTTTCCTGAAGCATTTCACCGCTGAGATCAACCTCACCTACAATACCACTTTCAACACTCGTACTCGTTTCTTCAATACTGAGACAGCTGCCGCTCGTGTCGGTGCTAACCTCGGATCCACGATCCATAAGGACAAAGAGCAGTACAGGACTATCAACACCCAGCAGCTTGTCAACTACAGCCAGGACTTCGGTCCTCATCACGTTGACGCGATGGTTGGTCACGAGTTTTATCAGTATGATTATGACCTCGTAAGATACGGTTCCGCCCACTCCCTCGTCAATGATTTCACGGGTTATGTGAACTTCCTCGGTACCCAGTCTTACAGCACTTACGGAAACTCTTGGGGTGGTAATATCAACAAGATGGCGATGGAGTCATATTTCGGTCGCGCGAATTATGTATATGATGAGAAGTACTATGCTTCCGCATCTCTCCGTCGTGATGGTTCCTCAAAGTTCAAGCTTCCTGAGAATCGCTGGGGTACGTTCTGGTCAGTAGGTGCTGGCTGGCGTATTTCCGCTGAGCCTTGGATGGACGGCACAAACGGCTGGTTGGATAATTTGAAGTTCCGCGCCAGCTATGGTGTCCTTGGTAACCAGAACGGTATCGGCATGTATTCGGGTTATCAGACCTGGTCATACGGTGCCTCCGGTTGGGCCGGAACCAATATCGCTACCTATCCTACCGGATACACCCTCAGCAAGGGTGGATGGAGCAATGACGCTCTGTCATGGGAGAATGTCCATACAACTGACGCCGGTGTCGACTTCACACTCTTCGGTGGTAAAGTCTCTGGAACTGTTGATTGGTTCAACAAGCAGACAGTCAACGCTATCTGGAACCAGAACGCTTCTTACCTCGCCGCTGGCCAGGCATCTCTCCAGATGAATACCGCTGGTATCCGCAGCCGTGGTATCGAGGTTGAGCTTTCTTACCAGCCTGTCAAGACCGCTGACTGGGATGTCATTTTCTCAACCAACGGTACACACTACAATACCATCATCACAAGTGTTCCTCCGGGAACCGGTTCTGATGCCCTCAACGGATGCTGGACCGCCAACTCTGACGGTTGGTCACTTTCCGGAGAAGGTTCATCTTCCGGTCAGGAGTATCTCCGCGGCGTCGGTAAGGACTACTTCAATATGTATCTTTACAAGTATGCTGGCGTAGCTGGTAACCCGGGTGTCACTTACTTTGGCAATGACGGCAAGTCTTACACCGGTTACACCAAGGGTGACGCTTATGCTGGTATGCCTATCTTCTGGCACACCGTGACAGCCGCCGAGGCTGAAAAAGGCACCTTCGGTTCCGCCAAGGCTGGTGACGTCATCAACACCACTAACACCAATCTCGCTAACAGGTATGAGATGGGTGACGCTATTCCTGAGTGGGTTGGAGGTTTCACAACCAGCATCCGTTACAGGAACCTTGACTTTACCGCTCTGTTCTCATATCAGCTCGGTGGTAAGTTCTTCTCTGTTGACTATGGAACTGGCGAGGAAGGCCGCTATAAGGCTGGCCAGGATCTCTCTGACGCCGTGTCTGTCTCCAAGGAACTCTGGAACAACACCTGGACAGAGAACAATCAGGGCGCCAAATTCCCTATGGTCATCTACGGCTCTGAGGTTCAGCGCAGTGGCGCCACCCTTGGAAGCTGGAACTACACCGACCTCTCACTCTTCAGCGCTAGCTACTTCAGCATCAAGAATATCACTATCGGTTACACCCTTCCTAAGAAGCTCGTGAACAAGGCTATGATCAGCAATATGCGCGTCTATGCGTCTTGCGACAACCCTGTTCTCATCTACAGCCACAAGGGTGTTGATCCTCGTTGGTCAATGACTGGTGGTATGAACGTCGGCGCATTCTCTTATCCTTACCTCAGTGTTTACACCTTCGGTGTCAACGTCGATTTCTAAGGAATGGCTTTATCTAACATCTTTAACAGAATACAGATATGAAAAAGATTATAAAGAGCATCGCCTTTATCGCTGGTGTAACCATTCTTGCCTCTTGCGCGGACAGACTTGAAGTCACACCTCCGAACAATATCTATGACGAGCAGATCAAAGAGCTGCTTGAAAATGGTACTGCCGCCCAGAAGGAAACTATCCTCAAGGCTATCGTCAATCCTATGGCGCAGTATTTCAACAACTACGACAGGAACAATGTCTGCAGTACTGGTAGCGCTAACGTTATGAACTACAGCTATCCTGGCATCGAGTGGGGTCGCAGCCTCATGGGCAATGACGTGGCTCTCGGATATGACCTCGAGTCATACGACCTTGCCGGACGTGACCTGTATCAGTTCGTGACTGACTATCGTATCGGTAATTCCAATACAAACTACTGCCACTGGACGACTTACGCTTACGCCATCAACCAGGCCAACAGTGTTCTCGGTTATATGACCGAGGAACTCGCCCAGACTGATAATCTCTTCAAGGACGGTCGTGCCCGCGCTCTTCTCATCCGCGCATATTCATATATGTGCATGATGGAAGAGTACCAGGACGCTTACCTTCTCGGTGGAAAGGATAAACTTGGCCTCTCTATTTACAAGGTCTATGATCCTAAGCAGCCCGCGGTGGCTCGTTCCACTTCCGAGGAGACCTGGAACTTCATCAAGGGTGATATCCAGGAGGCTGTCTCGCTCCTTACCAACGCTGGTGTAAAATACACAGCCGGAAGGGCTAATGCTGAAGATTTTGATCTTGGTGTCGCCAACTTCCTTCTCGCCAGGGCATCTCTCCTGACCGGAGACTATGCAACCTGTGTTTCCGCTTGTAGGGCTATCATCTCCAGCGGAGCTTACAGTCTCATCAAGCCCGAGAACTATGGTGGACGCAACACCGGAGCTTGGAGCCCCACGAGTGATATCGAGGTCAGCCCCGCTACCAACGCGTTCACGAATATCAACGTCAACCCTGAGACAATCCTTGGATATGCTGTGACCTCGTCATTCTATGCCCAGGCCGCTGTGTTCTTCGGACTCACCAGCATGTTCACCAGCTACTCATCCAGCAAGTCTACCGCTCGTATCGATGACCGTCTCTACAACAAGATCAGTGACAAGGATGTCCGTAAGGATGCCTTCCTTGATTTTGAGGTTGGTGATTACACGTTCGCTGTCAATGGCGCGGTCGCGAAGATTCCTTCATATGCCAGTATGAAATTCTCTTCCACCGACGCTCTCAACAACGATGGTACCGCTGGTGCGGGTACTCCCGCTTCCACCACAAAGTGCGACTACACTAAGTTCCGTCTTTCCGAGGTATACCTGATGCTTGCCGAGGCTCTTTGCCAGACCAATGCTGACAGCGAGGCTCAGAATATTCTGAATGAGCTGCTGGCCGCACGTGCCAAGGAAGGTGAGACTCTTACTGTTGAGGATTACAAGTCAGCCGGTTCCACCCTCGATATCGTCAAGCTCCAGTGGAGAATCGAGATGTGGGGTGAAGGCGGTCGCGAGTACTACAACAACAAGCGTTGGGGAGTCAATGTCGACCGTTCAGGATCAACTGTCCATCCGAAGATTGTCAGCTATCCTGCGAACAAGATGACACTCGCCATGCCTGAGCGCGAGCTTCAGGATAACTCCGAGTGCGTTGACAACCAGCTCAACTAATGGTTTTCAATGGTTTAGAAAAAGGGGTGACCGATTCGGTCACCCCTTTTTAAATGCTCCCTTGACAGGTTTTCGAGACATTTCAAAATGAAGCGTAGCTCCGTTCTTTATGTCATCGTACTTGATGATAGGGGAATCTAGGCGCTTGCCATTGAGCCATGCGGCCTTGACATAGACGGCGTCCTCACTCCACCCCTTGGTGGTCATTTCTATCTTCTTGCCGTTTGAAAGAGTGATTGACATTCCAGGGACGCAAGGTGAACCCATATAGTACCAGTCGGCTCCGGGGCAGAATGGATAGAATCCCAGGCAGTTGAATAGATACCAGGCGCTCATCTGCCCGCAGTCGTCATTGCCGCTAAGGGATCCCGGCTCGTTTCCATAATAATTCTTTGCCACGTAACGGACCCATTTCTGGCAGTTCCAGGGTTCTCCGAAATAGTCATATAAATATGTGACGTGGTGGCAAGGCTCGTTTCCGTGCCAATAGCCGCCGATACGGCCCCAGATGTCGTGCGCTCCAGGAATATCCTCTGGTAGCTCAATGGTGAAGAGCTCGTCAAGGTATTTCTTAAGCCTTTGGCGTCCGGCCAATTGGACATATCCGTCGAAGTCATGGAACACGCTCCATGTGTACTGCATCGTGAATCCTTCCGTAATGTCACCCCAGCCGTTGACGGAGCCGGGACCCTGATAAGCTATAGGAGCGAATGGATCGCGCCAGGCGCCCTTCGAGTCCTTTCCCCTCATGTATCCGGTCTCGGGATCGACAAGATTCTTGTAGTTCATCGAGCGGTTAAGGAAGAAATCATAATCCTCATTATGACCGAGTTTCTTGGCTACCTGCGCGATGCACCAGTCATCGTAGGCATATTCAAGGGTCTTGGAGACGCTCTCTTTCTCAAGGTCTAAAGGAACATAGCCGAGAGAGGTGTATTCGGGAATGCAGTCGTAATGGGCGTTGGTGGCGGTGGTCTTCATCGCTTGGAAAGCCCGCTCGTAATCGAATCCCGGCACATCCTTAAGTATCATATCGGCAAGGATGGAGCATGAGTGATAGCCGATCATGCACCAGGTCTCGCCGCCGTAGAACGACCAGTAGGGGAGCATCTTCTCTGCGCTCTTGTCGAAGTGGGCGAGCATGGAGTTCGCGATGTCGGCCTGCAGGGGTCTGTTGACGAGATTCATCAGCGGTTCGAAGGCTCTGAAGGTGTCCCAGAAGGAGAATGTCGTGACGTTGGTGTATCCTTCCGCTTTGCCTATCGTGCCGTCGTGTTCCCTGAACCTGCCGTCAGCATCCTGGAACAGGAATGGATGCTGCATCGTGCGGTACACGCTGGTGTAGAAAGTCTCCCGAAGCACCTTGTCGTCACTGTCCAATGAATATGTCCCGAGAGCCTTCTCCCATGTGTTCTCCGCCTCGGCAAGCACCTTGTCGAAGTCCTTGCCATCCAATTCCTTGAGGTTCAAAAGGGCTCCATCGGTGCCGACTCCTGACACGGCGACCTTGACTTGCAAAGTTCCGGCATTTTCAAATCCGGCCACAACTTTCAATTTCCGTCCCCAGGCCTCTAGCGAACTGCGGAACCGTTTCGTGTTGTAGATTACTGGTTGTCCGTCCTGGAGGATCGTGAAGTCCTTTATCGGCTCTGAAAAACGTGCGGCGAAAAACACTCGGCGGCTCGGATTCCAGCCTGCCACCAGTTTGCTGCCTATTACGGTATAGTCATCCAGAAGTCTTACGTCGGACCATTCGCACTGCCAATAAAGGGTATGGTCAAGATCGATGGTCACATATGACGCGGCTTCTTTGGGATAAGTGAATTTTAATATACCAGAACGAAGGGCTGATGTCATTTCGGCCTTTACCCCGCTGTCCAAGGTGATACCGTAGTATCCTGGGTAAGCGTTTTCCTGGTTGTGATCAAGCTCGGAAGGCTTTGGATCAGAGCTGGTTCCGGGTAGGAACAGAAAATCTCCGAGATCCGGGATACCAGTACCACTCAAGTGTGTCAAACTGAAGCCTTGGACTGTGGGTTTTGAATACTTGTACCCGGCGGCGCAGTCATAATCCTTGTCATCGCAGTCAGGGCTGATCTGGATCCCGCCATAGGGCAACTGGGCTCCGGGATACACGTTTCCGAACCCGTCCGTTCCCACGAACACATTCACATCGTCAATCAATCTCTTTTGTCCGGAAACCGATGATACAGAGAGTGTTATGGAAAATAGAGCCGTGGCGGCCAATGCTTTGAGAATATTCATGGCAAAAGTTATTATTTCCCGGTCATTGAATAAGGTTTGTCTGCAGGCTTGAGGCCGCGGGACTTATTGGGCTTGGAGGCCATCTCAAATTCAAGAACACCGCCCTCCAGCAGGTCCGCATGAGTCAAGTAGAGCTTTGAATAATCCTTGCCGTTTAAGGTCACTTTCTTCACGTAGCGATTGGTGTCGCTGACTTTGGGGGCCTTGATAACCAGTGACTTCCCGTTAGGGAGATTGATATTGACCTCCTTGAAGAAAGGCGCTCCGATGACATACTGGTCGCTTCCCGGACAAACCGGATAGAAGCCCAGAGTACCGAAAATGTACCAGGCGCTCATCTGGCCGCAATCGTCGTTTCCGCCCAGGCCACGAATCTCCGGCTTGTACATCCTGTTGATAATCTCCCTCATCCAGTATTGCGTCTTCCAAGGCTGCGAGGTCCAGGCGTATAGATAAGGAATATGGTGACTCGGCTCGTTTCCGTGGACATAACCTCCGATAAGGCAGTCCTTGGTGATGTCCTCGTTGTCAGCGTAGGCATATTCGGGAAGATCGTTGTAGAACAACTCGTCAAGGCCGGCGATGAACTTCTTCTCCCCGCCCATCATGGTCATTACACCATACACATCCTGAGGTGCGTGGAAGGTGAAATTCAGAGAGTTACCTTCAATGAAGCCCTCTCCGACAGTCTGCATGATATCGAACTCTTTCTTGAAGGAACCGTCGGTATATTTCGGGCGGCAGAAGCCAAGTCCGGGATCGAATACGTTGCGGTAGTACAGCGCCCTTTTGGCATATTCTTCCGCCACTTTTGAGTCCCCGGTTAGACGGGCGATGTTATAAATCGTCCAGTCGTCATAGGAATATTCAAGGGTATTGCTGGCCGCGGTGGAGATGTTGTCGTAGGGGACATATCCCAACTTCATATAGTCCCCGAGTCCGCAGTACCACTCCTGCTTGGATGTGGTCACCATAGCTTCCAGGGCCCGTTTCTTGTCGATGTCAAGGCCTTTGACAATGGCGTCGGCAAGGACCGGCACGGCATGATAGCCGCTCATGCACCAGTTCTCGTTAGCCATGTGGCTCCAGACAGGAAGCATGTGAAGAACATTCTGGTCATAATGGGCAAGCATCGACTCGACGATATCCCTGTCCCTTTCCGGTTTGAACAAGGCGAGGAAAGGATGCTCTGCCCTATAAGTATCCCAAAGGGAGAACACGGTGTAGTTCGTGAATCCTTTGGCCTGGTGGATCTCGTGGTCCAGGCCCCTGTAGGATCCGTCCACATCCATGTAGACAGACGGGTTGATCATCGTGTGGTAGAGGGATGTGTAGAACATCTTCTTCTCAGCGTCAGTGCCTTTGATGTCCATTACGGAAAGCTCTTTCTCCCAGGCGTTTCTGGCTTCGGAGACGATCTGGTCGAATGACTTTCCGGCAGTCTCGGCTTTCAGGTTCTTCAGGGCACCGGTCGTTCCGGTTGAGGAGAGAGCGACCTTGACGGTCAGCTTGGGATCCTTCGAGGTGGCGAACTTGAACCATGCGACGACTTTGCGTCCGGCGATAGCCGCGAAATTCTTGCTGGTGTCGAACTTGCTCCAGCCGCCCTTATAATCTATCTTCTGGCGGTCTGTGTAGCCATATTCAACAATGGGTTGGGAGAACTCGATGGCGAAATACGTGTAGTTGGTCCTAGCCCAGCCGTTGGTGATTCTATATCCGGTAACAGTCTTGTCGTCAAGCACTTGAACTTCTGACCACAAGGTCTTCCCGTCGTAATCGTAGATGCCGTGGATGAGGTCCAGAATAATCTGTCCGTCCTCTTTAAATGTATATTCATGGACTCCGACCCTTGCTGTCGCGGTTAGACGTGCCTTGACACCATAGTCATCGAGCGTCACCTCGTACAGTCCGGGGCTGGCACTCTCCGTGGAATGGCTGAATCTGCTTCGGAATCCGCTGTCAGGACTGTCCGCGGTGCCGGGATTCAGCTTCAGCGGGCCCGTGGTGGGCATTATTAATATGTCTCCGAGGTCTGAATGGCCCGTTCCACTGAAATGGGTGTGACTGAAGCCTACGATCGTAGGGTCGTTATAGCGGTAGCCGGCACAGGTCTCGTAGACCATCGGCTGATACTTTCCATTAATATTATGGGGAATAGTGTCGGTGTCCGGGCTGAGCTGCACGCCACCGAAAGGCACGCATGCTCCGGGGAAAGTGTGACCCATTCCGTCTGTGCCGATAAAGGGATCAACATAGCTTGTCTTGGTCTGAGCCATTGCGGTGGTCAGAGTAATCAGCGCTGCGGCTGACAGGGTGACAAGCTGGCGGATAAATTGTTGATTCATAATATATTATCTAGTATTAAAGTTTGTATATTCGCAACTATAAAATTGAGGAATAAGCTGACTTTGAGACAGTTATCTGCCAGCCACGATTCCGTATTTCCGGAGAATCTTCTTTACCGGCTTCTCGATAGACTGTGCCCAGAGCTGGTAGCCTCGGTCAGAAGGGTGCGTACCGTCCTGTGTCGTCTCATGATCAGGGGCCGAGGCGCTCGGGTGAATGTAATACACATCCTTATATTTCTTGCAGGCGATTTTCATCAGGCTGTCAGCGACAGCGATCCTGTTGGCTTCCGCCTCGTCCGTCCGTTTGTTGAAATTGCGCCACTCCCTGTAGATGGTCCGCTGGAAGATCAACGGTTTGCCGGGGTGGGCGGCCTGTACTTTCTCGATAAAAGGGAAAAGCCTTTCTTTGATCTGCTCGATACTCGGGTTCGAGAAGGTGTCGAAAATGAAGGCATCCACATCCGCGGCCACAAGAACATCAGCGAAATAATCCTGGAGTTTGCAGTTTCCGCTGCATCCAAGGCTCAAAAGCTGAAGCCCGGTGTCTCTTGAGAATATGGCCGGGTAGGCCATTCCGGCGCGGCTTGTGGATATTCCGTGAGTGAAACTCGAGCCGAAAATGCCGATCCTGCCTGTGAAAGGATTAGGCATCGCCTCCAGCACGGAACCCTCCTCAACACCTATTTTCACTGAATATTCCTCGCTGAGGATCGGCAGGTACATCAGGCATTCCTTAATGGTCCTGTCCATTCCGGAAATCAGATTGAAAGGCTGCTCGAGGTCTCCCGATACTCCCGCTCCAGCCCAGATCCATTTGCCGTTTTCCCTGATATAAAGGTCATATCCCCTGGCTGAGAATCCGCCCGTGTTGTTAGGCCGGCCGACATCACCGTACTTAGTGAGTATTGAGATCGTCGGGGAGTTGGTCCTGAAGGCCACACCGATTCCGGCCGAGTTCCTGACCTGGTTGTTCTCGCTTTTGGTGAAGCCCTTGAATTTGACTGTATCCACCCTGTGATAAGGATTCGGGGTATTCATCAGTTTACCTGTCAGGGTCAGATCACTGGCCTCCGTGTAAACAAACTTCGGTGTCGTTTGGGCCATGGCGCCAAACGCTATCACCATCAAAACCGGAAGAATAAGTCTTCTCATTATAATTTGTTGAAATTATGGGTCATTTCAACAAATTTACGATTTTTTGGCAACAAACCTTATCTTTGTGTTATCAGAGTGAAGTAATATGATAAGTCGTAGGTTATTAAGGGCCCTTGTGGTCATGGCTGTCGCTGCAATGGCAGCGATTTCTTGTACTCAGCGCACTGTACAGAGCGGTTTCGACGAAAGCGCCATTGTCTTGTCGGTCGGGGTGGTCAGTGACGTTCATATAAACACTGGGCTTCCAGTGACTTCCCAGAAATGGGAATCCGCTCTGAATCAACTGTCTGTCAAAGCTTTGGAGTCAGATAATGACGGACTTGACGGGATGCTGGTGGCGGGAGATTTGATCGACTATCCTAGCGAGGCTTTCATACAGGAATTCAAGCGGGTCTATGAGTCTGTGATGGATCCTGTCAAAACGCCGTTGATCTACACCGTCGGTAATCATGATGTACCGAATTACAAGTGGAGCGATACGATGGTAGAGGATGCGGAATATATTCGTAAGGCATTAGGGGATAGTTATTTCCAGACAGATGTCGATGTTACGGCTGGGACCGGTCTCGAGTGCCGCCACTGCGTCATTGGTGATTATGATATCATAGCCATATCTCCTGACGGGACCAGCCCTGTAGTCTATGATCCCAAGGCGCTTGAATGGCTTGACAAAACGTTGTCCGAAGTTACCTCGAAGAACCCTTCCAGATACGTGATCCTGATCACTCACCCGATGCTATATGACACCGTCTACGGCAGCCTTCTCGGGGAGGCGGACGGCATCTGGAAATCTTTTAGCCCGGGCTATTGGGCGACCAGGGAGCTGCCCGAGGTATTGTCAAAATATCCGCAGGTCGTGGCGTTTGGAGGACATCTCCATTTCCCACTCAATGATCCCCGGAGCATTTGGCAAGGGGCTTTCACGGCCTTGGGATGCGGTTCCGTAAGGTATATGGCCATTGAGGCGGGCGGTTATGAGGATATGGCCGGACAGACCACAATGAACGACAAAGATGAGTTCTCACAAGGGCATTTGGTCCAGTTCGACAAGAAAGGCAACATGATGATCCACAGGATGGATTTCTATAACAAAGCCGTAATCGGGGAACCTATCATAATTTCCAAGCCATCTAAAAACGGGAAGCATCTGGACGCGTATTCTTTCCACCTTCGTAAGGCGGCGAATGAGCCTCCGACACTGCCATCAATGGATGTTGCCTATGAGAAATCACCCGAGCCTTGGAAGAAGAGCGAGCCGGGCTATTTCTCGGTGAGTTTTCCCGCCGGGACTGATGATGAGTTTGTCCATCATTATGTCTTGACGTTGAGCAAGGGTGATGAGCTGATAATGAGCAAGAAGATCCTGGCGGATTTCTATAAGTACCCTCGGCCATCGATGATGAAGCCGGTCTGGAAAGTGAATATGAGCATATTCGACCTTATCGGAAGTGATGACTGGGCAGGCCAGGAACAATTTGAGCCTGGTTCCTATACAATCTCTCTTACCGCCTTTGACTCATGGGATGCGGCCAGTGAAACGCTTTCAAAAGAGATTGTGATATGAGTAAATACTCGTTGATCATATTTTTGCTCGTCACATCGGTCTCGCTTGCGAATGCGGAGAGGATCGATCGTAAAGCGGTCGTCTCCCGGCACAATCCGGTGACCTACGCGTCATCCGTGAAAAGTCCCGTCCAGGTCGGCAATGGCCGTTTCGCGTTCGGTGCGGACATAACCGGACTCCAAACCTTCCGTTCCTTCAACACATTGAGTGATTGGGGCTGGCATTCAAATCCGCTTCCGGAAGGTATATCCGTTGAGGACTACAAGCCGGTGGTTCTGGAAACTTGGGGGACCCGTATTCCGTATATCCTGAACAATCCTGAATGTCCCGAAATATCCGATTGGCTTCGTTGGAACCCACACAGGATCAATTTGGGACGTATAGGTTTCGTGCTGACAAAAGCAGATGGGGAACGGGCTGAGGAGAAAGATTTGAGTGACACTCGTCAGGAGACTGATCTTTGGACCGGAATCGTGAATAGCCATTTTGCCCTGGAAGGAGTGCCGGTTTCTGTCAGGACAGCTTGCCATCCCTCGATGGATCTGATTTCAATTCACGTGGAATCACCTCTGATTCAGTCTGGTAGGATAGGTCTGTTTGTGGATCTCCCGTATTCCGATGGCAAGAGCATGCTGACCTCGGTCGGGGATTTCACTTGCCCTGAAACACACAAAAGCTCATTGTCCTCACAAGTGCCCGGCAGCGGAGTGATCACCCATGTTATGGATGATACTGAATATGAGATTGAGCTTCACTGGAAAGGGTATGCTGTTCTTTCCCGGGTCAGCGACACCGCCCATGAATACCGGTTTGTCACGTCAGGAGATGACAGTTTTGACGTCACAGTCCTTTTCCGCCCCTCGAGTATTCCGGAAATGGATACTCATGATATTGTGGCAGAATCAAAGGATGCGTCCGGACTGGAGGTTGAAGATGTGGAAAAAGCTTCCACTGAAAGCTGGGAGAAGTATTGGATGACCGGGGCCGCGGTGGATCTGAGCGGGAGCTCCGATCCTCGCTGGACGGAACTGGAGCGTCGTATTGTCCTTTCACAATTTGTGTTGAAACTAAACGAGACAGGAATATTCCCGCCTCAAGAAGCCGGGCTTGTGAATAACGGGTGGTATGGACGTTTCCACTGGGAGATGATCTGGTGGCACGGAGCGCATTTCCTGCTTTGGAATCGTCCTGATTGCGTTGATGGCTACCTTTCGAAGTACGGCGCGTTCATGCGAGAGGCGGTCTCAAGGGCTTCTTCAGAAGGCCGGAAAGGGGCCAAATGGCCTAAATGCACGGGGAATTTCAATAGGGAGTGGCCTTGTGAGCCACATGCCGCTCTTTGCTGGCAGCAACCTCATCCAATCTGGTTCGCTGAGGAGGAATATCGCTTGAATCCGTCTCAGGAAGTACTTGACAGATGGGCGGATGTGGTGATAAACACAGCCGATTATATGGCCGATTATGTCTTTTGGGACAAGGCCGGAAAGCGTTTTGTGATAGGGCCGCCTGTCATTCCCGTTTCTGAGAACACGAAGATGCTGGAGACCATGAACCCCATATTCGAGTTGGGCTATTGGCGTTTCGGTCTTCGAGTCGCGTTGGATTGGGCAAAACGACTCGGGCTGCCTGCCAAAAGGGTGAAGGCTTGGAAAGATGTTCTCCGCAAACTCTCTGATCTTCCCACGGAGGATGGATATTACATCACTCACGAGGGAATGGTGGACATGTGGACCAACTATAATTTCGAGCATCCCGCCCTTACTGGTGTTTACGGGTGGCTGCCGGGAGATGGTGTCGACGTTGAGACTTTCCGGCGCACATTCCATCATGTTTTGGAGACATGGCAGATGGACAGGATCTGGGGCTGGGATTATCCCATGCTCGCTATGGCCGCCGCCAGGCTTGGCGAACCCGAAACAGCTGTGGATTTGTTGTGTACGACCGCCCACAAGTTCAATTTCGACGATCACGGTTTGGCCGATATGTACCCTTTCCCGTATTTCCCGGCCAATGGTGGTCTATTGACTGCCGTGGCCATGATGTGCGCTGGTTGGGATGGTTTGCCTAAAGGTGCGGCCGGGTCGGTGGTAGAGAGTCCAGGCTTCCCGAAGGACGGCAGTTGGGTAGTCCGGTATGAAGGATTCAACAAGATGATGTGAATAATATAAACGATTGATAAACATGAGATTCATCAGCTGGAATGTGAACGGCCTTCGGGCCTGCGCCGGCAAAGGCGATTTTGACAAGGCTTTCACCGCTCTGGACGCGGACTTCTTCTGTCTACAGGAGACTAAGATGCAGCCCGGGCAGCTTGATCTGGAATACCTCGGTTACACTTCTTACTGGAATTCCGCCGAGAAGAAAGGATATTCAGGAACAGCGATTTACACTAAGCATCAGCCTCTTTCGGTGACCTATGGGATAGGTGTTCCGGAGCATGACTCGGAGGGTCGTGTCATAACGCTGGAAATGCCTGATTTCTACCTGGTTTGCGTCTACACACCGAACTCCCAGGACGGCCTTCGCAGGCTTGATTACAGGATGGTTTGGGACGACGCTTTCCGGGAATATGTCCTTGGACTTAAGGCCAGGAAAGGGGTCGTGATTTGCGGAGATATGAATGTCGCCCATCAGGAAATCGATATCAAAAACCCTAAGGCCAACCGCCACAACGCCGGATTCACGGATGAGGAAAGGGACAAGTTTTCTGTTCTTCTGGACTCCGGATTCGTGGACACCTGGCGCTCTACCCATCCCGATGAAGTGAAGTATTCCTGGTGGTCCTATCGTTTCAGAGCCAGGGAGAACAACGCCGGGTGGCGCATAGACTATTTCCTTGTGTCAGAAGACTTAAGAGAAAAAATAGAATCGACGGACATCCACAATGAGATTTTCGGATCCGATCATTGTCCTGTCGAGTTGGTCCTGTCTCTTTGATTTTTGAACATTTCATTGTATATTAGCAAACTGCGAGAATAACATATAATAGCGCTATAATGAAAATCCAGAAATTGTTTTTGAGCATCCTCGCCGCGGCGTCATTATTCGCTGGCTGCAAGGAACCGGAGCCGGAACCATCAATTCCGACCCTTACTGTTGGTCAGACCGAACTCTCTTTTGAGCAGAACGGCGGAACCGGCAATATCACAGTGACTTCCAACCGTCCATGGACAATCTCCACAGATGCGGACTGGTTGGCTTTCAACCCTTCAAGCGGTAATGCCGCCGACGCCCCCGTGACGGTTACGGTGACCGCTCTCGCCAATTCCTCCACCGACAGGACAGCCTCCTTCAAGGTCAAGACCGACTTTGATTTCAGGACTGTTGAGGTCTCCCAGAAAGGAGCCAAGGGCGAGGATCCTAACGTGACGCCTTCCGGAAGCGGAACCGCCAGCGATCCGTATAATGTGGCCGCCGCTCTTGAGAAGGCCAAGAGTCTCCAGGCGTTCAACACCAATGACGATCTGAATTCCTCCAACTCGGCTAATGTGTATACGGCCGGAAAGGTGGTCAGTGTCGACATTGACCCGAGCTACGGGAACGCCACTTATTACATTTCGGCTGACGGAACCAGCACTGTCCAGCTTGAGGTCTACAGGGGCAAATATCTTGAAGGTGTCGCGTTCACCGACAAGGATCAGCTCAAGGTTGGAGACGATGTGGTGGTCTACGGAACACTCGTCAACTTCAAGGGTGACGCCCCTGAATATACCACCGGAAGCAAGCTTATCTCTGTCAACGGTGAGACAAAGGCTCCTGAGATCGACTACACCAAGTACGAACTCATAACTGTCAGCGCGTTCATCGAGAAGGCCAACAGCAGCCAGTTCTACAGGCTGAAAGGAAAGGTCAGCAAGTTCAACAAGAACTTCTGCAGCTTCGACCTTACTGACGACAGCGGTACCATCTACGTATACAATGTCGCGAACAAGGACGATTGGAGCGAAAAGATTTCCAACGGAGGAACGGTCGAGCTTGCCGGTCTTTATACCCTCTACACGA
>JAEEGK010002736.1_pt1 | contig 44263 bp, 47 predicted proteins | sample 8958771 | NCBI WGS metagenome assembly JAEEGK01 (sample SAMN16246547, study PRJNA631951) | gut metagenome | biome: gut microbiome; feature: rumen; material: SC-attached | host: Bos | place: Iran: Karaj | collected 2018-10
GCCTTTTTCTGACGACCGTAGGTTCAACCCGCGCCCCCGCGTGGGGGGGGACAGCGTCGGGCCGGCCTGCCTGAATTTGTACGACATGTTTCAATTCACGCCCCCGCGTGGGGGGCGACGACGGTCTGTTGCAACTCGTCACCCACATAGTCGTTTCAATCCACGCCCCCGCGTGGGGGGCGACAAGCGGTCGCTTACGGAAATCGAACCAAGCGCAAGTTTCAATCCACGCCCCCGCGTGGGGGGCGACACCATCGCCGTGTTCGATGCTGGGGTTGTAAGTAAGTTTCAATCCACGCCCCCGCAAGAAAGGGGACGACTCATCATAGGTCGATTTCTCAGCGTCCGTGTTGTTTCAATCCACGCCCCTACAAGAGGGGCGACTATTATATCATTTCCTCAATGGTCACGCCAGCAGGGAGATTCTCAGTCTCAATGCTTACTTCGTAATCGCTAAACTTACGAGGCGCACCATCACATTTCTTCTCCACTTTTACGCGGTCGAAGAGCTTGTTAGCAGGAGCATTGCCAAGTACAGACTCATGCCTGAACACAATGAGTTTTTGTGCACTCATCATTCCACGAGCAGCAGAACGATCCACATCAAACATATTTATCAGTGCTTCCCAGAATAGTGCAAGGTCTTCTTCTGAAAAACCTGATTGCTGTGCAAGGTTAGCAGATATAAAACCGTGACAAACATAAAGTCCATAAGGAACTGTTGCCTTGCGTCCCATAGTATGGTTTTCTCCCTTTTGTTTCTTTTCCTCTTCTTCTGTTGCAACTGCAATTCGAGTAATAGAGTGTTCCATTGCGGTTATTGGATCAGCGGATCGTGCGAAAGTTAGTTGAATAGGGCCTCTGACCTGACCAGCATTCTTTCCTGTAGTCATCAATGCTCCAAACGTACGGATATCATAATATTTACGGCACATAATAACTCTTGCTTCTGAAGCCTTATCTTTCTCATCAGCATTTTTTACACTTTCATCTTCATGTGCAGAATCTATGGCTCTATTCAGTACGGCTTTCTCCTTAATAAAGATGTCATAGCCGGCGGCGCAGTTTTTAGCCACCTGTACATAGTTACGCACCTTACGTTTCAAGCAAACGTCAGTTACAAGTCCCATACCAGTTTCTGCATCTACACGAGGCAGATTGCCTGCATCTGGGTCACCATTGGGATTACCATCTTGTACATCAAAGATGTAAACGAAATCGATTCTGTTCTTTAATTCTGACATAGTTTTATTATTTTAAATGTTATTATTCATTGTTGTTATCTTCATTCTTCATAAAGAAGTCCTGGCGCTGGTGATAATAGCCAATGAAGAAACGGCCTTGGTCTTGTAAATCCAGCTGGGGCTTGAAGCCATCAGCATCAATCTTGCTCATAATCTCCTGTTTCAATTTCTCAAAGTATATCTTTCGACCTTCATTCTTCAAATTCTCAATATGATGATTTGAGAGATTAAGAATGGTGGCGAATACAGCCGCAGGTGTGGAACTTGCAGAGTTCATATAGCGCTCACGAATTGTATGCTGATTGTTTGCATCCTCTTGAATCTTGTCGAGCACAGCAAACAAACGGCCACACAGGTAACCTTGATTGGTGTTGTCTTTGTCTAACATAACTTTTATTTTTTGATTATTATCTATTCTGTTTAGGTATGCCTTTATGATAGCAGCACGAGTAATATGTACAGCGTTCTTATCCTTATCACTTGATTCTGCACGGATGCGGCGAATACATGATGCAAAGAGCGGTTGAGGGTAAGGTATGCCTTGGAAGATGCTCTTTACTAAGGCATCTGGCAGATTTGGTGTAGCATCAGACACCTTACCACCAAGAGTAACTGTGCTAAGAATGTTGCGCAGGCTCATATATGGCCTCTTCTCCAATCGTGTATCCACGACTTCCATATCATTAAAGTGCTTGCATATTGTACCTGCAAACTCCTTCAAAGGAACCTCAGCCCAATAAACGACTGCTATTCGCGCAGAGTTTGGTGCCAGTCCAAGAATATAGAATGTGTCATCAGAGGTCGTTCTTATCTCTCCTGAATATATTGCAGTAAAGACTTTGCGAACCTGTTCTATATTTCTATTGGGATCATCATCTTGTTCAGCAAAACCAAACAGATTGAAGATGCTTTCCTCAGCCTTTTGACCAGCCTCATCATTTCTTGATGCCCAAAACACAAATGAACGTGAGCCAACCATGAACTTGTTGCGTGAGTTAGATTCCAACAGATGGTTAAGAGCCGTCGTATAGGCAAATTCTGCATCTTCACTGATGGGTGCATTCCCACCTTTTGACTTTCCATAAGAATCATAGCCAGAACTGGTCTGAAAGGAAACTAACTTTGCTGTAGCCTGGCTGCCAGGAATCATCGTTGCTGTTGTCGTTTCAACAACATTTCCCTTTTTACCAGATACAAGACAAATCTGCCCAGAGGTGGATAGTTGTTCTTTGTCGATATCTAACAACTCAATTTTCTCAGCCACGATTTTAGTGTCACCATCAATTAGAAATGAAAATATCGAATACTTCTTATTCAAGTTTTTCTCTATTTCAGGCCAAAGAGGGTCGCTCTTCATTTGGTCAAGCATTGCTGTCTGTTCTTGCTCATAGAACTTTTGTAGAGCAATCATATCTTCATTGTCCTGATGCAAGTCGAAGATATTTTTCACTTTATCCTTGAAGGTCTGATATTGTGCCATAACATCTCCCTTGTCAGAATATCCAAAGACGTATCCGCTATTATCGTAGAGATAATTGGCAGCCAATGCACTCGTTCTCCCAACATGTTTCTTCACAAGAAAGCGTTGTGCTTGCTTCTTGTCTATCCTTCTATCTTCGAATCTCAGGAAATGGCCTTCCTTATCAATGACAATAAGGAATCCTATCTCCTTTAATTCCATTCCCTTTTGAGGAAGGTCGCCACAGCGATGGTAGTAGTCATATAACGCTTGTAGTATCATCTTAGCACCTCCTCACTATCTTTTGGTGGAACAATAATCACGCCGTTTTCCATCTTTGCACGATAGAACATGGCTGGTGGATTCTTCAAATTTGCCTCAAAGTCCATGTCGTATAACATAATACCCAAGTCGCGGTTCTCGCTGATGGGTGCATCAAGGGGATCTTTTTCAGGATCTACCAATTTGAACGAGGCAGAGCACTCACGCGTGCCAAGATACGGCTGAGTAAAGCACTGGCCCTTGCTGGCGCGACGTTCAAACATGGCGTTGTACTTAGCAGGATTCTCGTCAGGATGTTCTTCTGCATTGATCTGATCCTTACGTTCTCGCAGGGGGATGAATTCCAACTTGGCATGTATCCGATACCTGACATCGCGCAACATCAAGGTATTTTTTTGCTGGCGTTTGTCCTCAATGAAAATTGGATTCTTTGATGCTACTGCTCCTACTTCATTTCTTCTGATAGAAGTCCACTTGATGGGGGCTAGCACCTCAATCTTAGTTACCTGCCAATGGATGGCTGGTTTCCAAAAAATAGCCTCGAAGATGGCACGTGCTGCTGATGGCGTGATGACGTCATAACTCACACGCTCCACTTTCAACTCAGGACGAGTAAAGCAGGCTATTGGCCCCCATACTTCCAAACAAAATTCTTTATCTATATATTCCATATCAAATGATGTACGTTTCTTCTAACCATTGATTATCTGTTGTCAAGCCAGTGTCTGCTCTATAGAAGTCAGGACTGGTGATGGCAAATATATACTCGAAGGGCTCATCTATTGCGCCTATGCTTTGCAACTTATTGAAATCACGCTTACGAATATTGACGCTATATTGCGCCAATTTCTTCATGATCGAGTACGACGGCCCTTGCGTGATAAGTTGCTGATAGAGATCGATGCTTCCGTTCCAATTGATGATAACAGATGTTGTCTGATCGTCTATCAGATGGAACTGGCGTGCGGCTTCTTCAAATTCGCATTCAGGCTTGTAGAGCAGCGTTTGAATTTGCTTTTCGTCAAAATTGTCAATTCGAGCATGAAGTTGTTTGAAGTAACTGGTCATCGCTTCTGGTGAGAACCAGTCATGCAATTTACCCATCCCTTTACGTGCATTGTTAGTTTGGGTAATGAAACCTGGCGGCAGCGGGTGCTCTTTACCTAAACTGAACACGTATGTAGTACAGATGCCTTGCTTGCCCTCACGATTGCAGCGCCCTGCTGCCTGCAAAATGGAATCGAGCCCCGCCTCTTGACGGAAGACTACAGGGAAGTCGATATCAACACCAGCCTCTATCAACTGGGTGGCAATAACGCGAATGGGTTGATCGCCCTGTGCCTTTAACGCTTCCTTGATTCGCTCTATGGTGGCAGATACGTGAGCAGGGCACATCATTCGTGAGAGATGCAAACAAATACCTTCTTTAGGTAATCGATCGTAGAGCTCTTTTGCATCACGACGCGTATTTACGATGCATAGTACCTTGGGATATCTGGTCAGTTCTTCTGCTATTTCATCATAACTCTTTGCTCCATCCATGAATTGTAATTCCACGCGACGTAGTTTGTCATGTAGTTGGGCTTCTTGTGGTATGATTTCACGAACGGATTGTAATGCATCGAAACTCACCATTGGATTTGAACCTTCTATGCGACCACTAAGAATAGGCTGACTGGCAGTGGTGAAGAGAACGGATGTGCCAAACACTCGCTTCTGCGTGTCAAGGGTGTGGACAATTGGTTTATAGAAACCTAATGGCAACGTCTGAACCTCATCCAGGATAATAACGCTCTTTGCAATGTTGTGCAGTTTGCGGCAATTAGACCGCTTATTACTAAAAAGTGACTCAAAGAGTTGAACGTTGGTGGTTACGATAATGGGATAGTCCCAGTTCTCAGTAGCCAGCTCCAGTCGCTCACGCAGTTCTTTGTCTTTGATATCCTCAGGATTGACATTGGAATGATGTTCCAAAACATTGTCTTCACCAAAGATACGTTTCAATGTGGCAACTGTCTGCACAATAATGCTGGTGTAAGGAATAGCGATGATGATGCGCTGAAGATGGTTCTTTACGGCATGATGCAACGCCCAAAGTACAGATGCCAACGTTTTGCCGCCTCCAGTTGGAACAGTGAGGCTATAAAATCCCACTTCGCCCAGACTTTCTCTAACACATTGCTTTTGCACATAATTGCGAATGTGGTTTACCTCAGTATCAGGAGCAATAGCCTTCAATCCATCAAGGTGCTTTTCCAATACGGTTAACAGTTCCTGCATGGCTGTATGACAACCTCGTTGTTTGGCCTGCTCTGGATTCATAAAAGCCTCAGTATCTAAACTATCAGCATCAACGAGGCAAGAGAAAAGCATACGAACTAGATGATGTAGGTCGTATTGCTCCATCTTAGGCAGTTTGGGAAACTGAAATGGGATAGCGGCATCTATCGTTATATCCTTAGGTAATTCCCGTTTGCTTTCATCTATGTAGTCGCAAAAATCATAAAGTCCACGATGATGACCTGCTATGGGCTGTGCTATCAATGGTGCAATCTGTGGATACTGCTTCTGAGCAATAATGGCGCCAACATAAGCGTGATTAGGTCCCGTTGTTGTGGTTCCTTGAATATACTTCTGCCATTCTTTTTGCTCTTTACCCTTATCATGCAGCAGCCCCATTAGCCGCCCACAATCACCCATACCAAACTCAGCAGCAAAACGTTCAGCCATCTGCGCAACCCCTCTCTGATGCTCTTCATTTGATTGAATAGCGCCATTGTTATCGATATGAGATATTATTGTTGTAGGCATAATAATCATTTATAGGTTACAAATATAATCATTTCTATCGAGATTTTTATCAAACAAGCATATTTTTACACATTATTAATAATAGAGTTATTTTTCTTTTCACGCGCTTCCTGTCTAAGTTCTCTGTTTAGAGCCGCCAACTTTCTCTCTCTCTTAACTACGCCGTTTCTGATCTTTTTGATTGCATTATTAAATGGGCCTGTTGACTTTTTCAGCATATGCTGGCACTCCACAATTTTTTCGTGGGCATCCTTCACTTCATGATTTCGCATGTATTCATCAACCTCATCCATCATTTGATCCACCTTTGTTTTTACTTCAATAATATTCTTTATCTTAGCAAGATATTCTTCCAGTTTGGATAGCGTGTCCGAGAAATCCTGTTTAGGTGTTTCATCTCTTTCAGATGTAGCGTTAATAATCCATTGTTGGCATTCTCGAAGTTTTTCTTCCGCCTTGTCCAAGAGACATTTTGATATGAGTCTTTCTGCCTCTTGTATCTTACAGTCGAGGCTCCTCTTCGTTGGTTTAGCCTCCATGTTTACAATCGATTCCTTAAGGTCAACTACCAATGTCTCCGCGTTGGGATTATAATAGAGATCAGGATCATAAGATACAATATACACGTGTCCCATGTTTTGGGCATGATAGTCTGGCTCCAATCCAAGTTTCAGTTGGTATTTCATCGCCAGATATTCAAACACCTCACCATATACCTTCTGCATCGTTTTAGGAGTCATTTTTGTACGCTGGGGAGGTATCTCAAATCCTTTCAGTTGATATCGGACCAAGATATGCAGCCCCCTGCCTGACACTGACCTCGAAGCCATTACCACGTTGGGATCATTTCTGAGTATATCCAGGGCTTCATTAATTAGTCTTTCATTTTCTATATGATCTATATCCAAATAGCAGAGATCAGTCAGTCCAATTACGTTAACCCTGGCCTTACCTTCATAGAAAGATGCACAGGGAGCAAAAGCAGGGAAAGAAGAAATCTTAATCTTATCAGCTTCCTTTTTATCCCCTTTTGCCAGATATTGTCTACAGTTTTGCGTCCTCTCGCAGATTTTAGGGCTAGACATCATAATTCTTACAATATCGTCCAGCTCTGTTTCCTGAGGCCATGAAGCCTTCACACTTTTGAAGATAGTTACTCGCATATATTATCTCCTTTATATTTAACGCTGCAAATGTATGAGACGCCTGTCCCAAAACGTAGGACACCCCTCCATATTTTAACTTTCTTTATTAAAATGTTCATGTGAACCTTATTGTTATTTACAACAATCAGGGTCATGAATCACAGTAAAGCCATCAAATAGCCCTTTTCCTTCATTGATTTTTATATAATGGTGTCCTTTATAGGTAAATTCCTCAAAAACCAATAGTTCTTCTGTCGTCTTGTCCTTTTTCTCATAACTATCTATCATAGATAATCCAAAAGGTAACGATACTAGAAATAATAAAGCAAAAATACCACCTACCCATTGCCAATCGATATCATTATACCATTTGGCTACTTTAACTTTCCTTTCTTTAGTTTTCATAATTATATTCCAATTTTAAATTAATGCCGGTGCAAAAATACAATATTTCTGCATAAAAAAAAGTCCAGAATTGTTATTTAACTTGCTTTAACTCAATATGTTACATTATAGTTATAAAGTAACATATTTCAGAAAATATTACTTTATAGGGTATAATGTAACAAATGGTTACTATGAAGGTAAACACTCTACATTATTTATCTGATAAAAAGGCGAAAAATTTGAAAATAACGTTTATTTCAAACGGATGATATCGCTCCAGCGGTTGATGGGGTTCTTGGATTTGAAGTCGTGTTTGATGACGTTTGATCCTTACTTCGATCTTCCAACGACCTTAGAATATTAACGTCCCAATAGCGCCACACTATCCAAACGATAGCCCAACACTATTGGAGCGTATAAAGCGTTATCCCTGACTAAAGTGCTTCAAATAGAAATCCTTCAGCGGATAATCATGGTTCGGAATGAACTCAGTATTATCTGCAGGGGTTATATTGATGATCTTAGAAATCGATATCTTGATAGGTGAACCTGTTTTATCATCATGGCCAAGAAGGTAGTACTTAGCATCATCATTCAAGATATAATAAGGATGGATCACGGCCTCGCGCTGTCCATCTTTCTTCTCAAAATTGTAGGTGATGCACGCTGGCGTTTTAGTACGGATATACTCATAGAGCATCCGGAAACGCCTACAATCGTCCATAGATGGAATATGCTTATAGAGCACAATCGGGTCGCTTGCAGGGTCGATATCCAATATATCTGCCAGACGAGTGGACATTTCCTTATACATCAGTGTACCCTGCAGCGGGTCACAAAAGCGAATTGCCAACAAAGCAGAATGAAGATGTTGGATCTCCCCGAAAGTCAGAACGTTGTTGTAGATCGTAAAGTTCGGGTCCGCATAACGGTAGTACAAATGGTAACTCCGTTTCTGTTTGTCCAAACGCTGTTTATACCTGATCTCAATCGTTTCGAGGTCTCTTCGTATCGTATTAAGTGATACAGGAGTGAAACCCTCGAACTCAAGAGATTCGTTGATGATTTCCAACATCTCATAGATTGAATACCCACGCCTTTTGTGTAGTAGCCGATCAATGATGATCTCACGCGCTACAGAATGTTTCGTGTTTGCCATCTTACTAACTAATCTAATTTATCTAGTCCTAATAAAAATCGAGGCGCAAAGTTAACTAAAAAGTGGCAAAAGCAAGAAGAAAAAACATAAAAAAATAGATAGATAGTTGAAAATTGTCTCAAATTTCCAAACTCTCACCATTTGGTGGGAACTTTTACCTCAAATTCAGCTTTTCTACCAGTTATAAAACACCACCCAAAGCAACAGGATACACCTCATGCTGCGGGAACTTTTCACAGCCGATATACAGCGTATCGAAAGCATCCGTGCCGTCGGTACGATGCTCCAGCAGATCCTCTTCGGACTCCGGCTGTTTCTCCATAGACTTGTTTTTATGGAAGCCGTTCCTACCCCGCTCCACCCCAGCAGACTGGATGGCCAGTATCAGGTCATCATTATTCTGACGGTTAAAGAACGGCATGAGGCGCTGCTTACCCGCAAAGCCCTGGTTGATGAGCAGGTACTTCTCATCATGACGCATCGGGTTGCCCAGGTACACATCCTGTACCTGCCACCCGTGGCGCTCAAACTCATGGACAACCACATAGCGGAAGTCTTGGTCGTTTACGGCATAGTTTGAGCCGAGAGCCGTGGCATCGTAGTAGAAGATAACCGTCTTGTTCTGATGATAAGCGTAGTACGCGCAGAAATCATCGACCAAGGCGGGAATCTTACGCTCGAACTTCACATAGAAGGACTTCAGAACGTTCAAGCGGTTGCCTGACGGCTGGCCAGCCACAATCCAGTTGATATTAGCATTATAATCCATGCCAATACAAATCGGGGCCAGAGGATTCACATCCTCGTCAGCCCGGGAATCCAAGCATCCCCCAATGGTGCTGAACTGTGAGGCAGCCTTGATGTCATAGTTCTGCTGGGATGTCTCCTTCAGGATCTTGTCGTAACCCAGTTCGTCCAGATACGCAAAGTTCGAGGCATCATACTTGTGATGCTCCTGCATTGACGAATAGAAGCCGTCATGCGTAATGCCGATTCGCTGACAGAGGATGCTGGTCTGAAAGGTCTTAGGCGTCAAGTCACGTTTCATCTGACGCAGATATTCTTCGCCTAGGAGCTGCAGGTTCTCAATGGTGCTGTACTCCTTATAGTACACCGCCACTGAGCGCATCTTGTTCAGCGACTGGTCGAGCCATTTCAAGTAGCCTTTCAGGTACTGGGGAATGGGCTGGTGCTGTTCCTTCAGACGTGCGATCCGCTCCTTTGTTTCCCAAATCTTGTAGATGGTGCCCTGAATCATCTCGATCAGTTGGGGATCCATCTTCTCCCGATAATGCAGAAACCAGGAGCCTTTCTGCGTCTGGGGCATATCGGAGAGCACCATCATCGCATGGTTGAACGAATGATGGCCGAAATACGAGCGAATACCGCCGTTTGCAGGCAGTGTTTCGTCCTTCAGCTTATTGTAGTCAATGAACTTGGCCTCGTCAATGAGAAGCCAAGAAAGAGTCAGAGAGTTCGAGGAGCCAGGGCGGTCCTGAGAGATGATGACCGCAATAGAGCCGTTATAGAACGTAATGACATGCTCATAGTCAGCAGGCTCCGTAATCGGCTTCCCGAAGGACTTTGGCGGTTTACGTCCAACCACATAGTGGATGCCGTTGAGATAGCCCCAGCGCTTCCATGCTGCCAACAATCCAGGGATGGTATTTGTAAGACCATGCTTGAAGGTCGGCACCACGATACCGCCAGTACTGCCCGGCATCCGTTGCATGTTACGCAGCACGAATGGCGAGGCGATCGAGTCCGTCTTACCCGTACGACGGCCAGCGACAATGACAGTGGTCTTGGCGCCGATGTACTGGGCCATCAACTGTGGCTTGTTGAAGTACACACGCTTCTCGTGCTGACGGGCTTCAGCATCCCATATGGAAGTATCAATCTTGTTCTGGTTCATCCTTGTGCTCGTCAAAGATCTCTTCGAAATTCATGTCGGCTTCCTCGTACTCGATATTCAGCGTGTCAGGATTTGAAGCCCCCAGTTCCTTGGTGAGTTTCTTGATACGCTCATCGATGTTAGGCACAGGATTGATACCCACCACACGCGGGTCTGTGGTTGGGAAGAAGGGCTGCACCACGATCATGTGATATGGTACGGCTGTTTCGTCCTCCACATCAATGCGGTTGTACTTTGCGTATGAGGTGGCCGCTTTCTCCATTGTCTTCGTATCCTTGCGCTTCTTCGCCATCTGGTATGTCTCCAGTATCATCTCATTATAGCGCCAACGATGGTAATCTCGTGAGGCCTCTGACAGATTAGGCAACAGAGATTTCACAATTTTCAGGTCTGCGTAGGCAGTCACCTTGCTGATGCCGTAACGCTGCATGATTTCCTCCACGAACTGGCGGTCTTTAGCGTCGCAGTTCGAGATGCACCACGTCACCATATCACGCAGGCGAACAATGTGCTCTACCTGTGTGATAGCGTATTTGGCCTCTAAATCCTCACGCTGGGTATAGAGGTCAGCACGGGCGATATCTATGATACTTGGTAATGGCATATTTTAGCAACGGACTACAGGACTTTAGGACTTTTACTCATCATCCTCCATATCCATGAGGTTCTTCTGGGCATTCTCGAGAGCGAGAGGGGAACCAACATAGGCCAGCTGCATTTCTTGGTGGAGGAGTTTAACCTTACTGGCAGCTTTTCCCTTGTGGTACCGCTTGCTTACTTCGGTGCTACGATCAGCAATATCTTCGCGGAGCTGTTCTGCAGGAATATCGAAAAGCACGGCCATATCTGAGATTTTCAGATAAATCGACGCATATTGCTCGATTTGAGCCAGCGTTTCTTCAGAATATTCATTTTTCTCCATAAAGTTTTGGTTATATTGAAATTATCACTTATCTTTGCAGTATCCCCACTCAAAAGTGGAGGATTTGTTCTTTAGGGAGTGTTATCCGTGAGGATGGCTCTCCCTGTTTTTATGGAGCTTCAGCTATCCTTTGTCGGAAGAGGTCATAAAGCGGAACACTGTGATTATTGATTAAATCAGTAATCTCTGCGTGCAAGCGGGCAAAGATGGCTGGATCCGTAGAGATAAACGCTGACTCATGGCGGTTGCCACGTGTCAGGTTCTGTGAGGTAATGACTGAGACGGTTTGCCCGTTCTCAGCCTGTACCAGCAGAATCTTCGAGTGGTTGTCAGTGAGGAAAGTACGCTGAATCACCTGTGTCATGAATGACCAGAGTTTCAGCGTTTTGTTCGTGGCCTTATGGTCCAGCACCAAGTTAAACTCCTCCACTCTACCACTCTTTTCTATGAAAAACAGTCGGCGCAGGAACTCCTCGGATATAGAGAATGAAGTTTGCCACACCTTGGCTGTGCCTACCTGTTCCAGAATCCATTCAAGTAGGTCTGCTACTTGAACGGCGTTGGAGAGGTAGGCTTGTGAAGGGCACTCAGAGAGTGGTTTCACAACGTCAGCCATGGATGCGGTTCGCTTCATATTTTAGGCACGGATTAACGCGGATTACACTGTTTTCTTGCCTGTGGCCTTTTTTGCAGTACGCTTTGTCGAAGCCTTTGCCTTCTTAGGCTTGGGTTCTGTTGGAATTGGCTCTTCAGCAGGGGCTTCTTCTGGAGAACCTTCGGTTAATTCATTGGGATTAACCGAATTCACGTTAGGATTATCCGATTCTCCGCTAGGATTATCCGAATCCTTCTCAGAATCATTGTTGGAATTAACCGAACCAGCGACTGGCGTACCAGGAATGAAATGATCGTAGATATCCCAGTTAGCCACCCGTTTCTTATCAAGATTGATAATCTCCTTCAGGAACGGGTAACGCTCGCTGTCTGGGCAAGTAGCGTTATCGAGGCTGAGTGTACGCAGTTTCAGATGGAGTTCCCGCATCCTGTGAACGATGTCCAGGTTCTCTACATAGAGTGCTTGAATCTCTTCAGGCAGGTCATCGTGGTCTGGCCGTTTGCCAGCCTTGAAGTCGGCAAACTCTTCTGATTTGTTAGCATCCTCTGTTTCAGATTTGACTGCAGGCTTAATGACATTCTTCACGATGTCATCTACCTTGGTCTGCATGTCAGCCACCTGGTCATGGGTCAGTTTCTGAAGTCTGAAGTTCAGGTACTTCTGAAGCTGTCCCTTGATGAATTCAGCCTTGCCTTTCGGGTTCACTGAGATATTGCGGTACATAATCCTGTTACCCGACAACTGCAGGAGGAGAATGGCACCTTCGTCCCAGTTCTTCTGTGCGTCTGGCGTGTTCATCCAAGCCTGCAAAGCTTCTGTAAATTTGGGGTCTTGATTCATATTTCAAAATTTATGTTTTACTTTAAAGTTTATTATTTATTCCGCTGAAAAACAGCAAGTTCTTGCTAAAAGGTTCAAGCACTCTTTGCATTGCTTGCAGCGTCTGTCCTGTGGTTACAAAGTCATCAAAGCAGATGATGTTTTGCTCCTTCGGAACTACGTTCACATCGAAGATCGCATCCACCCGTTGCTTGGTTCTGCAGCTGCACACATCCTCGTAAAACGGGATGTTCAGATGAGCTGCTATCTCCTCAGAGATGCGTGTGGCGAAGTTCTTCACGAGGTGCCGGCGCTTGGGTGTGGTGATGATGCACCAGTCACCCTTCGACAAGTCAGGACCGATGATCTCTTTTATGAAAGATACCATCGTTCCGGCAAAGAACAGCACCATACTGTCATCAGCCTTGATGTCAGTCAGTGTGCGACCATAGACCGACTTCTGCCAGTACGAGAGGAAGAAGAGTCCCGAGCGGCGTGTCAGGCGAGGGCGCGGTGTGAAGTCGCAACGCGCTTCCACCGTCTTATCCCATCCTTTGCGCTTCTGTTCAGCAAACAAGTCTTGCTCGCGCTTTGCCTGAATATCCTGTAAGGCAAGTTGCGCACTCCCGATATCAGGGACTTCTATCTCTGATAGCAGTTCACTCATATCTATAGGCGTGCGCATCATACCTTAGTCTTTAGCCCTTATCGAGGTCATCGCCACCGTCACCACCTGTACTGCTGCCAGTGAGGTTGATCTTGAACCAAAGCACCCTGTCAGGTCCAACAATCTTATAAATCTTCACGAGCGCTGGTGAAGAGACCATACCGCTCCAAGAGGCAGAAGTACCATTAGAGGCGATGTCTATCTCCTCTTCCATATTATTATCACGCTGGTATCCGATGTATTCCATGTTGCTTCCAGTGAATTGGAGAGAAGTCATGTAGCCTTCAATATTTACAGTTCCGCCATTGGTGACCGAATAGTTCGAGCCATTGATCTTTACGATATTGTTGTAAACCGATGTGGTGCTGCTTCCAGAGCCGCTGCCGCTACCACTTCCAGAGCCGCTACCGCTACCTGAATTGCTTCCGCTGCCAGAACTGCTTGTACCAGCCGTGTCACCTACTTCAGAAGAGATCACCCCGTTATAGAAAGGCGCCGGGCATTCATCCGTGGCTTCCACGTTGATGGTGGTAGAGGTGGTACCAGTTGCGCCCTGTCCAAGATCCTGTGCCACAGTTGTCTTGGTGGGCCACTTGTCAGAGCCAACGACACGGAACGCCCCGCGCATATCCTCTACGAGGAACACGTTAGCGTTGTTATTGAGGTATGCAGCCGCTGCGGAAGCCTCCAAGTCCACGCCCGGATGCACAGCCACCAGCTTGTTCAGTTGCGTCTGAGATGGGTATTCGCCCTGCGCCTCAGACGTCAGTTGTGACTTGTCAGGTAAGATATCGATGAACTTCCACTTCGCATCGGCGCGGAGCACGAACTCACCTGAATACGTAGCCGTTTTCAGGCGTCCGTTTGCATCGTGCTGGAGTTCCGGCCATTCCAGGATATCATACTTCGAGATATAATAGATACGGCGCTTCACGCCTGGGAGCTCGGGTTTGCCTTGGCACCACGCGAGCGATCTTTGTATAGAACTACAATCTGTCATAAAGAAATAGTTTTAATTAGTCTTTGTCGAGATATGAGCCTCCGTTGTCATCATCGCCAGAACTTGGTTGATCGTTACCGGATGGGCCAGGTACGATACCGCTTCCGACAGTGAATTTGAACCATCGTTCAATAGTAGAACCATTTGCATCAGTACCCCTGTGTACCGATATCTCATTCGGTGCAGTGACGTTTCCAGTCCAGGTAGCCTCCGTACCGTTGTTTGTCGGATTCACATGATCCTCTATGTTATTACTGTCATATACAACAGAAATGTTGTTCATGTGACTGCCAGTAATTTTAATGGAAGTAATAGGGCCTGTGATAGTGCCCAAGTTTCCGCTTACAGAGTAAGATACGCCATTAATCAGGACTATATTGTTGTAAGAGGGTGTACTGCCTGAAGAGCTACCGCCAGAAGAGTTGCCACCGCCTGTGTTGCCACCCGTATTCTGGTTCGGGTTACCTTCGGGATTGATGGAGCCCTCGTCCGTATCGATTGTGCCAGCGTAAAAAGGTGCCGGGCACTCATCCGTTGCTTCCACGTTGATAGTCGTAGAGGTGGTACCAGTTGCGCCCTGCCCAAGATCCTGTGCAACAGTCGTCTTGGTAGGCCACTTGTCGGAGCCTACGACGCGGACTGCGCCCCGCATATCCTCCACGAGAAACACATTATCGTTGTTATTGAGGTAAGCAGCTGCTGCAGAAGCCTCGTCATCGACACCAGGATGCACGGCCACCAGCTTGTTCAACTGCGTCTGCGAGGGGTATTCACCTTGCGCCTCAGACGTCAGTTGCGACTTATCAGCTATGATATCGATGAACTTCCACTTCGCATCGGCGCGGAGCACGAAGTCACCAGAATAAGCAGCAGACTGCAAACGTCCGTTGGCATCATGCTGAAGCTCGGGCCACTGCAGGATGTCATACTTAGAGATATAATAGACTCGGCGCTTTACGCCGGGGAGCTCGGGTTTGCCTTGGCACCACGCGAGCGATCTTTGAACTGAAGAACAATCGGGCATAATGATTCAAATTAAGAGTTGAGTATTTAGAGCGTAATTTCAAGATTTAAAAAGGGAGCCAGAGCCTTCTACAGGTACCGGCTCCCCGAAACTCAGATTATGAAAGAAGAATAATTATTAAAGAGAGACAGATCATTTCAACCTTCGCCACCTCCGCCGGCAGCACCACCACCCTCTTCAGGAGCGGAAGAACCGCCGAGTTCTACAACCTTCAGGCGGCGCTTGTCGATAGACTCGAACTGCACGCCGAAGAACATCGTGGCGATATACGAGAGGATGAACGGCTCGTACTCCTTGACCATGACGTTCTCCATGTCGCCCATCTGGTCGTAGCCCACGAGCATATTGATCTTCGGCGACACGTGGATGAACTTAGAGTCAGCCTTGTTAGCCAGCGGGCAGAGGATCAGTCGGCCATCAGAGCCCTCCACAACCGTCTGGTTATACTGGTTGTTGTAGCTGATACCGGCATGTGTCAAGAGATAAGCCTCGTTGTACTTATCCGCAAAGTCCTGTGAACAGTACATATAACAGGTCTGGGCACGCAGGCGCGGATCCAATGAGAAGAGCACCTCCTTGGCGATGTCCACGGCGTTGGCGGTGGTAACAGCATCGTTAATTTTCAGGTAGTTGCCCTCTTCACTGGCGATCTTTCCATCCCTGATGTCGTTGTCAGTGATGGTGTCGAAGCCATCGAACAGGTCATTCGTGGTGTCACCGTTAGCGTTGCGCTTCGCAGCCCAGATCGCGTTATTCAGGCTCTCTGATAGCGACTTGGCAATCAGTGCCAGCACATGCTTAGCGGTAGGTGTCTGCATCTGACCGTCACCCTTGGTAGCCCCTATGGCACCAAGCAACGTGCTCACGGCACTGTTCGGATGGAAGTTAGCCACTACTGAACCGAAGTACGTCTCCAGCGTACGGAAATCCAGGTTCAGGTTATAGTCCGTACGACGCGAGGGCTTATAGGGTGCGAACTGAGCGTTACCACTCATGGCAGCGACATTCTCCTTATAACGGATGCCAGGGCGTCCGGTCATGAATTTCAGTGTTTCCTCGATGCCGATGATAGGCAGCATGAGGAGGTCTTTGCGGTATTTGGTTGCCGCTTCTTGGTACTCCTGAAGAGTAAAAGTAAGATTTCCCATTGTTGATAAGGTTTATGGTGATTAATAGTTTATGGCATCATATCATAGAGTTCACGGGCGTTGGCGCGCGTCTGAAACAGAGCCTGCATGCCAGAGAGGTCCTGCTGGGACTTCTGGGCATCGTCGAGAATCTGAGAGGTGGAGTCAGCGGGCTTCTTCTTCAGCTCAGTGACCTCAGCCTGCAGTTGGGTGTTGGCATCGGCCAGCGTCTGTTTGTCGGACTCCAGCTGCTGTTTCTCAGAAACCAGGGTCTGTTTCTCGGCCTCTAACTGCGCCTTTGCATCGGCGAAGGTCTGTTTCTCAGTCTTGAACGTCTCGATCTGAGCGTTCAAGTCGTTGATAGTCTGCTTGTCTGCGCTGATAGCCGACTCGATGGCATCCAGTTGCGCATCGTCCAAAGTGATTTTGCCATCGTTGCTGAGCAGATGCTCACAGGCGAGAATGGCACAAATAGAAGTGAAGATCTTTTTCATTGGATTTGAAGTTGAAGTTTGAGAGTTAATGAATTCGTTTTTCTTTGAGTTCGTGAAGTACTGTGTCAGCATGCTCATGAACTTCGCAAAAGCGGACTGCTCCTGCCGGGTGATGTTCATGTTAGGCAAATTAGGAATAGGTATGCCAGCTGCTGACATCGCGTTTGCCATCGTGTCCGTGAGAACAGGTGCTTCCTCGTCTTCGTAGTCGGTCAGCTCATCGACAAAGCCCCACGCCAGGGCCTCCTGTGCTGTGAGCCAGCCACCGGCTTTCATCAGGTCTAACAGCTCTGAAGGTTCCTTTTTACAGCGTGTGGCGTACATCTGGGCGATATTTGCGTCCAGTTTGTCAAGGTCAGCCTTCTGGTGCTCGATGTTGTCAATGAGCGCCTGTAGGCCGTCGCTATTGAGCTGGCCCCATTCGAAGAAGCCGACACTGCACTTATGAACAAGGTACATGGCCGATGCGTCCATAGTGATGTGTTTGGCTCCGAGAGAAGCGATTGTTGCGGCACTGGCGTTCATGCCCACGAAATGCACGTTCACGTTGCCGTGGCGCTTGAAGGCCGAGAAGATGCTCAAGGCGGTGTTCGACCTGCCACCCAGCGAGTCGATCAGGACGTGGACTTCTTTCCCTTCATGCTTGGAGAGAATGTAGTCCACATAGTCTGCATCGAAGTCGAATCCTCCGACGAAGCCCTTCAGGTGAAGTTGGTAATTAGTTTTTGTGTTGGTTGCCATAATGCGTTGAATTATGGCACAAAGATACACATATCAATAAAGTGGCGAAAAGACGGGCAGAACCGTCTCTTTGCCGCTTATAAAGCATTTGGAGCAAGGAAAATCACTCTCTGCAAAGTGCCAAGGCTTTCTTTGCTGTGAAGGAAACCTCGTACTTGCAAACCGAGTTATCACCGTCGGGCAGACCTGTTGTGCTAGTCATTTTGACGGTAGGGTAAGGGCGTTCCTTACCACCAATCAGATACATATCGTCGTTTACCGTTTTGATAACGAAAGCCGGATGCTCGTATATAGGCACATCATCCAGCGTCTGGAAGGTCAGTTTCACCTTTTCTATATAGCTATTATTATCATACGACTGTTCCACCTCACAGACGGCTTCGCCCTTCAATGGAATATTCTCGGGCGTTACTTCTAATGTGATGGGGATCCCGGCTACAGATCGATAGACGACATCACTTGGCAGGTCGTCGCGGAGGATATACCACACGTTGGTGATTCCAGGAAGGCTCAGACATTTCATATTCAAACAAATCAAACACATTCACGATTCAGACAAGAACGGGGTTCAAGTCGGAATCTTTTTTCTATTTTTTCTGTTCAGGGCAGTCTTATAGCTGTTCTTCTTGCGCTGATAGATCTTCTTGATGGTATCGGAGTTGGTGCCATCCTCCTTGATGCCATTGAGTTCCATAAACTGATAAATCAGCCCGTTAAGTTCACTACCGCAACGGTCGATGTCATGCAGGTATTCCCAGAGGTCCACCTTGAAGTCGTTCTTCAGCATCTCCAGGAGCAGGTTCTTTCCATTTGAGGAGAGATAGTTGTAAGTGCGAGGGTCATGGCTCTTATAGTATGGGATGCAGATGGCCAGTTCACCCTCCTGCTGTCTTGGTGGCAACACACCGTCAGGCAGCTTGGTCGTTGACTTTTTCAGGAAGTCGCTCTCGGCAGAACCGCGAACGAGTTGGATGGGTTCACATCCGCCGTGGCGATGGATCAACCACTGGCGGAGATACGAAGGCATCTTAACGTATATGCAAATTTCACTCATTATAGTAATACTTTAAATTTATGGTGCAAATATACTAAATTTCAATGATATAACAAAGGACACAAATCAAATATTTCAAACAAAAACAAAATAATCCGAAAACTGTGTTGAAGTCGGATTAATTTTTTAAGATAATACCTATTACTTCAGATTCTGGAGATAAATAGATTAAATTTAAAAACAAAATAGAGATGACCTGCCTGCTACTTGCTACAATCGCTGAAACACCGATAAACAAATGGTTTCAGCCCAAGAACAGGTGTAGCAACCTTGCATTGTAGCAACCTGTAGCAACCTTCAAAAATAGCGGATTTTGACTTGTTTCTGCACATAGGTTGCTACACGGAAACACTGATAAACAAAGGGTTTTCGTACCTTTTTCAGATGTATGTAGCAACTGTAGCAAGCACTATTATTACCAAAATAAAAAATCTCGCGCTATGTTTTTATCTATCAATCTTCATTTTTGAAGATTTCATGAAGCGAGGGATTACTTATATATATACTACGTGTACGCAGAAAAAATAAAAAAAGAAAAACAAAAAAATCGTGATCCTCAGACCACGACTTTCTTTCAATTCCAAATTAAATACCGATCCTTAAACCATTTCCTTCTCAACAGCCTTTGGCAGCAGTTCCAGTTCGAGTGCATCCTCAATCTTGCAGATGGTCTCGATGGAAAGGTTCTCACGGCCTTTCAGGATCTTCGACACATATTGCTGAGTGCATCCCAAGCGCTCTGCCAGACCACGCTGGTTCAGCCCGATCTCCTCCATCTTATCGAGCATCATCATAGCGACGTGCTGAGAATAACGCAGCCACGACTTGTTGGCAAGTCGGAACTCAGCCTTCTCCCTCCATTTAGAGGGTGTTTCAGGCTGATGCTGCTCCAGTTTCTTAATAATATCACTCATATCAACCTCCTTTATATTAAAGTATTTACATAATCTACAAAACCTTCGTCATCAATAATGTTCTCATCCAGCAGATAACGGCGTACTTTCTCCATCTTCGCCAATTCCGCCTTGGTGTGTTCACGCTCATCCATACGGAGTGTCAGTTTTATGGCACCACCCGTAATGATGTAAACGCCGTCTGCCAATTTGATGGCATATATCCTCAACCATGACGAATGGCGTACCGTTCTCTTAAGACGGGCTTTCTCCATGCCGAGCACCATATCAGCCGTGCGATAGTTCTCCAGCGGCATGAACAGCTTGTCCAGGTCTGCTTCAGGTGAGATGTCCATAATCAGACACTGCAGACAATCGCTGTCCTCCAAAGTATCCCAGATGGCATCATTTACGTCTGTAATCTTGAAGTAGGATGTCAGGTCGTCCATGTTCTCCTTAAAGAACTGACGGAGCCACTCCACGTCACTCCACTGTTCGAACAGGTTACCCAGTGCGTTTTCGGTCTCACCGTCATAGCGCACTGCCCACAATCTTCCGTCTTCAATGATCTTCTCAAATGTCATACTCATAATTCTCGATGCAAAATTAATAAATAAATTCGAAACTCACAACTTTTAAGTTGTATTTTTGATAAAAATATTGTTTTTTCTGTGAAAAGGGCTGTCTATTTTCCCAAACCGACAGTCCAAAGGGGGTATTAATATGAATAACTCAAATATAACTATTCATGAATATTGTACAGCGGTACGATATCATAACCATGACTGGGTCCCTTACCAGGAACCCGTTTGATATGGTAGTTGTACCCCAAGGCGGTGAGAGCATAACCGACAGTCACCTCGTTGACCTGTTGCGATGCAGACGTTATCTTCTTTTCCTTCTTCAACTGGATTACGATCTCCATGGCTGACAGGAACTGGCATGCTTCGCCATCCTCCGGCTTGCGGTAATAGATACGGATCAGGCGCAGGGCATTTGTCTCTATGACGTACTGGCGGTTCTCTTCCACGAACTGCCTATACTCCTGCTGAGTCCATGCAGGGTCATAGCCACCATCGAGCAACATCACCGCCTCTGCCCACAACTGAGTGACGTTCAAGCACTTCCGATTGTCATCGATGGCATCCACCTCAATAACAGCCAGACGGCGCATCAGGCCAGCATCCGGTTTGCTGATGAACCCACCCATACGCTGATTCTTATTCGAGGTAAAGCAGCACGAAGCCACCCGAGGCACCTTTTCCACATAGCGGGAGCCCGGTCTTTTGATTTCAATCTCGCTAGCCGACATGTATAGCTTAAACTGTTCCTCGTTGTTCTTGCTAATAGCAGCAAACTCATCGAAGTTCAGGATAAAGCGCTGGGTAAAGCTGTTAGGCATAGAAAACAGGCGCTCATCCTTCTGAGCCACCTGATAATATTCATTCAAGCAAGGCGGTACCAGCATCTCAAAGAAAGTGGTCTTACCGATACCAGCCTTGTCGCCAACAAGTCCCAGGGCCACATCGTTCTGACGAATCCCCAAAGCACAGGCAGCTGTCGCTATCAGCCATTTGCGCACAATACGGCTTGTACGAGCCCTGAATTCCTTGTTCTCATCAGTTTGGTGAAGCGACTCACATAACATGTCAATTTGCGAGGGGCCTTCATATTTCCCTCGCAATGACTCCAGATAATCCTTAATGGGGTTGAAAGAATGCATCTGATTAGGGCTGGCCAACAGCATCCTCAGGTTCTTCTCACTGATCTTTATCTCCTCAGCGAAAGCATGGAGTAAGATATCGTTCTCAGTGACAGGATACTCATACCGGAAAGTGCATTCTTCCGTCGGCTCCAACGACACCTTACTGCGGTCGAGAAGATTGACTTTCACCACATAATTGGCATTCAGCCATTCCTTAACTGTATCCAACCGGTTATGAGGATGGTCGCTATAAACCGTGGCCGCCAGTTGCCTGCGCTCTGTCTTGTTCATCAGGCTTTCTCCTCCTCCCATTTCTCACGTCGGCTTTCGCCAGGCATTTCCACAATGTTCGTCATCTCCTGTATTCTCTCGCCAATGTACTGGCCATAACCAATAATCTCACCCTTTTCATTTCTGCCTTTTGAAAGGGTTGAGAGAAAGAAGTTAGATGTGAAGAATGTCCTGGCACCAGTATTATAGCGCAAAGCCATCAAATCATTGATTGGGCGTATCTTATTACCGAAATCACTGATCTCCAGCTGTTCACGTCCCAGTTCATCAATAAACAGCGGTCTGGTAGCAAGACTCTCAATACCTTTATCTATGATCTTCTTATATAACTGGGTGGCAGGAATCATCTCCACAGTTCTACCGGATATCAGGTGTAGGATCTCGCAAAAGGCCTGCATCAGCAGCGTTTTGCCACATCCTACTTTTCCACCAAGGTAGATACCTTTGTGAATATTCCACTTACAATCCTTGGAACCTGCAGCATAAAGCCACATCTGCGTGATGACTTCCCGGTTGTCATCATCCACCACAAAGCGATGGTATACGCCACGCTGTGCCATGATAGCCTGTGCAGTCGCTTGTAACAGCCGCCAGAAATTCTCTTTGCTCAGTGACGGACAATGCCATTCACTGAGCTCGGAGGCAGAAACCCTATATTTGTTGTACTGTTCCTCAATGGCCCTGTTGACCATCAAAGTCACGCGATCCATCTCAATAGTCTCCATCACCACGTCCGCCTGCAATTGTTGGTTGTTCATAATTCTTATTAGTCACTTTGAAGAACCTGGGATAGCCGTTAGCCATAGCAAACTGAAGATACTCAATGGCGACCTCTTCCCTGCCCTCACTCAGTTTCTTCAGATAAGCCAATGCGGCGTATTCCATCCGGCTCTTCACATATTTATGATGTTGCTCTATCAGATACTCCTTCCAGTTCTGCCATGCCTCAGAGAACTGAGAACTATTCCAAGGAAGAACGATCTCAACTGGCTCAATGGAAGCATCGGCCAGTTTTTCTATCTGGTCACACAGCACCTCTGCTTTTTCCTTCATTTTCTCCCAGCGACGAATGAAATCCTTATGCCTCTTCTCTGTAGTTGAAGGTAGCCCTCCATTTATGAAGGCATTCAGTTCGTCGTTAGCATCTACCAACGCTTGCCAGAATGGAGCCATCAATACTTGTAAGTTGCTTTCTTGTTTCATTTTCTCTATTATATTTGAACGCTACAAAACTATGAAGTTAAAGTAAACAGACGAAAGACTATCAAAGAACCGCATGAACTAACCAAACCTAACCGTTGTTATCCCTAAATCTTTCTACCTTAAGGTCGGTCCATGCGGGTTCTTGACAGCCTTTTATCATTTCCTTCCATCTCTGCAGCAATCGATGTGACTCATCATACGACCGAGGGGCTGTAATAGCTTCCCGTTCGTCTGTCAGTTGATTCTTTGCAGTGATGACATATAAACTCATCCCACATCAACTGTTGCAGCCCCTATACTCACCATAATGCTAAGCATACTTGAAAAAGCCTTCAGTTGCTTTTCATTCTCAAATGTCAGCGATTCATTCTCACCATTCTTACCGTTGCAGAATGTCAATACAACAGCTCCAGATGCTGTTATTTCCTTCTTAATATTCGACTTTGTCATATCCTGTCAATTCTGTATTGATAACTACTTCTTTAAATCTTGGAAAACTCTCGAGAATATTCATAGCCATCTCGAAAACGGATGGTCCGTCTTCCTCTAGGATATCTAATCCGCTTTCCTCAGCTTCTTCCAGAGATTTCATACAACCTCCAACTAAGATCGCTGTGTCTGTTTTTTGCACTTTAAGTTTCATTGCAAATTTCTATTTTTAAATTTTCAACATAATTTCTAAATCTCTTGCAGTAGCGGCCATTGATGCACGCACTGCCATTCTCACATTCTCTGCATCTGTCCAGGCATCACAAGAACTCTAAAAATGCCCTGCCTTGCTTTCTTCCCAGAGAACAAGTACAGGGACTTGCCAGTTTAAAGGTGATTATATCTGACGCACGAAATCTACCAGTTCACTCTTGAGGAAGTAGATTCTTCTTCCCATGTAATGAGCTGGAGCAGTGCCGTTCTTCGCTCTCTTGTACATTGCCCACCCAGACACTCTGCAAAATACTGCTGCTTCTTCTACAGTCAGTATTGCATCCGAAAATTCTACTGATTGAGCCATGTCTCTGGAATTAATTTGCGCCATTCGCCCTTCACGTTACTATTCACCAGCTCTTCATCATGCTCATCTGCAGTGGTTGCGACCAGATAAGTCTGAAGCAAGCGCTTCTTTGATGCAGCATGGACAAAGACGTTGCGTTGTCTGCCCTGAATTGAGTTGTACTCAGACAACTGTACTGTAAACGATCTGAACTTTTTGTAATTGTTAAACCCAACCAGTTTTGATTCGCCTGGTTTGAGATTTCTCGCTGTTTCAAGTGGATTTACTGTTTCCATTTCTTTATAATATTAATAATGTACGTATAATCTACAATTGAACTTAAAGAATCGGAGCAAAGCTCCTGGGCCTTCCTGCTAATAGCGATATAGCGCATTATTTCATCGTTGATATTGTTCTTTATTATTTTGACTGGTCCATCTTGAACCGTGACGCAAAATTATAATCATTAGTTTCCGTCAAATGGTGAAGAAAAAAAATAAGAATGCTATCTAATTAAGCATTTAACTATTCACATAATTCCTATAACATTCTAATACACTTATTAACTATTCATCTAATAAAAACTCATCCGACATATCGAGAGATACGGCAGTCATACAGAAAAATGCAAGAGGTTACAGAGATAATAGTATTCTCCGTAACCTCTTACACTATTTTTGAAAACTCGAAAACCTTGGATTATTCAGATATTAAATATTAATCATTCATGACAGGCCCTTAAACAATTCAAGCAATCAGTTGTTTGGGGCAAGCCTTTTTAATGATAATACAATAACCTATTCAATCCTGTCTGGTTTTAATACAACAGGCCATCATAGGGATTATAGTCGAATCTTGTGTTCTGCCCGACCGTTATATAAAGTGTGTTCTCGTTACCACTAAGGTCTTTCGTTTTAATTTTGTTTTCAAAAACTAAAACCATAGAATAGTTAGGTTCAATTACACACTCACCATTCAAATCATAAACTCCTTCAAAATCTTCGGAATCCCAAGTAGTAATTTTACGATTGATATAGGCACCACACCCATCATCCACGCCAACATCACTTAAGCTCCAATGATCCAAAAGATATTTACTCTTATCAACATACGGTATGACAACATTCCCTTTGGCATCAAGGAGTCCCCAAATTCCATCCTTAGTAACAGTCCAACCCATTTTTCTCGCATGACCTGCATAGGTCAGAACTACGCCATCAAACCCTTTATCTGTGGAAATAACACATCGTCCTTTACGAGTGTAGGCACCTTCGTAATTTCCTTTCTTTACTTTGAAATAATGCGCCATATCCAACGATCCACCACTCCCTCCTATATAATTGACATCATCATATTGAATTGGAATTATGACATTCCCTTGTTCGTCTATTGCGCCAACTTTACCACCTTCCGTCTTTTTATACCATACAAAGCCGTCCTTCCCCGTTTGTTTCTCTCCTGGGTCATTTGGTTTAGTGGCTGTAGATGAAGCTGAAGCACCATTAACGAATTTCAAATCTTCAAATCTTGTATTCTTAAGTAGGGAGTAGAATTCCTTTATTTTAGTAGGGTTCTTAGCTCTTTTACCATCCAAGAACACCATAAAATTCTTTGCACCTGAAATAACATGCATTGATAAATCTGAGTATATGCTTATCATATCTTTATCAACGATACTCCATAAAAAAGCAAAATCTTGCTGTTCTGCTAATGCACGTAACTTTGTAACAGACGCGTTATCACGATATTCTCCAGAATCGAGATTCGACACTGTAAACCCTAACCTAACTGATTTTCCACTGAAAGACGCCATTGCTTCTCCTCGCTTGGCAACATATAAAACAAAGGGTTGAGCATAATGTTTCTCTTGTTGTTTATTATATGAAATGTCATATGATGTAAACTCAAATTTATAATCCCATTTCTTACCACCATAAGTGTACTGCTGGGCCATGACTGTTGTCATAGCACAAAAAAGCAAAAGGGTTGTCAATAATTTCTTCATAATCATTTTTAGTTTTAATAAAATTGATGTGGCAAAGATAGGAATAATCCATAAAACTTCCAAATGTTTTGCCTCAAAAACAATAAAAATATGGTACATTGAACAATATTCTCTTTTATCCTAAAGATCTTATGTTTCCAAATTTGGACATTCAAATGCACAAATATACTATCTATCTAATAAAAATAGGTTTATAATTTGCATGTATGAAAAATAATTCGTACCTTTGCACATGCTATCTAATCATCTAATTAATATGAGAAGATAGGGGGTATAGGGATGCCCCGCCAAGACGACTTAATTTAATGATATTACGGTTGCCAGCAAAGATAGTGCATAATGGTCCATACGTGTTTTGATACACGCTCCAAAATGTATCAAAAATGCACAATAACAAGCTGATAATCAGTATTGGGTCTAAATCCTTCGGGATCACTTGGGATAGGCGAAGCCAATCCCGCTTTGAAAAAGCAAGAATCGCTTAGACATTTTCGCCTAAGCGATTTTTATTTTTCCACCCTACAGATTTTATGTTTACGGTGCGTAAACTTATGTTCACAGCCCTTGAACATATGTTCATGGCCCATAAACTTATGTTTACGGTGCACGAACTCTGGTTGATTGCTAATTATTGCTGAGGGGAATCTAAGACCAGCTGGGCCTTGGCGATGAATTCCTTTTGTCTGGCAGAAAGACGGACACCTTTCCAAGAAGCAATCTGTTCTTCAACGAAACGACGTGAGTCTTCATCACCAGCCAACTGAGCCAGATAGAGACGGATATGCAGTTTCTGGAAACTAATGTCGTTCAGACGGTCCATCACCTTACGGACACGCTGTTCTGCAGCCTCAACATCTTCGCCGAGTTTAACAGCTGCCAGATAGAGAGGAAGCGCCAATTCGGCTTCCTGAGCAGCTATATAGCCCTTGAAAGGCAACAACCTTTCACGAACGCGGCGCAGTTCTGAGATCCAGAGATAATATTCTTTCTCATGTTGATAAGAAGTAGGCACCTCGAACAGCAGACGATGGGCAAGTTCGAACAGCAATTTCTTATCTTCATCGATATTCTTATTGCGATGTCTCTCCTTGGGTGCGTTCTCCTTGGGCGTCTTTTCCTTGGTGTCTCCATTTTTCTCTGGAGAGATAAGCTCAAGAAGTTCTGGTTCTAATTCCACAGCCGCATAGACAATACCTGGGATAGAGACCACCAACTGACGACGACGCTTACCCTTGATACGCATGATAACACCCTCACGCCCATCAAACATACCTCCATTCACACGAATCTTATCACCCACCTGCAGATGAATTTCGTCAGGATTATAATAGGTAATCTTCTCGCCAGCCTGTTCAGAGACTGCAATAAAATTGCGCATGTCGTGTTCAGAGACGGAGAGATAATCCTCCTTATTAGAAAAGGTGGACTTACGGATGTAAAGACCATCACTACGGAACTTAATCGCCTCTTTCACGCCCTCAAGGGTGCCTCGTAAGAAGATCAGTCCTGGGACTGCAGGTACCATGATACGACGACGCTGACCACCCACCTTGCGAACCTCGTACTGCAGGGGTACGAAGCACTCGTGCTCATCGCGCCGCAATTCATCACGGATCTTGAGCTCACGACGTCGGGTTACAGAGCCGATAACATACCATCTTACCTCTTTTTCATCCATCTTTCTCGAAAATTTCTGCAAAGTTAGTGTATTTTTTCGATTATTTGAAGGATTCTGCGGAAAAATGCTTAATTTTGTATCCTCTAAAGTAAGAATGATCACAAAAATGGATATTACCGAACGATTTCTTAACTACACGAAATTCGACACACAGTCGCAGGAAGACAGCGACCAGGTGCCGAGTACAGAAAAACAATTAGTGTTTGCAAACTACCTGAAGAAAGAGTTGGAAAACGAAGGTCTGAGCGACGTGGAGATGGACGACAAGGGCTACATCTACGCCACACTGAAGGCCAACGTCAAGGGCGACATTCCCACCATCGGCTTCATATCACACTACGATACAAGTCCAGACTGTTCTGGTGCTGACATCAAGGCCCGCATCGTCAACAACTACGACGGTAGCGACATTCTGCTGTCGGAGGGTATCGTCAGCAGTCCGAAGAAGTTTCCAGAGCTCCTCAAGCACATCGGCGAAGATCTGATTGTCACAGACGGACACACCTTGTTAGGTGCCGATGACAAGGCAGGCATCGCAGAAATCATTCAGGCCATGTGCTGGCTGAAAGACCATCCAGAGGTAAAACATGGCAAGATCCGCATCGCCTTCAATCCTGATGAGGAAATCGGTATGGGCGCCCACCATTTCGATGTTGAGAAGTTTGGCTGTGACTGGGCTTATACGATGGATGGCGGCGATGTTGGGGAGTTGGAGTTCGAGAACTTCAACGCCGCCAGTGCGAAGATATATATAAAAGGTGTAAGTGTGCATCCTGGCTACGCCAAGAATAAAATGGTAAACGCCAATGTGCTGGCGACGGAGTTTGCACAGTTGCTGCCTGCCGACGAACGTCCAGAGACCACAGAGGGGTATCAGGGATTCTACCATCTGCTAGGTATCGAGAGTAACGCAGAACAGGCCAAACTGAGCTATATCATCCGCGACCACGATCGTGAACGTTTTGAAGACCGTAAGCGCTTTGTTCTGAAATGTGCAGAACAGATGAACGAGACCTATGGTGAAGGTACTGTCATTGCTGAAGTAAAGGATCAGTACTATAACATGAAGGAGAAGATTGACCCACAGATGCACGTCATCGATTTGGTGCTGCACGCGATGCAGGACTGTGGCGTAGCACCAAAGGTAAAGCCCATACGTGGTGGTACCGATGGGGCTCAGTTATCGTTCAAGGGACTCCCCTGCCCCAACATCTTTGCTGGGGGCGTAAACTTTCACGGACCTTATGAGTTTGTTAGTATCCAGTCGATGAAGCAGGCCATGCAGGTGATCATCCGCATCTGCGAACTGACAGCCGGCTTCAACGATTGAACATTATTCTTTTATCAAGGTGTCGAGTGATTCCTCCTCACCTACGACCCAGATGATATCACCTTCTATAAATTTACGGTTTGGCGGGAAGGCAGACAGGTTCTGCTTTCCTTCCTCCAGACCGATGACCATACAACTGTAGTGGTCACGGATACCGCTCTCTATAAGGGTCTTACCAACGAATGGGCTTCCGCCACTAATCACGAGTTGACGTAACTTCATGAGACGTTTCTCTGAGTCTGGATCTACGCCCAGGCGCTCACGATCCAAAGCTTCACGGAAAGCAGAGAACTGATCGTCGTCACCAATCGCCTGAAGTATATCACCAGGGAAAATGACATTATCACCATCAGGTATATTAATTCGCCAACCACTACGCAGGATGCTACTGATATGCACGCCATACTTCTTTCCTAAATTCAGCTGTTTCAAACTCTGCCCCATCCACTTGGAGTCTAAAGGCACTTCGAAGTCGGCAATATGGATATCACGATCCAACAGACGATCTGCATAGAGCGGACGCTTCTTACCATATACCTGAGCTGCGATATCACGTGAACGCAGGTTCTGCACAAACAGGCGCTCAAGTGTGATACTACGATGCTTCACCCATCGAGAGAAGATGATCAGCAGAATCACGATCACACCGATGGTAATCATCAGCGCATTCGTGAAACGGCTCAGATAATTACAGATATAGAAGATAAACGAAATGGCGATAATCGCACGCACAAGGATGGTAAAGAGTAGCGGCAGACGGTTGCGGTTACTCTCAGCCCATAGGGCACGGAACTCCGGACTACGATTTTTCTTCATCACCATTGCACGCAGGAAGGGGGCAATGACAAGCACAGTAAGTACACCCGTAACACCATTAGCATACCAATGAAGCTCCCACCCAGGCAGTAAGCTACGTACAAACGGCAACACGAAGGTAAACATCACAGCAATGGCTGCCGATGTAAGGATGGAGTACACCACTGTGTTGACGGTCATCTGGGTAAGCAGTTTCTTCCAATAGCTATGCCCCTGCGTGTGCTGATGACTGTTCATCGACAGCGAATTAAGCGAGTTGACAAGCTTATTGGGCAGACGATGCTCCAGATTATTATAAACCGGTGTGGCAAGCCGTATCATGTAAGGTGTGAGGAAAGTTGTTATAACGGATACAGCCACCACTACCGGATAGAGGAAATCACTGATAACGCCCAACGACAGACCTAGTGAAGCGATGATAAATGAGAACTCACCGATCTGCGCCATAGAGAAACCACAACGCATAGCCGACTTCAAAGATTCACCTGCCAGCATGAAAGAGAATGTGCCAAACACACTTTGACCTATCAGGATGGTCAACACCAACAGCATGATAGGAATAGCATATTCCACAAGTATCTTCGGATCGACCAACATACCTACAGACACGAAGAAGATGGCACCAAAGAGGTTCTTCACAGGTTCCACCAGTTTCTCTATACGTTCGGCTTCAATCGTCTCAGCTAAGATACTTCCCATGATGAAGGCACCGAAGGCAGAGCTGAAACCCACCTTTGAAGAAATAACAGCCATCGCACAACAGAGACCTAACGAAACCACCAACAGCACTTCAGCATTAATCAGTGACCGCACGGCTCGCAAGAAAAGCGGAATGGCGAAAATACCCACTATCAACCACAGGATGAGGAAGAAGCCGATACGCATAACCGACTCTACCATCTGACTGCCTTCAAGATTACCTTGGGCTATGGCACTCAGCATCACCATCATCACAATAGCCAGGATATCTTCGAGGATCAGCACACTCATCACCAAACCTGCAAACTGCTGTTGGCGCAAGCCCAGATCGTCAAACGCCTTATAGATAATCGTAGTTGACGACATGGCCAGCATACCGCCTAAGAAGATGCAGTCCATCCTTTCCCAACCAAAGAAACTCCCCACGCAGAAGCCCAGCATAGACATACAGAAGATAATGGTACAGGTAGAGATGGCAGGTGAGGCACCCATCTTCAGGATCTTCTTGAAAGAGAAATCAAGACCAAGGGAGAACAAGAGGAACATCACACCGATATCCGCCCAGAGATGTACGTTCTCCATATCTGCGACAGACGCCGTATAAGGCATGTTCGGACTGACTAGAAAACCTGCCACGATATAACCGAGCACCAAAGGCTGTTTCAGTTTCTTGAAAATCAGCGTCACAACACCTGCCACCACTAGGATAAGGGCAAGGTCTTCTATCATATCAGGTAATTCTGCCATATAGTCTAGGTTTTATTTCCTCTTAATTCTCAATTCTTAATCTCTTAATTCTTTAATACCACTGTACAGCGTTTGAGTAGCTACTGCGCTTGTCGTACTTCAGTGCATCCGTCAGCGTCGCCGCATTACACCTGAACGAGAAGTTATAACTGGTGTAGGGCGCAAGCACTACGGAACACGACATATTGAAACAGTGCAGATCGCGACTGAGCGAAGCTGTCGTCATAGATATCTTTTGGTTTTCGAAATCATAACCTGAGGAGAAAGAGATGTTCCAGCCGTCACTGATACGCAAGTTACCACTAAAGTTCAGATTCTGCGTGAACTTATACGGATAGCGCATAGTGTCGTAGTTGAACTTCTTCACATCCACATCCTCACGTATATTGATACCATAGCCAATGCTCAGGCTCCAAGGCATCTTGAAGGTCATATAGCCATCGGCATCGGTCTCAGCCTTACTCCTGTCGCTCTTCTTGGCACCATGCTTGGCTTTCTCCATATCCTTATCGATGTTCGATTCTGGGTCATTATCCCACTCGTCGTCATCATCTTTTTGTTTCTTTTTGTCTTTCTTATCCACCTTCTCGCCCTTGAACCACTTGATGAGATTCATCACCTTCTCATTGTTCAACGTATATGAGAGGTTCTGAGAGATACCTTGGAAACGACCAAACTTACCTTGCTGCCAATAGGTGACGTGCTCACTCTCACGAGGCGTACCACCCACACTGTCCACCTCATAGACATATGATTTGAAGACGGCACTCAGGTTCAACGTATAGCTCTTTGACAGTTTTAATCGAAGTGTGGTGTTCAGATCACCGAGCGGACGGATGTCTGTAGCAAAGTTATAGTATGACGACAGTTTGAGTTCATCGATCAGCGAGATCTTCTTCACACCCGTAGAGTCATCGTCGCTTTTTATCTTCATCTCGACGTTGTTGCCTATTTCAAAGTTCAGGATACTCGACTTTCCTTTACCAGGATAACCGTAGGCCGATCCCTGATAAGGCGAATACTCCACCATCGTCACGTTACCTTCAGCATCCGTCTTCTGGTAGTACTTATAGTAACCATAACGGCTGGCACTGAAATCGGGCGCATAAGAGAAACTCACTGTCGGCGTGATGACATGACGGATGGCCTGAATCTTTTCACCGAAGATCTTACGGTTAGGAATCCAGAAGCCATAGACCTTCGTAGAGAGACTCATATTCAGACTCCAGTTATAGACATTGTAGAAACCTGTTATGGTATCGTTTACCTCTTTCTGGTTGGTCTCATCCCACGACTTTTCCACCTTTTTGAGATACATACGGTCAACAAAGTTGAACGACGGCGTTACATTCAGATAATTGAAGAGCGTGAAGTTTCCCTTGATGGGAATGGTATGCTGCATACCGTTCGTCCAGTCCTTGCTCAACTTCGACTTCAGGATCATATTCTCCTTAGCCTTGATCTCATTCTTGAACAATCCTGTATAGCTCACTGATATCTTCTCATACCACCGCTCAGTACCAGCAGCCCTCTTACGTTTAAAGGGGTAGAAGGTTGAAATGGCGATGTTCAGATCAGGCAGCGTGAGATTAATCGTTGAGTCACGCATATTCTGGCTCAAGTTCATGTTTGAGCTCAGTGACATACCAATACTCGAGAAGCGTGTCTGCCAAGACACTGATGATGTACGGGTGGATTGCGTCAAAGCCTGAGGATTATACATCGAGGAGAGATTATCACGCTCATAGCTCGTTGTAGCGAAATTCACCTTGGCAGACAGACTACTATAAGGATTGGCCTTCGCATCCTGACTATGCGTCCACTGGATCTTAAAGCTGGTCGTCTTGCTATAGTCAGGCATATTCTTCTCACCATGAATGGTGTTCTGATAACTGGCCAGGAACGAGCCGTTGTATCTGTAACGCTTTCTGTAGTTCGACGCTGCCGTCAGGCCCCAGGAGCCCTTGGTATAGATCTCTCCGATCAATTTCAGATCCATCTTGTCGCTGATGGCGAAATAATAGCCACCATCACGCAGATAGAAACCACGATCAGTCTCATCACCATAGGTCGGCATGATCAAACCGCTGGAGTAGCTCTTCGTAAAGGGGAAGAAGCCATAAGGCACTGCGAGAGGCAAGGGCACATCAGCCACCACGAGATAGGCTGGACCGAAGACCACATCTTTACCTGGGCGCACCTTTGCACGCGAGAGTGCCAGATAGAAGTCTGGATGCGGATCGTCACAGGTCGTATAACGTCCATGCTGGAGGAACATCTCACCGTTGGCACCACGCTTGGATATCTCACTGGTAAGGAAACCCTCATCCTGCTGGGTATAGACCGATGTGATCAGACCTTTCTTCGTCTTGAAGTTAAAGGACATTGTGTCGCTCTCATACTCATCGTTACCCATCTTGAAAACGGGCGTACCTGTCAGCTCCATATTGGTGCTGTCCATCGATCCAGTAGCATGCACCAGGTTGCTGTCGAGGCTCATAGAGATACGGTCGCTCTCCAGATCCATATTCTGGTACTTCACCTTCGAAGAACCATAGAGGTTTGCCATCTTGACACCCGCATTATACGTCAGCGAGTCGTTAGCAGAATACTCCACAGGCGAGTCGATACCATTCTTACGACTACGGTTGATGCTATCAAGCTCCAGAGAGTCATCTACAGCCTTGTTGTGCTTATAGATAGCCAATTCAAGGGAGTCCATCATCGAGGTGTCGCGTTTCGTCTTTGCATTGGCTTCAACACGTTCGGTGAGCAAAGTGTCTGTCTGTTGGCGTGAAACGGAGTCAGTCACATCATCCTGTCTGGCCCCTTTCGAATAGAGCGACAAAGGCCCTTCTGCCATCATCATCACAATGGCAAAAAGCATAAGGATTAAAGCTGACTTTCTTTTCACACCTAAAATCTTTCGTTTGCGGTGCAAAAGTACAATAAAATAGGGGAATTACAAAATTCCCCTCCTACTTTTTTACTTTTTTTCGTTTTATTATTCAAACATGTCAACCCATTTCTGGAATCTGCGCACACCATCCCAACCGAATTTCTCTAGACTTCGCATCGCTTCTACAACGGTGCGCTCGGTGCCAGGATGTGTTTTTGAATAAAATTTATCGGCATAGCAAATCACCTCTTCTTCTAAGGCTACAGGCATATAATCCTGATGCGGCAAAGGCAACTGTTGCTGTTCGATATCCCATTTCGAGAGGCCCGTTCCCGTGTGACGTTCACACACCAGCGCATGACGCTCCCATCCTTCTTGTCGTAAAATCTCTGCCCCCAGGATACCATGACGGATATACGGCTCTGTGCCGAAACACTGGATGCCTGGGGCGTCACAGCGGAAGATGCCGATGTCATGAAGCATGGATGCTTCCTCAAGGAATTCCTCATCAAGCCTCAGCTCAGGATGTGCCTTCGCAATCTTCAGACTACGGTCAGCCACCTGTCGGCTATGTACTAATAATATCCGTCGGAGTTCATTCTCCGACGGATAATACTTATCTATAATCGACTGATAGTCCATTACGCTTCTCGCTCAATCCATGCAATCGTGTCACCCTGACGGATCTTCTGTCCAGGCTTCACGCTGATATCCACAAGCTTACCTCCCAGTGCAGCAGGGATCTCCACAATCTCACCCCACTTCGTCTGCAGGTAGCAGAAGATTTCACCTTCCTTATACTTCTGACCGATGAACGGCTCGATGCAGGCAGCGGGAACACCCTCACCACCGAAGCTCCAGATAAGCTGTCCGTCTAATGGACTCTTCACAGCATCAGCCTTTGCGTGCTTGATAGCGTCGATCTCTTCCTGAGAGATCTTCTGACCGCCACCCAACTTAGCATCTTTCGCTTTCTGGATGTCTGCCAACAGCTGCTTCTTAGCCTGACCGCTCTTGAAGGGACGGTACTGCTCTGGGTGCATCGCGAGCTCGAACAGCTCTTCGTCGTCCTGTCCGTAGTCCCAGCCGTTCTCGTCCATCTCCTTGCGGAAGCCGTCGAGTGCATTCTCAAGAAGTGTATGCGGATCAGCATCGGTAAACTTCAGCCCCTTCTTCTCTGCCAGTTCAATCAGCTCAGGTGCGATGGTGCCAGGCACCTTACCGCTCTTACCAAGGATCATGCCCCAGATGGCATCGTCCATCATGACATAACGCCCCTTGCCCTGCTCCATCGTGAGAAGGTTCATCAGAGCGATGTTCTTAGTGTATTGTGAGAACGGTGTCACCAATGGGGGATAACCCACCTTCGGCCATACATATTCTACCTCGTTGAAGAGTTTCACGAGCATATCATCCATCGTCAGGATCGACTCACCCTTCTTCTCACGCTCCTTGTTGATCATCTTCTGGATAGGTCCGAGGTCAGCCATCATCGAGCCCATCATACCACCAGGCAAACCGCTTCCAAGCAGCAGTGAAGACATATGCTTATTGGCAGGATTGATGAAACAGCCGAGCCAGTCGTCGATAAACTCCTGGGTCAACGTACGGGCCTGCATATAGGCATTCATGTTCAGGTCAGCCACCTCGAAGCCCTCGTTCTTCAGCATAGACTGTACGGAGATGATATCGGGATGCACCTTACCCCAAGACAACGGCTCGATAGCTGTGTCGATAATGTCGGCACCATTATTACATACCTCGAGGATAGAGGCCATCGACAGTCCAGGACCAGAGTGTCCGTGATACTGGATAATGATATCGGGGTGCTTGGTCTTGATAGCCTTCGTCAGTGCACCGAGCATAGCTGGCTGTCCGATACCGGCCATATCCTTCAAGCAGATCTCCTCTGCACCAGCAGCAATCACCTCATCGGCAATAGCGGCATAATATTCAACTGTGTGGACAGGAGAAGTGGTGATACAGAGTGTAGCCTGCGGCGTCATACCACCTTCTTTCGCCCACTTGATGCTGGGGATGATGTTACGTGTGTCATTCAGGCCACAGAAAATACGGGTGATATCCACACCCTGGGCATGCTTCACCTTATACATCAGGGCACGCACGTCATCTGGTACAGGATACATACGCAGAGCATTCAGACCACGATCCAACATGTGTGTCTTGATGCCTACCTCGTTGAAAGGCTTGCAGAAAGCACGCACTGCCAGATTGGGGTTCTCACCTGCCATCAGATTTACTTGCTCGAAGGCGCCGCCATTGGTCTCTACACGGGCGAAGCATCCCATGTCGATGATTGCAGGGGCGACACGCTCCAACTGGTCCTTACGGGGCTGGAATTTACCCGAGGACTGCCACATGTCTCTATAAACGAGACTGAATTGAATTTTCTTCTTTGCCATAGATATTAGTCATCAATAATTGTATTAATGAGTGCAAATATAGCAATAAAATCTGAATTATCAGTAATTCTACCGATATTTTTAGCATTTTTTGTAAGGCAAGCCCAATTCTTCATTTTCTTTCTGTCGCCAGAAAGAAAACCGAAACAAAAGAAAGAGCGCGAAAACGTCCTGAGCTCGGAGGCCGGAACCATAATTTTTCAAAGCACTCAATAAACTCGCTACGCTCAAACAGCATTTCGTATTTCGTTACTCAGATTGCCTACCGCAATCTGAGACTCAATAATTCTTCAAAAAATCATAATTCCTCTAAAGACCTCCTCGTGCGGAATGTTTTCGAAGGATTTATCCGAAGAAGACATGAAATGCGGTAATCGAAATGTCGCTTGGTTCGTCCAAGCGCTCAGATTTGTCGCTTGCTACCGATGGGACGCTAGAATGTTTCTGAGAGAAAAAGGCAGAAATCTGAAAAAACATTCCGCACGAGGAGGTCTTCAGAGATTGTACTATTTTGAGAATTATCTTCGATTCTTGTGTCGCGAAGCGAGACAAGCAAATCGACATGAGATACTGTCTGAGCGAAGCGAGTTCATCGAATAATTCTTAAAATAGCGCAATCGGCCTCCGAGCTCAGGACGTTTTTGGGATTACTGCCTTTTTCGCCCCACACAGGACGAACTTCTATTTTCAAATAAGCGAACTACTGGAACGTATGACGGATCATGCGTTCTTCGGCAAGGTGCTCGTATTTCGTGCCGGGGCGACCATAGTTGGCATAAGGATAGATGCTGATGCCACCACGCGGCGTGAAGATGCCGATGACCTCGATATACTTCGGATCCATGAGTTTCACCAGATCCTTCATGATCACATTCACACAGTCCTCGTGGAAATCACCATGATTACGAAAACTGAACAGATAAAGCTTCAAACTCTTGCTCTCCACCATCCGCTCACCTGGGATATACATGATCTTGATCTCCGCAAAGTCGGGCTGTCCTGTAATCGGACAGAGCGAGGTAAACTCAGGACAGTTGAACTGCACCCAGTAATCATTCTCAGGATGCTTATTCTGGAAGGTCTCCAAAACCTCCGGTGCATAATCCATCTTGTACTCGGTTTTCTTGCCGAGTTGCTGCAAACCTTCTTGTTCTCTACTCATAGATCTTTCACTTTAAAAATATTATACGCCACATCCATATCATACACATCCTCCTCGTCGTGCTGCTTCGTGAATTTCACCACACGGATGGTCACTGGCAACACCACAATCTCATAAAGCGTCTTGATCGTCACCTGTGTGATGACCAGCGAGGGCATCTCCTCCCAAGGAATCACGCCACCTAAGGCTAAAGGGAAGAAGATAACAGAATCGGTCAATTCACCGAAGATGGTACTCATCACCGCACGATACGAGAAGTTCCTACCCTCCGATGAAAGCTTCATCTTACTCATTACATAGGCATTGATAAATGAGCCTGCGAGGAATGCCAAAAACGAAGCTCCCGCAATACGCGGTGCCAGTCCGAAGATCTGGTGGAAGCCCTCCTCTCCATGCCAATAGGGAGCCCCGGGAATCCAGTCGGCTATCGCACCGAATATCACAAACATGAAGTTCATCGCGAAACCGAGCCAGATGAGCAGTCGCGTACGACCATACCCCCATACCTCGCATACCACATCATTGATGATGTAACTCACCGGGAAAACGATCAGACCAGCTGTCATGTTCGCTGGTCCAAAAGAGATCTGCTTTGTCTCCAATACGTTTGCCGTAATCAGGCAGACGCAGAACAGTATGCCGTAAAGCATAAACAGCACACTGATTTTTTGTTCTTGTTTCTGTTTCATTATTCTTGTTTTGTTAAAGGGGGTTTAGCAAGCACGAATGCTCGCTGGCATAAGCCGCAAGTACCCCTGTGTTTTCTGTTAAAGCAGATAGAGCAACCAGCCCATATAGGCCAGGAAACCGGCTATCAGCACAGCACCCTCCCTACGCGACACATAATACTTGGTGAAGGCAAACATCCAGAGTAAGCCCATACTCACCAGCATCATCGTCAGATCGACAATCGTGATACCCATGATACGCATGGGATGCACTACTGCCGTTAGTCCGAGTATCAATAAAATATTAAAGACATTCGAACCGATCACATTACCGATGGCCATCGCCGAACGTCCCTTATAGGCAGCTACCACACTCGTTGCCAACTCAGGCAGCGAGGTACCGCCAGCCACAATCGTCAAGCCCACCACACTCTGGCGCACGCCATAACGATGAGCCACATACGAGGCAGCATCCACGAACAGATCACTACCCACGATCAGACAGACCAGTCCCAGTACAATCCAGAAGATATTCCTGCCCAACTTAGAGTAATCCTTAGGCAACTCGCGGTTATCCTCCATCTCCTCCTCCGTAGGCAGCAGACCGTCCTTCTTCGCAGCGTTGAAGGTATAGATCATGAAAGCTGTGAACACAACGAGCAGGATGATACCGTCAGAACGGCTGATCTCATTACCCCAGAGGTGAGGCGAGTTCATATCGTCGAAGCAGAGCAGGCAGAGCAGGAATGAAGCCATCGCAGCCCAGGGAATATCCTTCTTCACCGTCGATTTCGCAACAGCCATCGGTGCCACCACAGCCGAACAGCCCACGATGAGCGCCGTATTGAAGATATTCGAACCGATCACGTTACCGACAGCCAGATCCGACGTACCCTTCAGGGCCGACACCAGACTGACAAACAACTCAGGTGCCGATGTCCCGGCAGCTACAATCGTCAGACCGATGAAGATCTCAGGCACACGCATACCACGCGCCAGCGACGAGGCACCCTCCGTCAGACGGTCAGCACCCCAAATCACTAAAGCCACACCTACTATGATAAATACAATGTTTAATAACATCTCTTCTTATTGTTTTATGCTTCGTCTTCTTCGTCATCCCAGTCGTCACCGAAGAACGTGTCGAAATCGCCCTCCAACGAGGGACCTACGAACGCATCCATCTGGCGACGGTCTTTCTTCGTCGGACGACCCGTACCCCTGGCTCTGTTCACGAAACCGCTGATGCGGTTCATCTCCAGCAGCTCATACTGATCGGGCGTCGTCACATTCTCATAGATCTCGGGCAGTAGCTTCGCCCCTACCCTTTGCTCGATGGTTTTCAGAATCTTAAACGAATAGGTCACGGGCGGTTTTCTCACGCAGACCGTCTCCCCTGCCTTCACCGTGTGCGAGGGTTTCACGTTCACCCCCTTGATCGTCACGCGGCCATTCTTACAGGCATCGGCAGCTATCGAGCGTGTCTTGAAGATACGCGCCGCCCACAGCCATTTATCGATTCTTGCAACCTCTCCCATCTTACTGTTCACTTTTCACAACTCGTTTTCCGAGCTTGTTATACTGATTCATCGTCACGTCGATACCAGCCAGCACGAAACTCTTGATCATCTCCACTGCCGTATCTATACTCGGCTGCAACTCCTTCAGCTCCTCGTCGCTATATCGGCCCAGTACCCAATCCACCTGCATACCTCGTGGGAATTCGTTACCGATACCCATGCGCAAACGGGCATAGTTCTGTCCGATCAGCTGCTGGATATGTCCCAGACCGTTGTGCCCGCCGTTCGAGCCACCGGCCTTCAGTCGGAACTGTCCTAACGGCAGCGCCACTTCGTCGCTGATCACGAGCAGACGGCTCTGGTCGATGTTCTCCTTGTTCAGCCAGTATCTAACGGCGTTACCACTGAGGTTCATGAAGGTTGAAGGCTTGAGCAGGATCACCTTACGGCCTTTGAGCGACGTCTCTGCCACGAAACCGTAGCGTTTGTCCTCAAAAGAAATATTGGACGCCTTCGCAAAAGCGTCCAATACCATAAATCCTGTATTGTGGCGGGTCAGTTCGTACTCGTCACCGACATTGCCCAAGCCAACAATCAAGTACTTGTCCATGCGCCGAACTGTTCAGTGATTACTGAGCGTCCTCTGCAGCTGCAGCGGCACGAGAAGCACGTGTAGCCTTCACAGAGCAAACGACTACCTGAGCAGGAGTAGCGATCTCCAGACCGTTGAAGTTCAGATCAGCCACCTTAATGGCCTTACCCAGCTTCAGATCGGTAACGTCGATCTCAAGTGTCTCAGGAATCTGCTTGTAAGGAGCGGTCACATTCAGCTGACGAACAGCCTGGCTCAGACGACCACCATCGCGCACACCCTGGGCATGACCTGTGAGCTTCACGGGGATACCAATGGTGATAGGCTTCTCTTCGTTCACCTCATAGAAGTCGATGTGAAGCAGAGCGTCTGTTGTAGGATGGAACTGCAGCTCCTTCATCACTGCCTTGTGAGCCTCACCGTCGATGGTCAGGTTTACTACATACACGTGAGGGGTGTAAACCACCTTACGCAGCTGAGCAGCGGGGATAGCGAATGCCAATGCCTCAGGCAGGCCATTCTCACCCTTCTTCTCACCATAGAGGTTACAGGGAACCAGTCCCTCCTTGCGGAGTTCCTTTGCAGCTTTCTTACCGGTTGTGGCACGCTTCTGGCCACTTACGCTAAATTCTTTCATAATTGTGTTACTCTAAATTAAGTTGTTAATACCTTATTGCTTAATTCACCATCACACGAAAAATCGTAGTGCTTTGAGAAAAAGCGGTGCAAAGGTACAGCATTTTTCTGAAATGAAAAAATGAAATAATGAAAAAATGAAAAAAAAGAGTGTTTTTTAGGTTTTTTCTTGCACGATTGAGGAAAAATACCTACCTTTGCCGAACAAAACAAACCCTTTAATGCATCAAGTGAGATGATCAACAGAGAAATTATCAGAATTAAGATTGTTCAGTTAACCTACGCTTACTATCAAAACGGTAACAAGAACATCGACTCGGCTGAGAAAGAACTTTTCTTCAGTCTTTCAAAGGCCTATGACCTTTACAACTACCTGTTAGCACTTATTCCAGCCGTAACCAAGGAGGCAGGACGCCGTTTGGAAGTGGCCCAGGCACGTGCTCGTCGTGAAGGTCTGGCCGAACCATCACGGAAATTTGTGTTCAATCGCTTTGCCCTTCAGCTCGAAGAAAACAAGGCGCTTGCCGACTTCCTCAGCACCCAGAAGTTCAACTGGGATGATGCAGCCGCAACCATCAGCCAGCTCTTCGAGACCATCGAGAGCAGTGAGATCTATCAGGAGTACATGAAGAGCAAGGAGGACAACTATGATGCCGACCGCGAACTGTGGCGCAAGCTCTACAAGACCTTCTTCATGAACAACAACGAGCTAGATGCCGTGCTTGAAGACCAGAGCCTTTACTGGAACGACGACAAAGAGATTGTCGATACCTTCGTGCTGAAGACCATCAAGCGCTTCAAGGAGCAGAATGGTGCCAAGGAAGAGCTGCTGCCCGAGTGGGACAGTGAGGAGGAGAAAGACTTCGCCCGCAAGCTGTTCCGTGCTGCCATCCTCAACGACGCCCAGTACCAGCGCTATATGAGCGAGGCCTCTCGCAACTGGGACTTCTCTCGCCTGGCTTATATGGATGTCATCCTCATGCAGATAGCTCTGGCTGAGATCATGACCTTCCCCAATATCCCCATCAGCGTAACAATCAACGAGTATGTGGATCTTGCCAAGCTCTACTCTACCCGCAAGAGCGGTGCCTACATCAATGGCATGCTCGACGCCATTGCGCGCAACCTCGTCAACTCAGGTCGCCTGCTCAAGTACATAGAGCCTAAGAAGGAGAAAGCGCCAAAAGAGAAAGCACCAAAGGAGAAAGCTGTCAAGGTGAAGGCTGTCAAGGTACATGCCAAGCCCCTTGCTGATGAGAATCAGGAACCAGCAAAAACCAAACGTCAACGCATCAAAAAAACAGAATAAGATATGATTAATTCAGTATTAGCTGCACAGGCAGCACAGGGAAGCGGAATGAGTATGATTATCATGATGGTGGCTATCTTTGCCATCATGTGGTTCTTCATGATTCGTCCGCAGCAGAAGCGACAGAAAGAGATCCAGAAGTTCCAGAACGAGCTTACCGAAGGTCAGCAGGTAGTCACTGGTGGTGGCATCTACGGAACAGTCAAGAGCATCGACCTCACCAAGAACACGGTTGATGTGAAGATTGCTCGCGATGTGGTGATCACTGTCGATAAGAACTACGTATTCAAGGATGTGGCCAACACACCCATGCAGAAGTAATTGCGGCTCTTATAATAATAAGGTATAAGAATGGGCATCCTCAAGGTATGGCGGATTATCAGAGACTTCCTGTTCAGTAAAGCGAACAAGGAGTTTCTGATATTCATGTTTTTCCTGGGCCTCTCGGGTATTTTCTGGCTCTCGCTGACACTCAACGAGACCTATGAGCGCGAGTTTGCCATCCCCGTCAGCGTGGTTGACATCCCCAAGAACGCCGTACTCACCTCCGAGGAGGTAGATACCATCAAGGTGACCATTCGCGACAAAGGCATCGTGCTGACTGCTTATCAGTATGGTGAATACCTGAGTCGGCTGCGCATCCCGTTCAAGAACTACACGCGCAACAACGGCTCCGGCGTCGTGCCTGCTGCAGAACTCCAGAAGCTGGTGTATAAGAATCTGGTCAGCAGCTCGAAGATCATCTCCAGCAAGCCTGATAAGCTCGAGTTCTTCTACAACTTCGGCACCCACAAGAAAGTGCCTGTCAGATGGAGCGGACGTGTCATCCCCGAAGAGCTCTATTTCATCTCCAGCGTAGATTATAAGCCCGACAGCGTGACCATCTATGCCTCAGATGAGAAACTCGACAGCATCAATATGGTCTATACCGAGCAGCTCAACTATGCCAACTTCCGCGACACACTCACCATCACCTGCAATCTGGCCAAGCACAAAGGCGTGAAGATCGTGCCTGACAGAGTCAAGATCAATTTCTACACCGATGTGCTCACAGAAGAGAGCATCGAGGGTATCCCCATTCAGTGCATCAACATGCCCGAAGGTAAGGTGTTGCGCACCTTCCCGGCAAAAGTCAACGTCAGCTTCGTCACAGGCGTCAACGTGTTCCGCAACCTGCATCCCGAAGACTTTTTGGTGATAGCCGACTATAATGAGATCAAGCAGCACCCCTCAGAGAAATGCCGCATCGTGCTGAAGAACGTGCCACCAGGCATCTCTCGTGCACGTCTCGACGTGAATCTGGTCGATTACCTCATCGAGAACCAATAATGAGAATCGGCATCGCAGGAGGTATCGGCAGCGGCAAGAGCTATGTGTGCGAACGCATCCGCCAACGGGGCTTCGAAGTCTATGACTGTGACAGTGCCGCCAAGCGCCTTATCCGCACTGATCCTGACATCCGCCAGCAGCTCACAGCCCTCATCGGACCAGACACCTACACCCCGGAGGGACAGCTCAACAAGGCCGTTGTAGCCCGCTTCCTGCTGGCTTCCGACGCCAACGCTGCCGCCATTGATGCCATCGTCCACCCTGCCGTGTTCCGCGACTACGAAGCCAGCGGCTTGCAGTGGCTCGAGAGTGCCATCATGTACGAGTCAGGCATCTCCCGCCTCATGGATCGTGTCATCGTCGTCACAGCCCCCTTGGAGGTACGCATCCGGCGCGTCATGGACCGCGACCACATCTCCCGCTCCCAAGTACTCGCCTGGATGAGCAAGCAGTACCCGCAGGAGCAAGTAGTAGCCCTCGCCGATTTCGAGCTCATCAACGACG
>JAEEGK010002737.1_pt1 | contig 44262 bp, 28 predicted proteins | sample 8958771 | NCBI WGS metagenome assembly JAEEGK01 (sample SAMN16246547, study PRJNA631951) | gut metagenome | biome: gut microbiome; feature: rumen; material: SC-attached | host: Bos | place: Iran: Karaj | collected 2018-10
ATTAATTGTTTATCAAAAAATATTTTTTAAATACTTTTTATTAATCTTTTTGATATCTTTAATATTTTCAATACTTATAACTCTTCTTATAGCAATATTAAGAAATATATCTTTATCAATTAAGAGTAGATATTTATATAATTGTGTATTAATTGTCAAAAGATTATTTGATTATTTTATTCCATTTTAAATCAATAGAGTATAATATAAATAAATATTAACATTTATTATTGTTAATAAATAATTTACAATTAATATTAAAATAATCATATTAATATAATCATATAATACAATTTATATAAAAATTTTTATTTATTTACCATTGAATTTTCATTTAATTCATTGGTTATTTTTGTATTATCTTTTTTGTCGATTTCATCTTTTTGTTTCCATTTCTCATCATAAATATTTCCATGTTTTAAATTAGATAATCTATAACTTTCTAAATATAGACCAAAAAATAATTGAACATTAAAATAAGAAATAATTATAGTAAACAAAAAAATATAAAAAGCTTTAAATTCTCCAAATTTATAATTTATATAAATATTTTGAAAATGAGAAATAGACATTTCAAAAGTAGATAAAACACTATTAATATAAGTTCTATATGAATTAGCTTTATGACCAAAAATTTGATTACTAAAAACAGAAAAGACACAAATAATACAAAAAAAAAGTAAAAAATTTGGAATAGATCTTCTAAGTGATAATTTAATATATTTAAAATATGTTTTAAATTTTTTTATTTTACCTAAATAACTTAATAATCTAAATAATAAAAAAGTAATTAATAAACATTCAAGTTTTAATATTTCTTCATATGATTTTGCTATTGAAAAATAATCTTTATTATTTAATATAATATATCCTGTTGATATTTCAATTTTTTCATTTTTATTCATATCTTGATATAAATTATTTCTTTTTACAATAAAAATCCTTAAAAAAATAATTAAAGAACATATTGAAGAAAAAGATGCTAAATTTATAATTGAATTAATCCATCCTTTATTATTTCTCTTTTTTCTTTTTTTTGTATTTAAACCATTTTCATTTTGATTATTTATATAACAAATTTTAATCCAATAAGTAAAAAAATCAATTAAACAAAAAAAAATTCTAAAATTATCAATTAATTTAGAATGTTTATTTTTAATAGATAAATTAGGTTGAAATCTTATAATATCAATTTTTGGAGTTTTACTTCCTCCATTATTAGAAAATTCAAATAAAAAAGAAATATAATAATAATTTTCAGAGAAAAAATTATAAACAGTAAAATCAATAAAACAAGCTTTATTCATTAAAGGAGAAAAATAATCATATGAAATATCATTTTTATCAATTGCTTTATGAGATAAAAAATTTAATGCAACATCCAAAACTTTTTTATTAATGTAATTAACACTAATATATAAATCAACCGAATGATCACTATAAATTCCTAAATCACCTTCAATTTTTTTCTTTTCATTTTCTTTAATTTGACTATTCCAACCAATAAATAAGTTATAATAATAATTAAATAAATCTTCACAATTATTAATTGAATTATTGTTTTTTGTTAAATTTGTATAAATAAAAAAATTTAAATAATCATTTTTACTATTATCACATATTGGATTTATACCATTTGAATCTTTATAAGTTTGATATTTATATTCTTTAATATATGGTCCATAATATCCTAAATAAGATGATTTATCATATTTATAATAGTTTGATATACATTTAAAGTCTTTTGTTCCATAATTTAAATTTATAAAATTTACTAAGTTTTTATTACATTTTATTTGTGTTGATTCATAAAAAGAAATTTTTACTTGAGATAATAACATATAAGGAAATTCATTATTTCTTAAATTATTATAATAATAATCATTAAAAATCGATAATATTTGATTTATTATGAATTTTGAATTATTATAAAAATAATTATCATTTATAATTCAATTTTTTTCAAACCTTTCTTTTATTAAAGTAATTTCATCAAATATATCATTACTTGATAAAGTATTAAGTGATTGTATTGATAATATAAAATATAATAAGAAAAATATATGTATTAGATAATAAATAATTGTTTTAAAATGAATTTTTTCTTTATCATCTTTAATATAAATTTTATTTTTATTATCTTCATCTTCTTTTTTTAATTCTTCTTATCTTTTTTGAATATATGAACTCATTCCAACTATTCTTTTAGAAAAGTTAATTAATTTAATATTCGAATTATTATTATTTTTTTTATAATCATTATCATGTGTAATATTAGTTTTAAAATTGTCAAAATTAGGTTTAAAATTTGGAGGACAAAAAAAAAATTGAGCATTTTTAATTTCATGATAAGATACAATAATAGAATTAATAATATCATTTTCATCTAATTTTTTTAATGACAGATTATTTTCAATAAAGAATAAATTATAATTTGTAACATAATTTCCATAATTCCATAAATTTAAACAACCATTTATAATTTGTTTTACTGTAGTATTTTCAGTAATTCTAAAAGTTTGATATTTATATTTAATTTCTGGAGTATTATCTAATTCAACAAAAATTATATTTATACATTGATATGGAATATTTATATCATCATACACAATTTTTTTCTGTGGAGGTAAATAATCTGTTCTACTTAGTATATTTGTTATTTTTTTAGATATTTCTTTTAATGAATTATATATTATTTCTGTATCATCATTATATGAATTGAATTTTTCTTTATTATTATTTGAATCATTTAATTGATTTTCTTCTTTTTTTTTCTTCTTTGGTAATTGATTTTGATATTCTATTTCTTGTTCTTCTAATTTTTTATATTGTTGATTTAATGTAGTATTTGTTTCTTTTTCTTGACAATATTGTTCTTTTATTTCTTTCATTTTTTGTGTAACCATTTCTAATTTGTCTGTGATTAAATTTGTGCTGTTAATCAAAGAGAAATCAGAATTGTCAAAATTATTTAACATTATATTTAAAAATTAAATAAATAAATAATAAAAATAAATATAATTTTCTTTTATAAAAAAAAGATTTATTAATAACAACTCTTATTAAATGAATTATTAAATTTTTATCACAACTCTTATTAAATAAATATTAAATATCTAATAACTCTAATATTCATTAATTTAAATTTAAATAATTAAATAAAAATTTCTGTTTAATATACATAAATATCTTTATCACTCATTTCAAAATATTTATTTGAAAATTTACTATTTTTTTTCTTTAAATTCATTCTATAAAACATTAGAAAAGTAATAAAAATAAAAAATAAAATAAAACTAGAAATTTTAATAAGTGAATTTTCTTTATAAAATCCATCTCCATCATAATAATTAGGTTCATATATACTTTCAATTTTAAATTTTTTAGTATGTTTTGAAATAACAACAAATGCAAAATTTGTCATACTTTCATTTTTAGGAACTCTATATTCTAATTGCATTTTTCCAGTTTCTCTATCTTGAGTAATTAGTGTTCTTCTAATATAATCTAAATTAGTTAATCCATTTAATACTTTTTCAATAAAACATCTATTTTTTAAATCACTTAATTTATTTTTATCATAATTTTTAAATATTAAAAATATATATTCAAAATTTTCTTTTGTAATTAAATTTTGAAATTCAAAAATAAAATTATATTTTGTTCTTTTTATTTTAATTGTTCTATCATTAATTGGATTAAAAGAAAATTCTTTTTCATCAGAATAATAATATCTTAACATTCTTTCATTTGTATTTAAAAAGTGAATTCTAGGTAAAAAAGTATTTTTTTTAATAGGTAAATAATAAAATTTAACATTATCATTAAAAGAATAATATTTTTTTTCTCCATCTAATTCAATTTCAAACTCAATTTTTTTATTTTCACAATTATCAAATTGTAATAAAATATTAGTATTAGGTTTATTATGTTTTAAACTAAAATTTTGCATTTTAACAGAAATAAAATCTTCATCTTCACCTAAAAATAATTTCTTATCATAATAATGTTGAATAAAAATATCATTTGAATCCATTCCAGATAAACAAACATAAAAATGTTTCATAGTTGGATTTGTTCTAATATATTTATAAGGATTTTTAATATTAATAATAACAGGACTATTTTTAGATAAAACTTTATAATTAATATAATTTTCAGGTGAATAAATAAAAGGCATTTTTCCAAATCCCAAATAATGAAAAATTTTTTTTGGATTATCATTTTGAGTTGTTAATAAAATCTGAAATTCTTTAAAATCAACATCATTTGGTATCATAAAGAAATAATAAGGTTTATCATTTGATGCATAACCTTCAATTTCATTTTGAATTATAGTATATTTTTCTTTATCAGTTGCACTAATTAAAACAGTCCAAACAAATAATTTATCATCTTTATTTTGAACTTTTACTCTATCATTTTTATTTAATGTATCAATTATTCTATAAGTATCTTTTAATCTATCCTCATTTGAAATTATTTGAGATTTTTTATTTTTATAATATTCTACTTTAACTGGTGTATATGGATTTAATAATTTTAATTTAATTTCTGTATTATTTTCTTCAACTTCTGGAAAATAACTATTATGACTTTCTAAATAAATTAAATGAGTTTCACTTTTTTTAACTGATAATCTATAATTTCTTTTTAACATATTTCTAATTGTAATTAATGATGGTGATTTACAAGTTAATAAAATTAACATTTCTCTTTCTTTTAATTGAATTGCTTCTTGGAATTTTTTAGCAGGTAATTTATTATAAGTACCAAAAATATCAACAATTTGTTTCATATCATTAACAATTTTTAATTTAACATCACCAAATTCAACATCAGGAAATAATAAATATTGTTCTAAATCTTTATTAATTTTTCCAAAGAAATAATGTGGTTTTTTACAATCATTAATATAAACTTGAAAAGCATTTTTCATTCCTGCATTATTATAATCATAAAAATGTAATTTAATATCTCTTGTATCAATAAATTTAACTTTAAAAACAACATCTTTTCTAGGAGGACCATTTACTAAAATATATAAATTCTTATTTTCAATTGGAACTCTTACAAAAGCATATAAATAAATTTTACCTTTTATTTCTGGATTATTATGAGAAAGTTTTTGTTCATCAAAAACAATAAATTTTTCTGTTGAAAGAATTATCATTTTATAATCTCTTTTAATATGAGTTGTATTTATTTGAAAAATATGAGATACTTCTTTAAAATAATATGAATAATCATTACTTATTATTTCAGGAGCTAAAATTTCTTTCATAGTAACATCAAAATCTCTATTATTTGGATCTGATGTAGCATGAGATGAGAAACTAATTGCAAGATATTTATTTGAATCATATATTTTTTTTATTTTTAAATATGCTATTTTTCTTGTATTTGGATAAAGATTTGGTGATAAAAAACCAATTGAATTCTCTATTTGTTTTTTTACATCTTCAATAATATCATCTACTTTAATATCATCATAATAATATAAATCATAAGTTAAACATCCTGCATGTTCTGATATGAGGTTAAAGTGAAAAGCAGAATCTAAATCTTTTAATTTTGAAACATCAATTATAACAACATGAGAATGAAAATATGTTACATCAGTATGAATTGTAAAATTTAATTCTTTTGTTAATACTTGATTATTAATGTTATAAAATGAAAATTCTACTTTTTGTTTGTTTATTTCTTCACATGATATTAAAATTAAAATTAAGATTGAAATTATAAGACACTTCATTTTTTTATTTTTAATTATTAACATCTTATATACAATTTTATAATAATTTATTTTTATTATTATATTTTGTTTTAATTTTTATGGGTATTTTTCAAAGTAATAATATTAATATTGATAATTTAACAATTAAAAAACAATTGAAAATAAATGTTAGTAATATTATTTTATTAAATGATGAAAGATTAGCAATATCTTCGTATAATCAAGGTATGGTAATTTGTGAATGTAATTTTAATAAAGAAGAAGATTCTGATATTAAAATTCCAGAAACTAAAAATTCTTCAAATTTATTTTTATTATCTGATGGTAAAATAATTTCATATTTAAATCAATTTTTTTTGATTGAAATTTTATCAAATAATTCTTATAAAATTATTTATGAAAAAAATTTTAATTTAGAAATTAAAAAAATTGTAGAACTTTCAAATAAAAAAATTGTAATGTTATTTAATGATTATATATTTATTTCAACATTAGATGGAAATAATAATTTCCAAATAGAATTAATGATTAATACAATGCAAGTTTTAATTGATAATTGTTATTTTTGTTCTATAACAGAAGCAAATGAATATAATATTTTAATACATGGATATTATAATAAAATTAATTTTTATTCGTTAATAGATTTTCAACAAAAAAAATATAAGGAATTACCAAATAATTATATATTAAATGGATTATTTTTTATAATTAATAAAAATAATTTAGTTTACTATATTCAAAATTATAAAAAAGAAAAAGAAATAATATTTATGGATATTAAAACAAATGAAATTAAAGAAAAAATAGTATTTATTGGACAATTATTATCTGCACATTTAATATTAGATGAAAATAGTTTTTTATTAAGTTATATTAAAAATGATAATTCATATTTTAGGATATATTCAAATCATAAATTTCATAAAGAAAAAAATTTAAAAATTAAAGAAATATTTAAATGTATTTTATATTCAAAAAAAGCAAAAAGAATAATTTCTTTATCAGATAATTTTTTATTTTATTTAGAATAAATTGTATATAATTTAAAATTATATATATAATTTAATTATAATACATTTATAAATCATAAACTTTAATTTCATTTTCATTTTTTGCATTACTACAATCCAGTTTATTATATTCATCTTCATTTATATTCTTTTCAATTAACTGTAAAAAACTATCTAAATTAATTTTTCCTTCTTCACTATTTTCTTTTTCAATACCATTAAATTTATTAGTTAATAAATTCCCATTAATATAAATTTTAACATAAAAATAATTTTTCTTTTCATCATAATTTAATTCAAAAATTAAAGAATAAGCATATTCAGGAACAAAAAGATTAAATAAATCATCATCATAAATTGATTTATGAATATCAAAATTTAAAGAATCATTATCATATAATATTTGAATTAATCTTACAATTGATATATCATGTGCAGAAAAAACTGTAAATTTACCATTTGGACTAATTACAATTTCATTTTCTTTTTCTTCTTTAAATTGATCATATATAAATTTTAAAAAACCAGTTGAGGCAATTTTTATATTTTCTTTAATATTACATCGATTTGGATAAAAATAATTTAAAATATTTTTTTTAATTACAATTTCAGTTTCAGTTGAAATTTTTCTTAAATTATCATCATTGTAATTAAAATGATTTTTATATACAAAAAATAAATCAGTTAATAATCTTAATTCATGTTCCTTTGAAATATCAGTATAATTATTTAATTTAATTTTTAAAAAATTACTCAATTCATTAATTGCATTTATAATTTCATTATTTGAAATATCAAAATTTTTGAATTTATTATTATCATCAATATCTTTATCTAAAATTGTTCCATTATATAAACAATAACCAGAAGAAATTATATGATTTTTTTTTAAATTTAAAACATTTAATTCAATTAATTTTTGATTATCAAAAAATTCTTTATCATAAAAAAAAGGAACAGTATCACTTTGTATTAAATTTAAATAATCATTTTGATATTTAATAGAAATTAAATTTTCCGGATATAAACCAGAAAGAAACCCTTCAGAACTATAAATTGATCTTTGAGTTTCTGAAGAAAAAATTTTAAATTGTTCTGAATCATAATTATATTTTAAAAAGTTATTTTCTTCAATATATTTTTTACGAATTGCTTGACCTAAATTTCTTAATTGATTTAAACCATGAGGTGTTAAATTCATTATTCTACCATAAAATTTATCAAGTAAATCATTTTTAAAATGACGTGATGTTCTCATTCCTATTCTATTGATTTCTATTACACTTAAAATTTTTGAATGGATTATTATTGGGAAAATCAGTAAAACGATTATTTTATTCATTTTTTTTAATTAAATAATTAATTTTTTTTTATTTATTTATTTTGTTTTTTCATAATTTTTTTTTGGGAAATTTAAAATTATAATTTAATTAAAAGTTTTTAATATTTTTTTTTTAAAATTTAAAAATAATTATTATTAATTTTTATTCCTTAATTGTAATTTCAATAAGATTATTTTCTAACATTTCTTTCTTACAAATTGGACATTTATTTTCACAACTTTCTTTGCATTTCTTACATAAAAAGTGAATTTTATTATCATGCATGATTTTATCAGCATAAAAAACTTTGTCTTTAGGTAATTTTTTACAATTTAAACAAGAAAAATGTTGAATTGTTTTTTTTAAAATATCATATTTCTTTATTAGATTTTTTAATTCATTTTCTTTAAGGTCTTTTTTTTTTTTCTTTTTACTTAATCTATTATATTCATCATTATTATGAATTCCATAGCAAGTTTCAATAAATTCACATTCACCATTTTCATTTCTATTTCTAACACAAATAACAATTTTTCTGAAATTTTCACTATGATAATAAAATTCATATTTTGAATGACAAAAATGACAATAATTTTTATAACGACAATTTTCAGGATAATATTTTCCATTTATTAAAACTTTTTCACAAATATCTCCACAATATCTAAATAATTTTGGTGGTCTTCTTTTTTCTGATTTATCATGGTAAAAATAGCATAAATGATAATCTTTTTCACATTGATCAAATTCATTATTACATTCTAATACTTTAAAAGTATCTAAATTAAAATCTGATTCTGATATATTATCAAAATTATAACATTCATCATATGGTTTTATTTTTTTTTTAAATTTCTTTTCAAATATACACATTAATTCAATTAAATTTTTATTAATGTAATTATATATTAATCTAAAATCATTATCAAAATTATGGGAATTAAAACATAATTCTATATTTGAATTATTTGGACAATCTTTTTTTGTGCATTTTTTAGTTTTATATATTAAAGAATGGAAATAAATTTCATTATATGTATGAGAATAATAACATTTTTCTTTTTCTTTTTCATCTCTATGTTGTTTTGTACATTTTATTGGAATGTAATTATATATTCCATCTTCATTTTTTAATAATTTTCTTCTTCTTTCTTCTTCTTTTTCATAAAAGAATGAATCTGGTAAATTATTTAATATATTTAATTTTTGCTTTTCTTCTATACTATATACTTTATAATATAATAAAATTTCTTTATGTGTTTGATTTAAGTATTTTAAATTTATTTCTTCAAAAATATTTAATTCAAAATTATCTAAAAATGGTTTCAAATGTAATTTTTTTTTGTAATGATTTTCTGTTTTTTTTATCAAACTATAACTTGATATATCATTCATTGATTCAAATATTGTTTGTGATGTTTTTTCTGATATTTCAAGTAAAATATTTCCTATTTCATTTTCTGTTAATTCAGAATATGTTTTTTCTATTTGGAATACTATATCTTTATATTCTGCTAATATATTTTTTAATCTTGGATTTATTTCAGTTTCTTTAATTTTTTCATTATAATTATTTCCTGAATTATAATGATTATTTCCGTCATCTATATGAAAATTATCATAATTAAAGTTTTGATTCATATTATTTCTATAATTATTTCTATTTGTGAATCTACCCCCTCTTCTTCCTCTATTATTAAAATCTATATTATCTCTATTATTATATCTTCTTTGTCCTCTCCCACCGAACCTATCATTATAATTATTATTATTTCTAAAACCATAATTTCTATCATTGTTTCCAAAACCTGTATTTCTCATATTATCATTATTTCTAAAACCTGTATTTCTCATATTATCATTGTTTCCAAAACCTGTATTTCTCATATTATCATTGTTCCCAAAACCTGTATTTCTCATATCATCATTATTTCCAAAACCTGTATTTCTCATATTATCATTGTTTCCAAAACCTGTATTTCTCACATTATCATTGTTTCCAAAACCTGTATTTCTATTACTTCCAAATCCTGTATTTCTGTTGTTTTCATTATTTCCAAAACCTGAATTTCTCATTCCTCTTGGTCTTCCTGTTCCTCTTCTTTGATGTGAATCATTGAAACTACTATTTCTTTCATTTTCTTTATTTTTTATATTATCCTCACTGTCAAATTCTTCTTTTATTTTGTCATTATTTTCACCAAATCCTTTATTTCTATTCATTGAATTTAAATTACTGTTTTTTATTTCACTTGTTGTATTTATATCTGATAATTCTATATTTTCTGTCTTTTTTTGATGTTCTAAATTTTTTTCATATGATTCTTCATTTTTTTTAATATCTTCTGATTCAGACGAAGAACTTAATTTATCATCACTCATTTTTTAAATATTTTTAAAGTTTTGAACCATATAAATAAAAAAGTAGAAATATTAAATAATTTATAATTATTTTCAAAAAAAAAAATTAATAAATAAAAAGAATGAGTAATAACCAATTAATAAATCAATCTCCGTTATTTGATTTATCTCATGTAGATTTTTTTAATCTTCAAATAAAATCAGATAATAAAGAATGGGAGAATTTTTTTGAAGAAATGTTACTTTTTCAATATTATAATTTTAGAAATAGTCATATAAATAATAATATAGATGCAATGTTATATTTTTTACATTTAGTAGAAGGGAAATTTATGTATAATAAAAATATAAATTTTTTTTAGAATTTTAAAAGCAGATATAATATTAAATCAAATATCAAAGATGAAAAATAATTTAAAAAGTAATAATTTACCAGAATTAGATAAAGAATATATTAGTTTTATTAATGTTTCAAAATTTTTAATTGTTTATTTAACTCAATTTTTAAGTGAAAAAGGAGTTGTTTTAGATAAGGAAAAATTAAAAAAATTTTATGAAGTTGATACTGAACTTGATAATAAAGAAAGTAAAAATATTTCTGATTCTATTATTAATTATGATACTATTAGAAAAAACATTGACTTTCATAAAAAAATTGATATTCCTTCTATGGTTGCTTTATTTCCTAATAATTCTGAAAGTTGTTTTATTTTTTAAATATTTTTTTTTAAAAAATCAATTTTTTATTTTTCTCAACACTTTATTTTTTTTAATTTATATAATGGAATTATAATTAAAATAATGAAACTTTATGATTAAAAAAATTATATATCTAAATAATACAATTTATATGTAATAGTAAAACTTAAGAAATCAAATGACATTTACAATTTCATTTTAAATATAGTCTCCAATTTTAATATCATTAATTTGAACATTTTCAAAATTCCATTTTAAATTTTTAATTTTTTGTTTGACAATAACGCTAAAAAAATGTAAATCTTCAGGATTTTCAATTTTTCCTATATTATCTTTAAAAGAATTAGAAGCCAAAGTTGAACAACCTTTTGATAAAGAATCACAAGATAAAAAAATTCTTTTAATTTTATTAATTTTCAATTTTGGTTTTTTTTCAGAATATATAAGATTTATTTTTTCTTCTTCAAAATCCTCTTTATTAATAATACTATTAATATTTGAATTTGAATTAGTATTCAAATATTTATTTCTACTTGAAATTATACCTTTTTCAATTGATTTTCTATATTTTATACTATTATTACTATAATTTTCAATATTATTTACATTTAAATTTTTATTTGAAAGAGATGAAACCTTATTTTTTTCAAATAATTGTAATATTGAATTTTTATGACTTTTTTCTTTATTTAAAAGAGGCATTAAATGATTTTCACTGTTATTAGACATATAATTAATTTGAAATTTATTTTTCTTTAATTTTCTTAAACAATTTAATGCTCTATTATATATTAATTTTTTATCTGATGTTTCATTCTCTTTTATATTTCCAATCATTTTTTCACTATTATAAAAAAACTTAATATTAAAAACTTTTTAATTATAAAAGAAAATTAAATAATTTATTAATGAAAAAATATATTTTTTCATTTTTGTGAAAAGATTTATACAGTATATTTAGTTGATATTCTTTCTTTAACAAATAAATGAAAATTATTGTATATTTATATCAAAATTTATTTTTCTTTTCAGATAAAGTATTAATTTAAATAATTTCTTTTTGGAATGTTCTTTTGAGGAATATACATCTTCGTGATATGCTGAAGATTATTTTAATTGTTTTTTTTTAGTTATAATATTAATTTGTTTAATTCAACATTTTTATTGATGGTTATTATTCAAAATTATACTACTTTAAATTAGATTTTCATTATTAATATAATACACTTTTTTTAATTCAATTTATTAATTAATTGTTTTTATTTTATAATTTATTATTTTTTTAATTAATTATTTCAAATTGTATATTTTATTTCCCTTTTCTTTTTTTCTTAGGAAGATTATTATTATTATTGTTATCATTTTGACTTTGAATTTTATTGTCATTGAATTTATCGAATATTTTTTTTTTATTTAAATAAGAATTAGAATTTCCATAATCAATAGAATTATCTAATTCTTTCCAAGTTTCTCTTAATTCTTTTAAAGCATCTTTAAAATTAGGTTCAACAATTTTTTTTTCAATAATATCATTCATATCTCTATAAAATAACACATTTAATTTTTTTTCATGATTAAAAATAATTTTAACAAATTTTTCATTTTTTAAGAAATCTAAATCTTTTTCAATTCCTTTATAAGCAGTTTTTAATTGATGATCTTCCAATAAACCTAATTCTCTTTTTTCTTTAATTAAAGATTTTAATTCTTCAATATTTTTTATATCATAAATACTTTTTAATTCAAATAATTCTTTTTTATCATTATATTTTAATTTTTGAGAATCATTTACATATTTAAAAAAATTAGGGTCTAATTGAAATTTTAAATATTCTTGAATCTCTTTTTTTGAAGCTTGTCTATTATGATTTTCACAATAGAAAATTATTGAATTTAAATTTGTTTGAAAGTCATTTACTTGTTTTTGTTGAATATTTTGCTCTTTTGGTACTATTGATTCTATTAATTTTTTATCATCATTCATTTATTTTATTTTTTTTTTTAAATTTATGAATTTTATTTATATTATTTTTATATATATTATTTTTTATTATTTGATTTATTTAAAAATTATTTTCTTCTTCTACTTATTTTTCTTTTTATAAATGTTTGAGATTTACTATTTAAATTAATTCTATGCTTTAATTGCTGTTCTCTTAATTTTCTTTTAGAGAAATTTTTATTTTTTTTCTGTAATTCTTTGAATTTTTTCTTTTTTTCTTTTAATACTTGTTCAATACTTTTCATATCATTTTTTTTTCCTTTTAAATTATTTTTTTTCTCAATTAATCTATCTTGAGCACTTTTAACATTATATTCTTTTTCAACTTCACCAATTTTTTGAATTGACATTTTAGTTTTTCTTTTCCAATTTTTATAAGGATGATAATTATCATTTTTTTTAATAAATTTCCCACTTTCATTTTTTATTTTTCTTCCAAATTTATCAAATTTTTCAGTAACAAAAGTTTTTTTTTTTTCATTCCAAACTGTTTTTTTTATTTTTTCCATAGTATCATCAGTATTAATATTTAAAGTTAATTCATCTAATTTTATTGGTTTTTCAGTTCCCCAAAGTGATTTAGAATTTTTATCTTGTGTATCACTCATATATTCATTTAAATTTTTAAAATTTTTTATTTTTGATCTTTTTATTTTTTTATTCAATAATTTTAATTCTGGTTTTTCTTCTTCTTCATCATCATTTATTATGCTTACATCTTCATAATTTTTTTCTTCTTCTTCCATATTTTTTTTCATTAATATTTTTTCCTTTTCTTTTTCCATTTCTTTTCTTTTTTTAAATAAATCTACTTTTTTTTTAAATTCTTCCATAATATTTTCATTAACAGAAGTTTCTCTAACTCTATGAAAATAGCTTTCTTTTGGATGATAATTATTTAATTTTTTCAAAAATTGCATTTTTTCTTCGTCATAATAATTTCCTTTGAAAAAAGGATGGAATTTCATTTCAATATCCATTAAAAATTTCTTAGTTTCTTGAACTCCAAATTTACTTGGTTTTTGCATGAAAGAAATCCCTTTTTTTTCTGCTCTTTTCATAGAAATTTCCAATTCATCAATATCTAATTTAGAATTGAATAAATAATCAATTTTAGAATCTTTAATTTCTTGAATAACTTTTTCAGGAATAGACCCATAACTAATAATATTAAAATCATTAATAGTATCTTCCTCAATATTATTATTATCATTATTGTCATTAATAATTAATTTTTTCCCCAAAGCATATTTTATATCGAAAAAATAAGGTAATTCATAAGAAGAAATTAAATTGAAATTTTTTCCTATTCTTCCTACTCTTGCTGTTCTTCCAACTCTATGAATAAATAAATTTTCAGAATCTGGAAAATCGAAATTTATAACATTATCTAAAAATGGTATATCTATTCCTCTTGATGCTACATCTGTTACTATTAATATTTTTATTCTTCCCTTTTTAAAATCTTCCATATTCTTATTCCTTAAATTTTGCTCCATTGAACCATATATTATTATTGAATTTATTTCCCAAAATTTTAATATTTCTTGTATGTAATCACAATGAAATTTTGTCATTACAAAAATTATTGTTAGTTCTTTATTTATATCTATTATATTTTTTTTAAATAATGATACTAAAGCATATATTTTTTCCTCTTTTCTAGTATAAATTAAATGTATTTTTAATTTTTCAGGAACTTTATTTTCTTCATCAATATTAATAATTTTATATTCTTTGACAATACCACTTTTTAAAAAAATTTTTAACTGTTCTTGAATAGTAGCAGAAAGTAAAATAATTTGTTTATTACTAGGACAATTTCTTAAAATACTTTTCAATTGTTCTCCAAAATTTAATTCCATCATTTTATCACATTCATCAATAACAATAATTTCAATTTTTTTTAATTGTAAACTTCCTTCATCAATATGATGAAGAATTCTTCCAGGAGTAGCAATAATAATATCAGGATTCATTGCTAATTTTTCGAATTGATCATCGAAATTCTTTCCACCTGAAATTAAACAATATTTTAAATCTGTAAATTTACCTAATTTTCTTAAAAAGATTCCAGTTTGATAAGCTAAGTCTCTTACTGGAGATAATATTAAACATCTTGTTCCAAAAATTTTAGAATGAGTTTTTAATTTTTGTAATATTGGTAAAAGAAATGATGCTGTTTTTCCACTTCCTGTTCTAGAATGAGCTATTATGTTAAATCCTGATAATATTTCTGGAATTACTTTTTTTTGAATTGGAGTTGGATTTTTATATCCTATATTTTTTATTCCTTCTATTATCTCTTCAGAAAAATGAAACATGTTAAATCCTTTTCTCTTCTTTTTTGATTTTTCTTCTTTTTCATTTTCTATCTTTTCATATTCTGAAATATTTAATTCTTTTTTTTCTTCCATTTTTTTTTTTTTTTGGAGAAATGATAAAGTTTTTTTAAAATTGTTTTATATAAAAATAATAATATATATTTAAAAAATTTCCTATTATTAAAATGATATGTGAATTTGTTATAAAATCATTTATATAAAAAATAAATAATAAATTAAAAATACAGAATTTAATGTTTAAAGAGGACCAAAAAAATTTGGCATTATCATCAAACAATAAGCTTCCTCAAATAAGAAATTATCAATTATTAAAAAAAATTGGAGAAGGTTCATATGGAAAAATTTATTTGTCAGAAGATTTAAAAACTTCATCTTTAGTGACATTAAAAATAATTGATAAAACTTTTTTAGAATTATTAGGAAAAACTGAAGAAGCTTTTATTGAGCAATTTATGTTAATTCATTTAAAACATAAAAATATTATTAATTTACATTCTTGTTTTCAAACAAAACAAAAATTAATTTTTGAGATTGAATATTTTAAAAACGGAAATTTTGAAAATTATTTAAAACAAATTCAAAATAAAAATGGGATTCTTTCATATGAAACAAGTAAATTTTATTTAGCAGAAATTTTAAATATTTTATTATATTTCCAAAAGAATAAAATAGCTCATTTAGATTTAAAACCAGGAAATTTTTTATTAGATGAAAGACTTCACTTAAAATTAATAGATTTTGCAACATGCAAAATAATTGGTAAAGAATATGATTTAAAAACTAAAAAATTTATTAAACAAAATAATATTATTATTGATAATTATTTAGGAACTCCAGAATATGTTTCTCCTGAAATTTTAAATAAAAATGTTATTAATTTTAAAAGTTGTGATATTTGGTCTTTTGGAATTATTATGTATGAATTATTTCATGGTTATACTCCTTTTAAAGGAAAAAATGAAAAAGAAACTATTCAAAATATTAAAAATGGTAATTTTAAAATTGATGAAAAATTACCTTTTGAAGTTAAAGATCTTATTAATAAATTATTAAATTATAATCAAGAAGAAAGATTAGGTGTTAATGATATTAAAGATATTATGAAACATAAATTTTTTGAGGGAATTAATTTTGAGAATTTATTTGAAGAAAAAGTTCCTGAAAATTTAAAAAAATGTTCTTCCGATTCTTTATTTGTACAAAAAAGAAAAATCAGTTTTATGGAAGAATTATATTCTACTGATGAATCTGATTTTGATAATCATTCAGTTAATTTTTCATGTGGAAATGATTTCTGTGTTGTTAAATATGAGGATAATAATATTGAATTCTATGACAATTATTTTGTACTTTAAAAAAAAGGTTATATATATATATTATACAGGAATTTATCTTTATTGTATTGTATATAAAAAAAAAAATTAAAAATGTAAAGCTTTGTAATTTATTTTATGGGTAAATGATTGTAAAAAAACTAAATTTTCTTTTAGTTTTCTCTTTTTTCCCATAATAATGATATAAATTTAAGGTATAATTACAATATTTTGATAGTATAAATATTTTACTATATATAAAACATTGGAATAATATAAATTCATCAAAAAAAAAATATTTTAATTTTAAAATTGTTTCATAAATTGAGGAATTTTTTGATTAGTTTTAATTAAGACATTATATAAATCTTTGAATAAATTAGAATCATAAGACATAACAAGAGAAAAAGCTTTTCCTTCTTTTCCACATCTTCCAGTTCTTCCAATTCGATGAACATAACTATCAATATTAGAAGGTAAATCAAAATTAATAACATAATCGACTTCAGGAATATCAAGTCCTCTACTTGCAACATCAGTAGCAATTAATAACATTAATTTTCCTTTTTTAAAATCATTCAAAACTCTTTTTCTTTCCTCCATTTTTTTATCTCCATGAATATCATCTACATAATAATTTTTGCTGTCTAAATATTTTTTCAAAGAACTTGTATCTCTTTTTGTATTTACAAAAACTAATGTTTTTCCATTTATTATTTGTAATATTTTATGTAAGGTCATTAATTTATCATTAATATTTCCACTTTTAATATAAAAAAATCTTTGTTCTACATTTCCATTTGCAATCTCATTTTCACCTAAATAATTTCCAGTTGTAACATAGAAATAATCATTTTTAAGGAAAGTTTGAATAATTCTTAAAACACTTTTTGGAAAAGTAGCAGAAAACATAAGTGTTTGTCTAGAATCATTTAAATTGAAATCATCAACAATACTTCTCATATCAGGTTCAAATCCCATATCCATCATTCTATCAGCTTCATCAAAAATTAAATATTTACAATATTCTAATGAAATATATTTTTTATTTAAAAAATCAATTAATCTTCCTGGAGTTCCAATTAAAATATCACATCCTTCTCTTAAATCTGCTATTTGATTATTAAAACTTTCTCCTCCATATACACAAACTGGTATCATTCCTGTTTTATATAATAATTTTAAAGCTTCATTATATATTTGAATTGCTAATTCTCTTGTTGGCAATATTATTAAAAGAAGGGGAAATGAAATTCTTGTTTTGAAAGGAATTTCATTGATTTCTTCTTGTGTTAATAAAAGAGATGCTATTGGTATTAAATATGATAATGTCTTTCCACTTCCTGTTTGAGCACATCCTACTAAATCCATCTTTTGAAGTATTATTGGAATTGATAATTTTTGAATTGGAGTCATTTCAGTGAAGGAGAGAATTGATAAATTTTTTTGAATTATTTTTGGAATTTCTACTATTTCTTTAAATTCTTTACTAAATGATGATGTATTTATCTCTTCGTCATAAGAATCAAATAGTTTTAGTTTTGAATTTATTGCATTTAAAGATTCTAAATCTGAGTTTTTACTTTGTTTTAAAGTTATTAAATGTTCTTCTATTAATTTTTCTGTTTTTTTTTCAATATAAGATATCACTTTTTTTCTATTTATATATCTATTATAAAATATATCAATATTTTTTATCATTTCTCCTTTAACATTATTATAACTATACATTTTTGTATATTTATTTCAAATAGATAGAAATATTTATTTGTTTAAAAAAATATAAAATAAGAAAATATTATACTAATATATAAATAACATATATTATTATCACTCCCAAAAGAGAAATATAAAAAAAAAATTAAAAATTTTCAATATTAAAAAAATTAATTATTTCTTTTTTTAAATATAATAAGGAGAATCCATGAGATTTTCAGATACTTTTTCTAATTTTACTTTAGCATAAAATTGACTACAAACTTCAGCAAATTTCAAAGCAGCAGGTTCTCTGATAGGACCACTCCAATTCCAATAATAGAAAGTTTGATTATAAGTAACACTTTCCATAATTTCAAGAGGCATTCCAGTAGTATCAAAAATGCAATGGAAGTGAACGGGAGTGGCAGTACCTTGATTAACATATTGTGGTTGAAGATAAAATTCAAAATAATTTGGAGTTGTTACATCTGTATCAACTACTGTACCACTTGGTGGATTTGCTACATTTTTTCCTTCTTCTGCTTGAAAAAATTTAAGATCTGTTTTTTTATTCACTGCTATCACTGCTATTTTAGGCTTTAAATTTTCATTGTATCCTCCATTGTTTTTGTCCCCTGAAAAAAATGCTTTAAATACAGGTAATTCTTCATAATATATTTTTTGAATTTGCTTTTCATTTCCTCCTTGTCTATATATTACCACATATTCTGGAAATCTTGAATGTTTTTGGTGAAAGAAATCTAATGCATTCTTCAAAAGAGAATCTAATGTTGTTTGAAGTCCTGTTAAATCCATTGTACTTTCTTTATTTTGAGTATAAAAATTACATAAATCTGCTCCATATGATGATGTCATTACAAATTTCATTTTATTTTTTCCAGCTCTTGTTGAATTAATTCCAATTACCATTGTTGGATTTTTTCTGAATTTTTCATTTATATTAATATGATATAATTCCCCTCCTACTTTCACATTCATTTGACTTAAAACATTAGAATAATAAGAAAGATTAGTACTTTTATCAACATTCATTACTTGTGAAGGAATACCAACGTTTTCATATAAATATTTTTTAATATAAGGATAAAAATTTGAAGTACGTTTATTTAAACAAATTAAAACAATTTTTTTTCCACTATTTAAATCAATAGTTTTTAAAGCATCAACAAATTGACCTGCATTTCTAACATCAAAATGTTTAATTTCAGGTTTTTCGATGTTCACTCCTAAATTTTTAGAACATTTAATAAGTGAATCAATACTTTTTTCTGCAGTTCTACTTAATTCTCTTGTTGTAACACATATCCAAGAATTTTTATTAAAATTAAATGCTTTTTTTAAATGTTGTGTTCTAAATTTACCATTTTGAACATGAACTACTTCATTATGAAATTCTATTTCTGGATCGTTTAATTTTCTTCCTTTTAAGTGTAAAAATCCTTCGAAATTTGTTCCCCATTCATCACAAATTTCTTTTGGTGAAGGTTTTAAAATTTTATCACCTGATTTATGATGTACTTCTTTTTTCTCATTATTTGTAAGAAGTTTATTAACATCTTTTATTTTATTTAATTTTTCTTGAGGTGTTAATTTCTTTGCCATTCTTCTTCTTGTATCACCTCCACTTTCTAAAGTCTCTTCATCCATTCCACATAAATAAACTAATTCTGGAATTAAATATCTTGCATTTTCACTTTTATTTTCTGTATCAAAAGCTCCTCTTACCATTTCTTTTAAAAGAGGTTGATTTCTATCTTTTATTTCAATTTTATATTGTTGCTTATAATAATTATATAAACTAATATTAATAATTGTACCATCTTGTTGTTTCATTGGAATTTCAGTGTTATCTACATTCTTATCTACTAATACATCTCCTATTTTATATACACGATATGTACCATATTGTGCTAATACACTTCTTCCTTCAAAATAATCTTTTGCTGCTATCAGAAAATTACCATTTGTAGTATTTTTTTTTATTTCTTTTAATTTATCTAATGCACTTTTTCCACTAATAAATTTATTTCTATCATTAATTCTCAAATATAAACCAGCTTCAGTTATCACTGCAGCTGTTCCATAACCATGTAATTTATATACTCCTCCATGTAATGATTCTCTCTTTGAAAAATCAAAATATGACCTATCATCGAATCTCAAAAAATTTTTATTTGAACTTAAAATAGATTTAATTAAAATTTCAATAAATGATTTAACTCTGATATCATTTTCTTTAAAGCTATTAACTTTAGTTAAATCGAGAATATTATTAGTTTTTGCTATTTCAACAGTATATTCTTGATCATCTAATTTACAAGTTAAAGTATTAACTTGATCTTCATTTTCATTAATACTACTAAATATTGAGAAACCACTTGAAATATATGGTTGATATAATCCTTTTAATTCTTTTGAAAGTTGCCTTAGAATTCTTCTAACTAAAGGATAATTATCTTCTGCTATTTCTGGTGTTATTTTTACTGAAAATTGTTGAGCGTGTTTTTTTGAAGGATTAAATTTCATTTTTAATAAATTACAAATAAGGTTTATTTGTTTTTCTTTATGTGGATCTCTAAATGATAGATTTAATTGTGGTTTACTCGCATATATTGGTTTTGCTCTAATTGTTTTCACTTCTACTGGTTTCTCTGTTTTTCCTTCCATTTGATTTATAAATTATTTTTCAATCTTCATTCAAGGCTTTATACTTTTTCATCACTATGAAAAAAAATTAATTTAAAATTTAAATTTTCTTTTGATTTTTTTATTTAATTCTTTAAAGTTTTATTCTTTTATTTTATTTTTATATATTTTATCTTTTTATCATTATAATGAATAAATTTTGGGTTATTTAAAAGCAAAAAGGATTATTTTTTAAAAATAAGGTAAAATTTTATTATGATTTTTTTCTTCTCTTGAAAAATAATTAAATTTGCTATTTTTTTATTTAATTTTTACAAATAAAAAATAATATTTTAAATATATTAAAACTTTTATTTGTTAATATTTAACAATATAAATAAAATTTAATGTTAAAATTAATCAAATAGAGATTATTTCCAACTTCAATTATTTATATTCTAAATACATAATAAAGATAAAAAAAAACATCCTAAATTTTTAACATATACCTTTTTACTGTGATTTATTATTTAATTCAAAAAAAAATTTAGTCATTCCACTTTTAATTATCATATTATTAGTAATTTCCATTTTATTAATTAATAACCAAACACCATTAGTTGATTCTTGATATTCATTAGTATTTTCATTGATTAAATTTCCATCATAAACATATAAATCATTATTTTTTTCATTATAAAAAAATGTCATTTGAATTCTACTTATTCCAGGTTCTTCTAAAATTTTTAAATCACATTCTTCACTTCTTCCAACTTTTATTTTTTTTTTTTCTGTTAAATTATATTTATATTTTTTCTTTTTATAATCAATTATAAATTGATTTGATTTAATATATTCTATATTTAAATATGTAAAATTATTCAATGAAAAAATTAATTTAGTATTTTCCTTTATTAAATATTTTGGATTTATTTTTAAAAAAATTCCACTTCCTTCTTTGTAATCTTTTAAATAAAATTTATTTTCTGAGTATTCAATATCAAATTGATGAGGTTTAATATTCAAATCATAAATTTTATAATTGATTTTTTTATCATAATTTTTTTCTTCTTTTTTTGTTAAACCTCCAAAAGAAAAAATGCGATTATTATTATTTATATTTATATTTTTTTTTTCACTTATAAGAGAATTAGGAGATAATGTTAATTTATCAATTTCATTATTTGATTCATTTGATATTGTAATAATTAACTTTTTATTCATTTCAGATGATAAAATTTGAATTTGAGGAATTTCTTTTTTCTGTTTTAAACTTAATGAATTGTATGGTTTGAAAATTGCATCTGAAAATGTTATTTTTTTTCCATTCATAGAATATTCTGTATTTAAATTAGGTGTATTGTTATTTGTTTTATTATTTGTTGTTGGTTGTTCATTTTCTAAAAATTTATTTATATCATTTTGGGTGTTATTTATTGTAAAATATTTATAATCTATTTCTTTATTATTCATATCTATTATTCTTTCTTTATTATTTCCTATAATACATCCCATAATAATTATTATATAAAATTGAAAAATTGATGATTGAAAATGAATAATATTTTTTTTTATTTTTAATGAATGAAGATGATAATGATAAAACAAATCAACTTTTAAATAATGAAGAAAATGAAGAAATTAGAAATAATATTTTATATTCAAATTCATTTAATGAAAATGAAAAAAAAGAAAATAAAATAAAGTTAACAACAAGATCAAAAAATTTATTGATTATGAGAATAACAATAATAGCATTATCATTTCTATATATTCCAATGGAAATAATATTAGAAAAAAAATTATTAAAAATAGAAATAGAACATATTTTTCCTTTAATAAAATCAATCAATAATTCATTTTTCTTAAAATTTTCAGACTTCATTGAAAACAAATTAATTCACAAAGATTCAATAATGATATATACATGTATAATATATGTTTTATTTCATCCTATTATAGGATTAAAAATAACATTAGTAATGAATGTTTTTTATTATTTTGGAATTTTAATAAAATGTTTAATTCAAGGAAAAAGACCAAATTGGTTATTAAATGAAGATATTCAAAAATGTTATTCTTCATTTTCAAATCCAAGTATTTCTTTTTTTAATTTCTCTTTTTTTTATTTATATACTTTAATTTCATTTAAAACACTTTCTCGAAATGAAAACCAAAAAAACCTTTATTCTTCCTTTAATAAAATCATTATTTTTTCTATTTATTTTTTCTTTCTTTTCACAATTAGTTTAATTTATTTATTTTATAAAATTCATTTTATATTTGAAATAATTTATACTTTTTCTTTATCATTAATTTCAATAACAATAATAATAGATTTTGATAAAATAATTCAAAATAAATTATGTAAAAAATTAAAAAATATTTTTAAAGCAAGAAAGCATAAAATAAGAATATTTTTATATGTAATAGGAATGCAATTTTTTGCAGTAATATCATATTTTTTCATGGTAGATAATATTGATTTAAATGAAGTAGAAGATAAAATTTTAAATTCTAAAATATGTTCACAACAAAATAAAGAAGAATTAGGTTTACAAAATACTTTTAGTAATATTTCTTATATTTTTGGAATTGTTGGTGCTTTTTGGGGAGTTTGTTTAACTATTGAATTTAATGTTGGGAAATGGTGGAATTCTAATTTTTGTTTTAGTATTATTAAAATAATTATCACTCTTATTTTCTCCTTTATTATTCAATATTCTTTTACTCAAATTCATTATATTACTTATGAATTCAATTTTGTTGTTGATTCCTTTAAATATTTCTCCTTTTATTTTATTAATTTTGGATTTGTTCCTATTCTTTTTCAATTATTAAAGTTGACTGAAAAAAATATTGTTGAGTTTGAAAATAAAAAAAGAAAAATTTCATTATTTAAACCTTCTATTTTTGCAATGAAAAAAAGAATTTATGAAATTAAAATATTAGAAAATGAAATAAAAAATGATTAAAAAAAGTTAAAGTAAAAAAAATATTATTTTACTATTATTATATAATTGTATAATTATTTAAAAAAAGATTGAAATAAATATTATTTATTATTTATTATTTATTTAGCAATTACAATTTTGTTTTTTAACTTTCATATTGTCCAAACTAATATTTTCAGAAGGTCTTTTTTCATTATTTTTAGTATAATCTTTACAAACGCTTTCAAACATTTCTTGAACACCTTCATTTGATTTAGCAGAAGTTTCAAAGAATTTAATTTTAAATTGTTGAGAAAGTTTTTTTCCTTCTTCATTAGAAATAACTCTTTCATTTATTAAATCAATTTTATTTCCAACTAAAATTTTCATTACATTTGGTCTTGCAAATTTATCTATATCAGCAATCCAATTTTTAACATGATTAAAAGATTCTTGTTTAGTAACATCATAAACAACAATAATTATATTTACTCCTCTATAATATGAAGTTGTCATTGATTTATATTTTTCTTGTCCTGCTGTATCCCATAATTGCACATTTATTTTTTTATCTTCTAATATTAATGATTTACATTTTAAATCTAATCCTATTGTATTTAATGTATTTTCTGAAAAATCATCTTTTATAAATTTCCCTATTAATAATGTCTTTCCTACATTTGAATCTCCTAATAATAATATTTTTATTGTATAATCATATGTGTCTTTTTGTTGATGTTCCATTTATAATGAGATTTTTATTTTATTTTATTTTTTTTTTAATTTTTAATTAAATTAATTATTTTTATATTGAGAATCAAATAAAATACGGTTTTTTAAAAACAATCGTTTTTTTTATTAAAAAGAAGTATTAATTGAATAATGTTTAAAAAAAAATGAAATCTTATAAAAATTTTTTTAATTATAAAAATGAAAAAAAATGATTTAATTCATTTGATTATATAATTCCTGATAAAAGCGAATGAATTCATCAAATTCAATTAAATCATTCTTATTTAGATCAATTTGCTTAAAACCTTCATTAATTTCACTTTGACTTGGAGTAGGTAAACCATATATTTTAGAAATTTGTTTTAATAAAGGAATTATTTCTGATTTATCAATTTTTCCATCATGATTATAATCAAAAGAATCAAAAAGTTCTCTTGCTTCTTTAGTTATCTTTAAAACTTTTCCTGAACTCATTTATATGAATAAAAATATTTTTTTTTTGATTTAAATATAGAAGATCAATAATTATTTTCAATAGATTATTTTTTTAATATATTTAATTATTTATTAAATCAATAATTATTTATTAATTTACATTTTTATTTAATTTTAAGTATTTTAATGGATAATATTGAAAATGAAAATTATTTTTCAATTTATATGAAAAAACAAGAGAATAAAATGAGAAAATCTTCATCAGGAAAAACAAATAAAACTTTAAAAATTTCAAATTTATCTAATTTATATTTACCAAAAGATCAATCATTCAAAAATATAATCTTTTGTTCTTCTGGGAAAAAAAAATGTTCAATGAGTTTTATAAGGAATAAAGTATCAGAAAATAATAATAATAAAGAAATAATATCTTTAAATAATGAAATAGATAATGATAAAAAAATAGATATGCTTGAAGAAAAAATATTTAAGATTTTAGAATTAATTGATAATTTTATGAATAAATATATTAAAAAAAATGAAAAAAATCAACCTAAAAAAAATTTAGAAACAAAAAAAAAGATTCATAAAAGAAAAAATTTTTACAGAACAACAAATTCAGAAAAAAATTTATTAACTTTATTTATGACAAATAATAATAATAATAATAATTTATTTATAGAGAATGGGAAAAAAAATCAAATAAGAAATATAACTCAAAAGCATTTTCATCAAAAATCAAATTCTCAATTTTTAAAATCAGAAATAAAAAATAAAGACAAAGTTAATAAAAGAAGAACAGATTATGGAAATTTAATAAATCAAAATTTTTTAAGAAAATCTAAAAAACAATTATCTCAAAGTCAAGTTTTTGTTAATAAAAATATTATATATTATAGTCCTGAAACAAAAAAATTTAATACTAAAATGAATCTTGATATTGTGAGTGATAATTCTTCAACAAGAGAAATTTCAGAAAAAATTTTTAAAGGAAATAAAAATATTAAAAATAATAATCCTTGTAAATCAAATATTAATATTATTCATGGACTTAAAATTTCTAATTTAAATAAACATTATCATTATAAAAATACTAAAAATAAATGTATGTCAGAAAGAACATCAAAAAAATTTACAAATATTACTAAAAAATATAAATTAGAATTTGATAATTAAGTTAAAGCATTATATATAAAATATTTTTTTAAGGATTTATATATTTTAATTTAAAAAAATTATAATAATATTATAATTGTTAATTTAACTCATTATGTTCATCATCATTTAAAATTTCATATAAAATATTTTGAGGTATTATTAATAACATTTGTTTTATTTGTTTTATTTCTGTATTTTTTTTATACAAATAAGGAAAATAAAAAATAATATTAAACAAAACAATAAAAATAAAGAAAAGAACAATCAATAAAATAACTTTGTCTTTGATTAATTGGAATATATCACTAATATCAGAATAAATGGATTGAGTAAAATGAGAATGAGCAGGTTTAAATATTTGTTCATTTAAAATATTTAAATTTTTTAATTTATCTGAGTTGATTAAATTAAAAGGATTAATTTCATTATATTTTTTTAAATCTTCTTCATTCTTAGGTATATTATCATAATAATCTTCAGTCCCATATAATAATTCATTAAATTTAAATCCAGAATTAAAAGAAATTGTAATAGATTCAGATATTTCTTGAAGTATAATTATCATTGAATGAATATAATATAATACAACAGAATCCATTCCATAATTTGAAACATTATTTGCTAAATTTTCACATTGTATATTATATGTTTTTGAAAAATTTTCAAAATAAGGACAAAGAGATTGTTTTCTAATATTTGAATAAACTTTACTTGAATTATCATAAAGTCCATATAAAGAAATATTATTATTTAAGTCATTCGTGTATTGTTGATGAATTTCAAAAATAGATTCAAAATAAAGGGCAATTGATGTCATTTTATTTATAAAATATACATTTGATGATTGAATTGAAGAATAAATAATAAAAATTCTTAAATAATTATATAAAATAATAATAGTCGATCTATGACCAACATTGATATAATAAATTATTATTAAATGGCTAATTTTTTTATAAAATGAATCACTAAAAATCATTAATATTATTAAAATTGATATTAATATTAAAATATAAAAAACATAAATAAATATTATTTTTTTTAAATTTTTGGTATCTGAAATAAATTTGGAATTTAAATTTTGAGGATGTTTTTTTGTTTTACTCATTTTTAAAGATCTTTTAAATGATGAAAAACTTTTATTATCATTTTTAGAAAAGGAACTATCATCATCATTATCTTTTTCATTTACATATTTTACTATAGGATTAGAAATAAAATATTTTGAATCAAAATTTGCAATTTTATTTAAATTAATATATTTTTGACATTTAGAAATATTATTTCTTATATAATCATCATCAATTTGGAAAAAATATCTTAAATAGTTTTCTTTTTCTCTTATCATTAAAAAAAATCCTTTTATGGAAAATAAAAGGCAAAAAGCAAGGACGAATAAAAACCCAATTGTCATAAATAATAATCTTTTTTCAAATATTTCACATTTATTTTTATATTTATCAATCATAAATATAACTAAATCAGAAAGAACAGAAATAAGATCTTCATTTGTATTATAGAAAATAAAATTATAATCTAAATTAAAAAAATTAATATCTTCATCCTCAGTACTCGCAAAATTATAAACAGCAAAATTAATTTCTTTTAAAATAATTAGAAAATCTGCAGAATGTTCAAATAAATTTAGATTATTATCAATAACAATATATGTTTGAATAAAATTATTACCCGACAACAAATTATTTTTTGAATTTAATTCTGAAATTAATTCAGAAGTTTCTTTATAAATAATAAATAAAGAATTTCTACAATATTCTTTAAAAGTTTCTCTTGTATAATAATAATTAGTATATTTTTCATTTTGAAGTGTAACAAGAAAAATAGAATATGAAAAAATCATATTTGTATTATCAGTTAAATTTATTAATAATTTTGTTGTTTGAATAATATTTTGAAGATTATTTTTATTTTTCATATAAAAAATTGTCACTAAAATTCCTAATAAAACAGCAAAAATAACATGAATTATTTCTGACAATATTAACATTAAAACACTGTTACTTATATTTTTAGAAAATAATTTTGAATAAAAATAATTTTTATTTTTCATATAAAATATTTTACTCCTTTTCTCAAGTTCAGGTAACATTAATTCATTTCCAATTTGTATTTTTTCTTTTTGAGTTAAAGGAGTTTTATTATTATTATTTAATTCATTATTATTTATTTGTTTCATCTTTTTTTCTAAAAACAATATTTCTTCTACTTTTCCTTTTTTATATTTTGGTAAATCAATAAAAGTATTTGTAACATAATTATAAATTGAATAATTTATTTTATTATATTTAACATGATAATAATCATTATCAGTTTCAATTTGATTTTTATTTATTAAATGATTTACTTTCGATTCTTCGTTTTTTTCTTTTTCTGATGAAAATGATGATTCAAAATTTTCACTTGTTATACTTGAATCTGAAGAAGAATTTTCTGAAAAATTTGAAGATTCTTCTTCTGATATTATTTTACTTTTTTCTATTTCTAATTTTTTTGCTAAAAATTCTTTTTTTAATATATCTGATAAATTTTCCTTTTTTTTTATTCCTTTATTTACAATAAATGCTTTTTCATTATAATTAAAAAGAATTTCTTCACTTTCAGGAATATAATTTTTATTTAAATCAATATATTCTTTTGTTTCATTAAAATGACATTTTGTTTTGGAAAGTTTTATTATTGCATTTTTTTCTTCTTCATTATTTATTATAGTTTCATTTAAAGTTTTATTACCAGTAAAAACATTTAACAAATCAATATCTTCTTCTTCTTTTTTTATAATATCAACATTAAATAAATATCCTGTTAATTTTCCATGTAGATTTATTTTTATAATATTTAATTTACATTTGTTTTTATTAAAATTAACTATATTTTCAGGTTTACTTGTCATATACTTTTTTAATATTTGCAATTTCATTTGATTTTTATTTATTTTTTTAATTGAAAAAACATTTGAAATTTTAATTATCTCATCATTAATTTCTTTTATAAATTGATTTATATCTATTCCAGAATTAATCATTCTATGATTAAAACCTAATAAATAAATACAATTTGATGTAAAAAATTGAATAATAAAATTTTCATCGGTTAAAATTTTACAATTTTTTTTTAAATTATTCATTAAAGTTTGTTCTTGTTCTAAATTAATTTTACAGAAAAGAATAGGTTGACTATCATCATCATATATTGTACCAACAAATAATCCAATTGGAAAAATAAATTTAGCTGAATTTTTCATTAAAAAAACATGAGGTTTTAAAGCAGTTTCAGTATTTTCAATTAATTTAATATTTTTAAATCTATCAATTAAAACTTCATCATGATTTTTTCTCATAAAATCTGGAATTAAAACATTCATATTTTGACCTATTAAATTTTGATTAGAATAACCTAATAAATTACATACTTCTTGTGATATATTTAATATTGTTCCAAAATTATCTGTTTTTCCACTTATAATCATAAATTGAAATTCTGAAGTTGCAGTTAAAGAATTTATATCATTTATATTTATTGATTTTGAAAAAAAATCTTCTAATTCAACTACTTCTTCTTCTTTATATAAACATGAAAAATCATTTAAAATATCTTTTCTATATGATGAATATAATAATATAATTTGTCTTTCTCTTAATTTTGTTTGTAATATTTTTTTATATTTATAATCAATTTCTTCTACTAATTTATTTATTTGAGTTCCTAAAGTTCTTAAAATATTTATATCTTGATGTTGCTGAGAGTTTAATAATGAATTCCAAAAATTAAAATAAAATTCAGAAACTTGAGAAATTAAATTAATTAATCTATTACATTGATATTTTAAAGAAAGATTTGTTTTATCATAACCATTTTCAAAAGAAGAATTTTGTAATTTTTTAATTACACCAAAAATATAAAATTGTTGTGATTGATTTAGATTAATATTATAATCATTTATTAAATCATATAATATGATATAAGCCTTATTATATTTATTTAATACATTATATAAAAAAGTGGAATAAGCAACTTTTAAAATTATACTATTTTCATATTTATTTATTCCCTCTCTATAAGTCTTTTCAATAAATTGATATATATAATATTTTAGTTCATTGTTTTTAAAAGAGTTTAAAAAACTTATATCATTGGATTTATTAGTATCAATATTTTGACAATAACTTGCTAAATTTAATAAATATTTTCTATTATCTCCAATTTTATGAACTGTGTGATGAAGTAAATTTAATTCATTATAAATTTGAAGTTCATCTTTATTAGTTATATTTTTTAAATCAATAGTAATTTCATTTTCTGATAATGTGAAAAAAAAAATTATACTCATTAAAGTCAAAACAAATAAAACATATATTAATCCATTAAAATTTGTTTTTCGAATTAAATATCCTACTTCTATTAAGCCAGTTGTGAAAAAATAAATTAATGCTAAAAATAAATGAAATTTTAATGTTCTATTACATTCAAATTGAAATTTATATTCTTGATATGTAGAATATAAAAAATAAATTGATAAAATTAAAAAGGAAAAACTTATTATTCCTAAAATACCTTTTAACTTATGTATTGCAAATAAAAATACTGAAATGATTTTTATATAAAAAAAATTAATAATATGATTATTAATAATAAACTTTGAAATTGAAGCACAACAACTTTCATTCTTATTACAATTTAAAGTATAAAAGGAATGACATAAAATTAATTGACAAATACCACAAATTATTGAACAGATAAAATATATATAATGTTCTGGGGTCCAACATTTAAATTTATTATTAAAATAATTGCTTTTTTCATCATCACAAAATATTATTATTAAATTCAATTGAAAATCATAAAAGTAGAAAAATTTTTCTACATATGAATAAAAACGAATAAAATGCAAAGAATATTTTCTAAATTCTAGTTTATTTTTATGAAAAGTATATACAATTAAATTGAAATAAAGAAAAAATGAATATAAAGTTAAAAAATTTGAAATTATTAGAAATATAAAAAATAAATTTGTATTATTTGATAAATAATTTTCAATTCTAAAATTTGAAAAAAAAGAAGAAATAATATTAAATATTTTTGATTCTTTCCAAATATTCTTAAACTATATATATTATAAATTTTTATACTTATACATCTGAACTTAATGGAAAACTCATAATTTGACAAAATTCAATAAAACTTAATAAAGCTTCAAAAACAGGAAAATATACAATTTGATGAAAAATTGTATAATATAATTCATATTTTGCAAAATAAAATTTTTGAAGAATACACTTTATTTTTTGTTTAGATAATTTTATCATATTTGAAATATTGATTTAATTAATTAAAATAAATTTATTTTTAATATTTACTTAAAATAAAATTTTTATTTATGAACCTTTTAATTTTTATTAAAGTAAAACACTTAAAAAGAATGAAAATAATTGAAATAAATATTTATATCCATTTATTATCATCATTAGAATTAAATTCATATCTTCCAGATTGTTTTTTAGGATTATAGTAGCAAGGACCAGGATTTATTTCTTTTTTTAATCCTGGATAAACAAATCTTGGAATATTTTTTTCCAAAACACAACCTTTTATTTTTTTATTATCAAATTCTTCATATTCTTTTATTATATCATTAATATATTCATTTTTTTCATTATTAATATTTAAACTATTATCAATTGAAATATTTTTTTTAATTTCTGATTTAATTTCAGAAATACTTTTATATCTATTATTATAATCTTTATTATTATTTTTTTTTACAAAAGTTTTTCTTAAATTATAAGAACCAGGACCAGGAGAAATTTCTTCTTTTTTAATTTTTGGTTCTGTAACTTCAGTTTGGAAAAAACTTGATATATTATTATTCTTATATTTTTCACCAATATCTAAACTATAATCATATGTTCCTGGACCTAACATTTTTTGATAATCTTCATATTTTGTTTTTTTAAATCTTTCATTATTTGAAATATATACATTTTTTTCACTTTTTTTTATTGGGTCTAAATTATATCTTCCAGGTCCTACTATTTTATTTCCTTCTCCATCTTTTTTTATTAAAGGAATATCATCTCTTCCAAAACTAAAAATATTATTATATCTAAAATTATTTTCTTGAATATTTGAATCTGTGTTTAAATGCTCATTATAATATTGTCCTGGTCCTGGATAATATTTTTGATCTTCGATATTACTATAATTAAATCTTGGGGAATAAATATTTTTTTTATTAATTTTATTATAATCTATTGATTTATAATTCAGGTAATTAGAAATATTATCATTATTTTTACTTTCATTTACATTGAAAGAAAATTTTATGATTTCACCTTTTTTATTTTGAAATAATATGTTTTCTATTGATGAAGGTATTGAACCTAAAGATTTTCTATTAAAAGCAGTATAATTTGGGCCATATATTATTTTCCCAGGTTTTGATTTTTTGTTGTTTTTTGAAAAATTTGATTCTTTTGTTTGTCTTGGAGAATATATTGTTACTTGAGAAGTTTCATCTGCTTTCATTTTTATTCAATTGTTATTTAAAAATTTTTTATTTAATTTTTATTAATTAATATAGTTTAAAGAAGAAATTATTTTTTTCTTTTAAATTAAATATTAACTATATATATTTTAATTTTATTTTTCAACTATACCTTTAATAGTAAAAATTCCTGTTATTAATCCAATAGGACAGAGAATTAATAATAAAATAACACTTCCAACATTTTTATAATGATACCTTGGATAATCATTTCCTTTAATATATGATAATCCAGGTACTAAAAAAGAAATAATAACAGTACAAAAACTTCCAATTAAACTTAAATAATCAGAAATTGATTGAAATACAATACTAATGAAAGTAGTTAAACTTAAAGTGAAAATTGTAATTCCATAATTAACATTATTTGAAAAATTACGAGTATCAATATTTAATAAAGAAAGAACAGCTACTCTATAAGCATTAAAATTAGCGGAAATTTTAGCAAATAAAGTAATCATAAAAAATAATTGAGCAATTGTCATTAAAACATCTTTTTTAAAAATTTTTTTTCTTTCTATAATTAAATCAGGAGTATCAACAGGTTGAGTAAAATAACCACTAAATCCAATAATTAAATAACATACTACATTTATAAACATTCCTGTTTTAAAAAGTTTATAAAGCTTTTGTTTCCTTGGATGTCTTATTGAATTTATTATTGGGAATGCTCCTACATGACAAGAAAAACCATAAAAAAATGTTGTTATTGATTTTAAAAATTTTAAATCACGATCAAAGCCTTTATTAATATTATAAATATTTAATTGCTTTTTTGTATAACCATCTTTCCACCAATTTTTAATAAAAAAAGGACTTTCAATTAATACAGTAAAAATTAAAAAGAATATAGAAATAATTCCTAAAGTAGAAGTATATCTCATTTTAGAAACATTTTTCAATAAACATAAAGGTAATATAATAAAAACAGTAATAGCAAAAGAAACAAAAAATTTATATTGAAAATGACCCCAAAAACTTTCTTTTAGAAAAGTATTAATATCTTGATATCCATAACCCCCAATTTCATTAATTGCACCTCCTAATAATTTATATAAAATAACTTGATAAACAATAATAATTCCAATTTGATTAATTATCATTGTAAAACTTAATAAAATTCCTAAATTTTTACCATATATTTTTTCAACTAAAGAATTATAATTTTGTATTTTATATTTAGTATATAAAGAACCTAATAAAAGTAATCCCCATAAATTTACAAATCCTGCAAAAATAATTGCAAAAGGTGAAAATAATAAAGATACATATGAAATTTTTTGAGGAACCGCTAAACAACCTGAACCTAAACATAATATACATAAATTAAATAATGCTCCTCTAAATGAATCTGGCTTCATTTTACTAAATATTTTTTTATGCATTGGTCTATTATCTTCTACTGATTGATCTAATGAAACATCTTTTATTGGTTTTTCTTCTAAATTTTTTACTATATTTCCTTGATTTGTTGCCATTATTTAATTAGAACATTTTTTAATCGGAATATATTCTTAAAATTTAAAAAATAATGAATGATAAATATAATTATAATAAAAATATTAAGGTTTAATTAAGGTTTCAAATAAAAATTAGTTTCAAAAAAAAATTAATTTTTATTTTTAAAATATTCAATTAATTTATTTATAATTAAATAAAATAATTAATATTATCTACAAATTTCCTACATTATACAAAATATAGTTTTTAAATATTATTGAATATTTTTATACTTTCACTTAAATACAATCTTTTTTCCTTTTCCCTTTTTTTAATTTTAAAAATTCTCTCTTCAAAAGGATTTAAATGAAATAATCTTTTAATTCTTTCCTTTTTTTCTTTATTTTCTATATTTTCAAAAGATTTGAGTTTTGCAACTACTATTTCAGGATAAGTAATATCTTCAATACATTTCACAAATTTAATTTTTGATTCAATCTCATTTAAATGTTCATTTAAATATTTTGAAATTGTTAATTTTTTTGGACTCTTTCCTTGAGATATTAATTTTTCATTTTCTCTTTTTGCTTTATTTTCATAGATTAATTCATTATCTGCATATCTTAGATTTAATAAATTATTAATTCTTACTGGTTTTTTTTTCCATAATGATTTATTTTTAAAAATTCTTCTATACAATAATAAATCTTCCTTCTTTTTATTATTCAAATCTTTTTTATCAAAGATTTTTTTTATTCTTATTGAAGTATTTGCTGATGATATATTTTGAGTTGAATCACTTCTTTTTTTATTGTATTGAGTCATTGACATATTACTTAATTGAAAATCTATATTTGCTTTATTAAAAAACCAAGGATCTTTATAAAATTGTTTTGGAATAAACATTTTCTTATTTAAAATTGATATATTTGATTTTGATTCATTATATAAATGACATTTTTTTATTTTATCTGTAAAAAAATGTTTTTTGAGATTCATTAAACCTTTTATTTATAAAATAAATTGTTTTATCATAAAAATATAAAAAGACATAAGATGAATAAAAATAATACTAATTTTTTAATTTAAGTAATAATATATTTATATTTAGAAAAAAAAATATTTTTGAATAATATTTTAATCTATTTAAATTGTTTTTTTTTAATAAAGAAGATTTTTATTTGGAACAAATTTTTGAGATATTTCCTCTTTTCCATCATAAACTTTAATAAATTTTCCTATTTTATCATAATTATAACAAGTATCTCTTTTATCAATAACAATTTGAATTAAATTTTCACTCATTTCTTGAACTAATTTTTGAGTAATACTAGTAGAATAATCCATAGCAGGACTTGAATTAATTTCAATTAAAAAGACATTTAAATCAGAATCAATCATAAAATCATATCCATATATTTCTTCACAATTTTCTCTATAAACTATTTCATGTCTTCCACTATCAAAAGAACAAATAATAATATTTTTAAATTTTTCATATATTTCATCCCATATATTTTCTCTTTTGAAATTTTCTTTTAAATAATTTTTAAAATTTTCTAATTCCCACATATCTTCTTTTATTAAATTCTCACTTTTATATTTTTCACTATATTTAGCAATAGAATTATTAGTTAAATGAGAATAAATATTAGAAAAATTATTAATATCATAATCTTCTGCAGAAAATCTTACATAAGGTTCTTCCCACATCCAAATTGCTAAAGGTTGTAAATTGGTAACTAAAACCCATTGTCTAATATCAAATTTTCTTTTATAAATAATTAAAGGGTTTTCTATATATTTTTGAACTACAAAATTACAATTTAAAGTAGAAATATTTTCGTTTATTTTTGTTAAAGAATTAAAACATTGAATACTTCTTCCTCTTGATAAATTTGATGGTTTCATTATCCAAATATTATGATATCCATTCAATGAATATTGTGGTAAAGATGTTTTTAATGTATTTAATAAATTTTCTATAATAGGTAAATACTTTTCTTTTGATGCTAATTTTACTATTTGTTTTTTCTCTTCATTCTTCATTTTTAAACTGTTATTCATACCTACCTTTTCCAATGTCTTATTTCTATTTTTATTATTATTTTTTATATTAAAACTTGTATCAGCTTTTTTCTTTTTTTCTAAAGATCTATTTCTTTTATTATTTTCTTGAATTGGATTTTTATAAAAATGTGATGGTGAATTTCTTGTTTGATTTTTTAAAGTAGTAATTTTTTTCAATAATTTCTTATTACTTTTTAAACTATTTTGAAATTGAGGAAATGCAATTTCAGAATTTATATGAGGCTTAAATTTATTTAAGGGTGAAATTGAAGGAAATTTTAAATTATTCATATCTTCTTTTTTACTTTTTTCTTCTCCTGATATAATATCCCATTCATTATCTGAAATTAATTTATAAACATTTTTATTATTTATATCTTCTTGATTTTTTTTCAGGTTTTCTTGATTTACATTGTCATTTTTATTATCTCCATAATCACAAGTTATTAATTTTAAATTAGAATTTACTATATTTAAACATGTATTAATTATTTTTTCACTGATATTTTGGTCCAAAGTAAATTTAATTAAAATTGAAATTGCTCTAGTTAATTTAAAATCGTATATAAAATCATTAAAATCACTTTTAACACTCAAATCATAACATCTTGGATAAAAATTATCAGGATTAATATTTTTAAAATATAAATGTCTGATATTTTTACATAAACCACTTTTTCTAGTTAAAGCAAAAGCTTTTTGATAATGATTAGCTAATTGAAAACTTTTTAAATTTTGAAAATTAACTTCAATAGTTTTTAAAGTCCAAATATAATTTGCTTCTTCTACTTTTGTTTCTTTTATTTGAATCCATCCTCTTTTTTTTAAAGCATTACAAATATCTTTATATCCTCCTGTACAAACAAATTTTTTTACTTTATTATCAGAATCATTTTTATTTTCTTTATTTTTCTTATTTAATGTTTGAACACTTCTTGCTTGAGATTTAAATAAATTTAATTCTTTTTCATAATTTATTTTTCTCTTTAAAAATATTTCTCGAAAATCTGAATTATTCATATATTCATTTAAACTATAAAGTTTATATATAAAAAATTTCTTTAATTCATTTGGAATTAAATTTAAGGGAGAGATTTTAATTGATTTTTTATTTTGTTGAACATTACTAGTTCTTGAAATTGGTTTTAATTTCTTTTTTTGAGGTAAACTTTGAGATACTCCTCTTTTTTTTGATATTGATTTCTCATTGGAAATCATTTTTGAATTGCTTATTTATTTATGAAAAAAATAAAAATATTTCGAATAAATATTTTATAATAAATTAAGAAAAAATAAATTAAAATATATCATTTAAACTGAAAATCTTGTTAAAATGCTCTTCATTTTTTTCTTGAATTATATCATTTTCATTATTATTGTTTTCATTAAAATTTAAATTATCTAAAATATCTAAGTTTAAATTTATTCCTTTTTCTGATATTTTATTCAAATGTTCCATTAAATTTTGAGTTGAATTATTAGTATTTTCAATATTTTTATTTTTTGTATGAGTTTTAAAATTAGTTTCTAATTCACTTTTCTTATCATAAGAATCATTTTTATTCAAATATTTTTTTATTTGAGTAATTTTTAAATTTGTTGTACCGTTATTTTTGTTTTCATTTAAATTTTTTTGATTATTCATTTTTTTCTCATGTTCAGTTTTCATATTATTTATCATATCCATTAAATCAGGATGATTACCATAATCTTCAAATGATTTATTTAAATTTTTATTTGAATCTACACTTGTGCTCTCATTTAATTTATTATTTATTGCTTTTTTCTTTTTTCTTTTTCTTATATTTGAAAAATAATTATCAATATTTAATTTCTTATTTTTTGTTTCACTTTTTTCTAATTTAATTTTACTTTCTTCATTTATCATTTTTTCTACTTCTTCATCATTTAATATTTTATTTATAGATATATTTTCATTTGATACATTATTTTTAACATATCGATGAATAATTGTAACAATACTTTTTAAATTTCCTTTTTCAGAACTTATAATTGTCCCATTTAAATCAAATATATTTTTTACTGTAATTATTTGATCTAATCCAATAAATTTGTCACATATGATATAAAAATTAATAGGAAATTGCTTTTCATCTACATCATTAATATACAAATAAGAAGGTTTATTAAAACTATTTGGTCTTATTTTTTTACAAAATTTTATTCTATTATCACCAGAATTATCACTCATTATTATATGATAAGGAGAATAAGTATCAAAATAATCCGATTCATTTTTATTATCTTTAATAAATTTTTCCCATAATACTGTCACACATAAAGAAATTTTTACAAAATTTTGTTTATTTTTATTCTTTTTATAGTTTGTTATATCATATTTAAAATTTATTTTTGGAATACTTTTAATTTCATCAAGTAATATATTTCCAAAAGGGGGATTTTTATTACATATATTTTCAATTAATCTTGGGTTATTTAATTCAATTAATTTTGAAAAACTTTTATAATTTGCTTTTACAAAACATTTTGCTAATTTTTCCCCAATTTTAGGTAATTGTTTCATTATTAATTCACTTTCACTCCACATTTGATTTAACAAACATTTTGATAATATTAATGAAACAATATAACCTTTACAATCATCAATTGTTTTATAATATCCTCTTATACATTTTAATATTCTTTGTGAAATTTGAGATATTTCATTTTGTTGTCTTCTTAACTCCCAATTATCTAAAACAATTCCAGAAATTTCACTTTGGATTAACACATATGATTTTTTTATATTTGTATCAACTGAACCTTTAACTTTATATTTTATACCATTTAACATTTCTTTATTTAATTGATTTAATATTTTTCTTTCTTCCATTTTTGAAGAATATTTTAAAAATTCTTTTGACTTTGATAACATTTCTATAATATTTTCTTCAATTTGTTCTCCTGTTATCCAATAAGTTTTCTCTTTTTCTTTTTCTAAATTTAAATATATTTGTTTCATTGTATCAAATTTTACATAATTTTTACTCATTTTTTTACAAAGTTTTTTAGGAACAACTTTTAAATTTGTTTCATCAAATTTTATTAAATCAACTAATTTTAAATCATTAAAAATTTTAAAAATCATTTCTTTAATAAAATTAAAAATTTCTTCATTTTTATTTTGATTATTAAGTTTAAATTTAATTCCAAATTTTGCAGGATTATTCTTCATTCTAACATACATAAATGTATTTTTAACCCAATTTAAAGCAGAATCAACATCTACAATAATACCACTTGCAATTTCAGCATTAATATGTTCAACAATATTTTCTTTTAAATGTGATTCAATTAAAGAAAAGCTTAATTCAGAAAATTTTTCAACTTTTTCTTTTTCAGTCATAATAATAGCAATTCCTTTTTTTTCAAATTGAATTCTTCCAGCTCTTCCAATCATTTGGTCAATTTCAATTTTATTATATTCAGAATATCCTACTTTATTTCCTCTATAACAATTTGTACTTTTTATTATTACTAAACGAGCTGGTAAATTCACTCCTTGTGCTAAAGTACTTGTTGTACATATTATTTTTATTAAATTATCTTTAAAAGAATTTTCTATTAAATTTCTATCACTTAAATTTAATCCTCCATTATGAAATGCTATACCATATTTTACACATTGAGATAAATTCTTATTTGATATTTTATATGATAAAGTTTCTAAATTTCTTTTATCTTCTTTTGTCATTAATGAAGAAATCGAAGTTAATTTTCCTAGATTGAAATCACTTACAAGTTGCTTTGCGCAATTAATAGTTCCTTTTTGAGTTTGACAGAAAATTAAAGAAGATTTTCCTTCTGAATAATTTTGAATTAAATTTGAAATTCTATAATCTAAATATTTTTCAAACATATATTCATTTTGATTTTTACCTCTTTGATATCCTAAAACAATTCTTTCAATTTTAACTGGTCTAAATTCTTCTCCAAAAATTTTTAATCCTGATTTTTTAACATTAATAAATTCTCCAATTTCATAAATATTAGGAATTGTAGCACTTAAAGCTATAATTCTAAAATTTTCAATAAATGAATTTTTAAATCTTTTTAAAGAACTTATTAATTTCATTCTTGAAACTATTGCTTCCAAAGTTGCTCCTCTATTTTCTTCATTTAATAAATGAATTTCATCTATTAATAACAAAGAAATTTCTGAAAAAAATTCTGGAATTTTTTTCCATTTTCTACTTAAAACATCAAATTTTTCTGGTGTTGTTAAAATTAAATTTGCATCGTTTAATTGTGTATAATTTATATATTCATTATCACTTGTGAATTCTAATATATTTAAATTTAAAGGATTTTGAGAAAATTTTATTTTCCAATCAAATGACTTTTCTTGACATAAACTTTTTATTGGGGCAATATATATCATTTTAAAATTGTTTTTAGTAAAAGATTTTGTGTTAAAATTAAAATTTTCTTTTATTATTCTTGCTAATGAGATTTCAAATAATAATGTTTTTCCACTTCCAGTTGGAGCTGTTATCAAACAATTTTCATTTGTATAAAATAATAAATCAAAACATGATTCTTGAACTTTATTTAATTTTTCAAATGTTATTATTAAATTTAAAGGAAAATTTTTTAATTTATTTTTTTTGTTTTCTGAATTTGATTCAATGTTTTTCACTGATGAATTTTTCTGATTAATTTTTTTCATTGATTCTAAATTATCAAAATAAGAATCTATATCTATAGAATCTAAACTAAAAGTATCTTTTGATTTTTTGTTTGAATTTGAAATATTATTGTTAATGTTTATTGTCATTGTAAAATTATTTAAAGAATTTGAAAAATTTTGGTTGGGAAAATTTTTTGAATTAAAATTCATTTTTTTATTTTTACTTGAACTAAAATTTGAATTTTTATGATTTTTATATTCATTAAGATTGACATTAGAATTAAAATCATTTAAATTATTCTTTAAAGATATTGTTTCTTTAAGGTTTGTATTTAAATTTTGCATTTTTTTGAAATTTTCTTTGTTTATTTGATAAGAATCAATATCAATTTTATTTTTTGAATATCTGTTAATATTATTACTTTCAGAATCATTTTTAAAAGTAATTTCACTATTCTCTTTTATTGAATTATTAGTCTTATTATTTATTGCAATTCTAGTATTGTTAATAATATGAGATTTAGATTCCTCTTTTTTTTGAAGGTTATAATTAAACATTTTTCCATAATTTTTTATAAAATCATCAGTCATGTTTTTTTCAGTTGATTGAATATTATTTTTAGGAAGCATTGGAGATTTACCAAAATTATTAATTAAACTATCTAATTCTTCAAATAATTCAATCTTTATTCCTTTTTTTAAAGGAATTTGATTTTTATCGATTGTGAATTCAGATTTTAGTTTCATCAATTATCTAAATTATTAAAATTCTTCAATTTGTTTAAATTAAATACTTTTTAAATAATTTATTATTTAATAATATTGTAAAAAATGAATTTAATTTATATTATCTAATAAATTCAACATATTTTGTAATATAGAAATATCTTGTGAATATCTTTGTAATATTTCACTATTTGTTTTAGAATATTTTTCAATTTGATTTAATAAATCATTATTTTCTTGAATTAAATGTTCATTTTGAGATAAAATTTCAGAATATGAACTAAAAGAATTACTTTTATGTAATTCAGTATCATTTAAAATATTCTGCTTTTTTTCTTTTATTTTTTTTAAATTTTCACATTCTTCATAAATGGTTTTTATTAAATTATATAATAATTCATAATTTATATCATCAATTTTAATTAAATTAATATTTTTTTCTTTATCTGTTAACTTATTAATTTTATATAAATTGAAGATTCTTTGATTGGATAATTCATTTAAAATCTCCTTTTCTTTTTTAGAAATTTTATATAAATTAATTTCATTTTCTTCTTTGTTTGAAATATCAAATTGTGTTTCATTTGGATTTAATTGATTTTTAATAACATCATCAACACTAAACATTTTTTATTTTCATTAAAATATTTATTCCTAGTATTTATCATTTTTCAAAAATTTAATATTTTTAATTAATTTATATGACAAAATTAATTGAAAATAACTCCCAAAGAATTATATAAAAAAAAATGCAACAATTTTTCAATCATACTCAAGGCTATGGTTTTAATTGGCCAAATGCAGTAAATGATTATCATTTCAGCAAATCAAATTTAGAATGGGGTTATAATCCAAAACCTTATGTAGTCAGTCATAGATTAATTAAAGAAAATGAAAGAACTTTCAATCCTATTTTACAAAAATATTCTGATTCGAATTATGATAATCAATTAAGAGTCCAAGAAAATAAGAATTTAATAGATACAATTGTAAAAAATAAAGACAATCAATTAAAAATTGAACAAACATATAATATTATAAATTTGAAAGATAAATTAAAAGGTTTTGAAAATGACCCAAATTATCCAAGAATGAAAGACCCAATAGGTTCAAGAAAAAATTTAGATCCTAATAAAAAAACTTATAATATAATTTCATGTTTACCTTTATCACAACATCATTATGATAAACCAGAAAATAGACCAAAAATTGATGATGATTATAATGATATAAAAAAAAAGCCTCAATATAATTGTGTAAAAACAAGAGATTATGATATAATATCCACTAAATATAAAGAATTTCATGATGAAAAAATGGAAGTAGAAAAAGAGATAAATAAATACAGAACTGCAAAAATGTTTTATAAAAACAATGATTATAATATAATAAAAGGAAGATTCTTTGATGAAGGGAAAGAAAATGAATTTTTAGAAAAAAGAAAGGAATCTCAAAAAAATTGGGGAATTCAATATAAAAATAGTTTACCAAAATGTGCAAAAGGTGAAAGTGATATTTATAATTTAATCTCATTAAAAACAATTGATAATAAAGCATTGACAGATATGGTACTAACTGAAAAATCAAAGAAAAAAAGGTATGGAACTCGTTATGAAGTTGAAAAAAATAATATGTTAAAAGATATGCAACCAATAATTGAAAATAAAGATAAAATATCATATCAAAGATTTAAAGAAGAAGACAACAGACAATACAATATTATTAATTTAAAAGATAAACCATACAAAGAACATGTAAATATGTATAAAAAAGATGGAATGACAGATTGGGAAAAAATAATGAATGGAGCTGGTGTCAACAATACGTTTAATACAAAAGAAATATATATGGATCCATATGACCAAACTGAAAAGAATGTTAAATATGATAAATTTATGAAAGACAGAAGAAATAAATTAGAAAATTTACCAACAATTGATAAAGATAATTCATTTAATGGAAGAATAGCAATACAAAGTAAAATTCAAAAAAATGTTGAACCAAAAAAAGAAAAAATTATTAAAGAAAGTCATAGTTTTGATAAAAAGAAATTCTTTGAAAGACCAAAAAATGTTTATTACTATGACAATGATCCTAATATTAAAAGATTTAATTATAACCCTAATATGAATAAAATGAGAGAAGATTTTGATAAAAATTCAGAGAAAAATACTAGAAATAAAAAATATTTAACTAAAAATGCAGAAATAGAAAAGGATGCAGTATATGCTTAAAAATATTTTTTTAATATAAAATTTAAAAATTTATAAAACATAAAGATTAATTTAAAAAATTAAAATATTATATTATAAGAAAGGAAAATAAATAGAAAAAAAATAAAGATAAGAAAGGGAAGAAAAATGAAATTTAAGGAAAAATTATGAATAAAAAAATAAAAAAATGATTATAAAATATA
>JAEEGK010002738.1_pt1 | contig 44255 bp, 21 predicted proteins | sample 8958771 | NCBI WGS metagenome assembly JAEEGK01 (sample SAMN16246547, study PRJNA631951) | gut metagenome | biome: gut microbiome; feature: rumen; material: SC-attached | host: Bos | place: Iran: Karaj | collected 2018-10
AAATTTATCATTTTAGTACTTTCTTCATTATGTTTTTCAGTATAAGCTTTAATTTTTTCTACAAATAATTGTCCATAACCTTTATTAATATTATCAATTAAAAATAATATTTTTTGTCTGACAGTAAATTTTTCATAAAATTGATTTGAAGTTCCTAATCTTTCAGCATCTATAAATACTCTTAATATAGAAACCATTAAAGATTCTTTAATAAATTTTTCACTTAATAATTTAAATATTTGATTTATTTTTGATGTTTTTTCTTTAGGACTTGATAAAAAGAAATATATCATTATATCAAATATTTCCATTCTAAAATGAGGATTTTGAATTAAATTTGAATGACAAGAAAATATTAAACTAAAATAAATTATTGCTTTTGTACAATATAAATGTTGAATTAATGAATCTCCACTATAATTTCTAATAAATAATGATATTGTTATTATATTATGATAAATATTTTCTGGTAAATATGATATTGTAAAATTATCATTAAAATTTATATGATAATAAAAATCATCAAGAAATTCTTTATAATTCACATTTTTGTAATTTTGAGAAAATTCATTTTGAGAATATTTTTTATTATTTAAAGAAAATATTAAAAATGTAGTAACTTCACAAAATCTTAATAAACATTTATAAAGTTCTTGATTTTTTAAATAAATTAATAAAATATTATCTAAAATAATCATATTTTGTAATTGTTGATTTCCTCTAATATTATTATTATTTTTTTTTAATAATTCTTCAGTCATTTTGTTTAATTGTGTAATTTGATTTGTAAAGCTTTTAATTGTATATGTAGCAATCATTTGAATAATAAAAAATAATTCAGAATAAATAGAAAATTTTTCAGGAAAATCATTTTTATAATTATCATCTTGAAGAAATAATTGAACAACATTAGGATTAGTTCTTTCAATTTTTGAAAAATCAATTTTATCATTAGTTAAAGAAAAAAGAGTATCAATAGAACCAACAACTTTAAAAATATATTCAGAATAAGTTTTTTCATTTTGTTCTCCTTTTTCTAAATCTCTAAAAAAAATTTTCATTAAAATCATTAAAATATTTAATAAAAAACCATTAGAAGACAATTTATTTTCTTCTTTATAAATTTTTATTTTATCTAAATTAATTCTAATTAATTTATAAATCCATTTCATAATAGTATGTTCATAATCAGTATAATAAATAGTGACTAAAAACTCAGTAACTTTATTTAAATAATCATTTAATTTATGAATTTGATTATCAATAACTTTTTCATTTTCAATAGCTCTATTTATATTAATATATTTTCTCATATCTGCAATATCTCCTTCAATAGGAGAAATATCAATATATTTACTTATTAAATTTTCTTTTTGAAAAGCTAATCCAGTTTCACTTAAACCTAATATATTTAATGTTAAATTTTCTTCTGAACTACTTAATGATAATTCCACAAATGCTTTTGAAGTTAATGGACATGTTTTAAACAATGATGATAATATTTCCATATTTTTAATTTGAAACTCTTTATTTCCATAATAATTTTTACAATTTAATCTATTTGATTCATCTAAATAATGAAAATAATATTTAAATATTTCTTTTAAATTGTTATAATTATTATACGTTGATGTATAAAAATCAAATAATACATAACCTAACTCATCTATATCAATATCTGTAAAATATTTATTAAAAATTTTTATTATTTGTTCTTTAGGAATTATTTTTCCTAAATTTTCAGGAGCTGTCATTAACATACAAATATAATTTGATATATACCCATGAATTTTTTTATATTTTTGATCATATTCATTTCTAAATCTTTTCTCAATCATTTCAATACTTCTATGATAAATATCAAATAAATATTCTAAAATATTTTCTTTTAAAGGAAATAAACCTAATATTATTTCATCTAAATCATTTATTCTAAATTTACATTCTTTATTCATTGACATTAATTGAGCTAAATATAATTCAAGAAAAGTAAATTTATCTTTTTCTTTTTCATCAAGTGTAATTTTAAATATTTTAGAAATTGTAACATGTTCTTTATCAATTTGTTTAGGATTCTTATTTGAATTTGATGGATTATTATTATCATTTTCTAAAGAATTCGAATAATTAGGAAAAAAAACTCTTTCTTTTTTACTAATATCCCCAATTTTACCAAATTCATTTTGATTTCCCATAAAATAAAATAAAAAATATAAAAATAAAAATAAATAAAAAAAAATTAAATTTTATGAATAAAAAAAATAACATGAGAGGTTCAATAACATCAATTCAAAACCAAAAAATAGAAAGAATAAAAGAGTTATTAGACACTCCATGTGAAAATCGTAATGAGAAAATGTGTTTAGAATTAATGTCCTTTACAAAGGATTTTAAAATATTTGAAAATATTTCAATGTCAATCGAACATCAAAATATATGTCAAACAATGAAAATATGTAGATATAAACCAAATGAAATAATAGTAAAACAAGGAGATCCAGGTGATTCATTTTTTTATATTTTAACAGGAACTGTAAATATTAGATTAACAGTTAAAATAGACACTGGAATTAAAAGTAAAGAAGGTGAAGATGATAAAAGTGTTATTACAGTTGATAAAAATATTGGAGTTTTAAAATCAGGAGAAACTTTCGGTGAATTATCTTTATTATATGGAACTCCTAGATCTGCTACTATTATTTCTGTCACTAATTCTGCTCTTATTAAAATTGATAAAGCTCCTTTTGATCAATATGTTAAAAATATCTTTGAAAATCAATTGCAAGATCAAATCGAATTTTTAAAAATTTGCCCTGTTTTCCATAATATTACTAAAGATTTATTAATTAAACTTGGAATTAGAACTGAAGTAAAAAAATATTCCACTGGACAAATTATTTTAGAAGAAGGAAAAAAATGTGAATTTTTATTTATTATTAGAAGAGGAACAGTGAAAATATCAAAACAGATAAAATTTCTTAAAAATGAAGGAAAGATTAGAAGACAAGAAAAGAATAAATATAATAAGAAGAAAACATCATTTACAAATTATGAAGATATAGATAGAATGAAGCAATTAGAAAATGAGAAAATATTAGATATATTATCAATAGGACCAACTGAAGAAGAAATAAATAATGGAGAATATCTAACAAGAGATATAACATTAGAAACATTAAAAATTGGAGATATATTTCCTTCTTATTATTCTTTAAATGGGCTTTATTTAGATGTTACTTTTGAAGCTGATAATCCTTGTGATATTATTGTAGTTAAATTAATGGATATTCAAGAATTAATTCCTCAAACTTATGATTTTATCAAAAAATATGCTAAACCTTATCCTAATGATCAATTTTTAAGAAAATTTTATTATTATAATGAAGCTTGGGATAATTATAAAACCACTTTAAGATATAATATACTTGCTGATGCTTTAAATAGAGATCTTCTTCAAAATAGTAAAATGAGAACTAAGTTATATACTAAAAAAGATTTAAATGGAATTAAGTTACCTCTAATTTTTCAAAATAAAAGAATGAAGTTTAAATAATTTTTTTATTTTTTTTAATATATGTGTATTAATTAATTTGTTTGAAAATATATTTTTTTTTGAATTCGTTCACTTAAATTATTTCTTCTCCAAATGTAATATCTTTTATTATTCATTTTCCAATATTCTATTTTATCTTTTTATTGTTAAATAATTATTATGACTAAATTCATTTAATCAATGGAATCTTTTTTCAAATTTTTAAATTTTATTAATAATAATATAATTTCTTTAATAATATTATCATTATTACTGAATTTGGAAGATATGTTTTAATAAAAATTTGATTGATTTTATTGGTCTCATTAAATTTAACCTTAACACTTTTATTAAATATATTTGAAATAAAGAAATTAGAATAATTCAGCAAATTATATTATTAAAAAATAGATTTAAATATGGAAAAATTATTGTATTTAAGAAAAATTTTTCATTAAACTTTTTTTAATATTTTTTAAGATTATACTATATTAAAATTTATATATAATTTATTTATTTACTTCATAAATTTATTTTTTATTTCAAAAGAAAATATTTATTATTAAATATTTTGATGAAATTTAAAAATGATTTAAGAATTACCATAATATATATTTACTAAATAGCAAGTATAGAAAAAACAATATAATATTTTTTTATATTTTTATAAAACTGTTTCATTAAAATTTACTTTCAAATAAAAGCAAATTAATCATTATTCATAATATTTCTATAAAAACAATAAAAAATATATAAAAAATAACATTAAATACATTAAAGATTTTTAAAAATCTTCATCCCAAGAAGAATCTTCACCACTTTGTTTATTATCATAATCAATATTATTTCCTCCAATATATTCATTATATTTCATATTAAAAAGGTTTAAATTAATTTTACTCAAATCAGGTACATCAGGAATAAAAGGAGTTTTAACATTACAATGAATTAAATCATTCCAATTAAAATTATAAAACAAATCTAATTTCTTAATATTACTTAAAGAGCAAAGTCTTTTTTCAACTTTTTTATTAAGTAAAGCTTCAATTAATTCATTTAAACAATAATAAGTAGAATTATCAATAGGATATTTAAAATTAGGACTATACATAATATCATGATAAATTTCCATTACATCTCTCGCATGATCACCAAAGGGGAAACAACGATAAAAAATTTCATAAGTGACAATTCCAATTGACCAATAATCACATGAAAAAGAATATCCTCTTCCATTTAAAATTTCTGGTGACATATAATGTGGAGTTCCAATTACTGTTGAAGTAAAGTCATTCATTATTTTAGATGTTCCAAAATCTATTAATTTTATATATCCTTTTGAATTTATCATTATATTATGTGGTTTTATATCTCTGTGTACTATCTTCTTTTTATGTAAGTAATCTATTGCTAGTAATAAACTTGATATGTAAAATCTTGTTTCTGTCATATTAAAATGCTTTGTTTGACTTTTTAAAAGATTATGTAATGATATTCCATTTATATATTCTATAAGTAAAAAAACATATGTTTTGTTTTTAAATGTTTTTATTAATTTAACTATAAAAGGATGATCTAAAGTTAACATTATATTTCTTTCTGCTATTATATAATCTGCTAATCTTCTTTTTAAATTTGCATCATGCTTTAATATTGCTTTTATACTATATATATAACTATTATTATGTACTAATGAAACACTTCCAAATTGTCCTTGTCCTATAAATTTAATAAAATATAAATCTTCAAATTTAATTGTATCATCTATTAAAGATAATTTTTTAAATAAATAATTTTTAACATTTTCATTTTCTGTTAGGATTAAAAAATTTGATTTATCAATTAACAAACAAGAACAATTTGTAAAAGCTGTAACAGTTGCAGTAGTATTTTTATTATTTAATATACTAATTTCACCAAAAAAATTTCCTTTTTCAATATGTCTTATTAATTTACCATTTTCTGTTATTATTGCAGTTCCTTTTAGAATTATATAAAAATATGATGATTCTGTATTTTCTTTTAATATTATTTCTCCTTTTGAATATCTTTCTTTTTTTAAACTTCCTAAAATTAATTTTAAAGTATTTTCATCGATATACCTAAAAATTGAAATTTTTTCTAATTTTTTCACTAGAAATTTAATATTCATTGCTTTTTCTTTATATTCTTCACCTAATATTTCTTCAATATCAGATAAATTTGCTTCTAATGAAATTAAATCTGGAAAAGCAATTAAATCACTTCTAATTTCACTTTGATTTTTTAAAGTTTCTTCTCCAATTAAATTACCTGAAGAATAAACAATTTCTAAATTCTTTTCATTAACAAAATTTCCAGCTAAAGTAATAATAATTCTTTTTTTTGATAAATTTTTTTTTGCAATATTTTCATGAATTTTTTCGTTTTTTTGATATTGATTTAATGAAAATTTTTGGAATAATTGTTGTAAATTATCTTCATTAATAAAATCATATAAACAATGATTATTAGTGACAATAAATTTAAAAATAGAAAATAAAATAATTTCACAATAATTTTCACCAATACAAACTAATAAATCTTCTTCTTTTAATTCAAAACAACTACAATTTTCTCCAGAAATAACATCTAAAGTTCTTTCATTCTGTAATAATAAAGCAATTATTCCAAAATATTTATTTTCTCCTAAAGTTGAAATTATATTTCCATTTAAACAACATTTAACATAACCACTTTTAATAAAATATATTGATTTATTTTCTTTATCTCCTTTTTTAATAATTATTTCATCTTTTGGAAAATTGATTAATTCTAATTTTTCAGCAATATTATATTTAATAACAGCATCTAAATTTTTAAAAAATAAAATATTATTAATAAATTCATATCTTTCATTTAAAATAACAGAAATTAAACTTTGTTTAATTTGTAAAAATTTATCTCCATCTAAAATTAAAACATCAGAATCTTCTTTTGCTAAAAGAGAATGATCCATTAAACTTATTTTATTTTTATTCATTAAAGTATCAATACCAAAATAATCCCATTGTTTATAAATAGTAATTTTATTATTTTCAGGTTCATCAAAAATTTTTTCAAATTCTCCTTTAACAACAATATAAAAAAAATTATTTAAACTTCCTTTCTTATATAAAAAATCTCCTTTTGAAACAGATAAAAAGACTAAAGAACTTAAAATATTTTCTAAAATATTATCAGGAAAAACATCAAAAACAAATAATTTTCTAAAAATTTCAATAATAATTTCTTCATTTTCAAAAGAATATTCTTTATTTCCATTTTTATAAGGTTCAATATTAACATTAGAATAATGTCTTGAATTAACTCCTGTTGTTCTATTATTTAAAGCATTTAAATTTGAAGAATGAGAATTAATTGTTTTATTTATATTATTATTTTTATTCATAAAATGATTTTCAAATATTTCTTCATCTTCTTGTTGTAATATTGTTTCTAATAATTTTTGTTGAATTTGGTCTTCTTCTTTTAAAAAAACATTGTGATTTTTATTTGTTTGTGCTGTTAATGTTTTTTTAAAATTTTTTGCAAATGTTGTTTTTATTTTATTTATTTCTTCTTTTCCTGGAATTTTTATAAATCGATGAAATATTAATTTTTGCTCATATGAGGTCTATTTAAATGTTATTTTATTATTTTACTTTCATTTTTTTTATGTTTAAATTTTTTATTAATGAATTATTTAATGATTTTCTAATTTCTACATAATGCTTTTCTTCTAATTCTATTTTTATTATATTTTTCATTTTACTTTTATTTCTTAAGCAACATACTCCCATTGTTAGAATTTAAATTATTTTAATTTATTTCATTAACAAATTTAGAAAACTAAAAAATCATAAAAAATAAAATTTAAGATTATTATCTAAATTGTTTTATTAAATCGATTAATTTACTTAATTATCATATATACAAAATATATAAAATAAATTATAACACTTTTTAAAAATCCAAAAAAAATTTAATAATAATAATAATAAACCTGTAATTCTTTTTAATAAGAAACTTCTTATATATAAAATTTAATCATAAATTATTTATTCTATATTTTTTACTTTATTACTTTTTAAAAAAATAAAATTCATTGAATTTGTTTTTCTTTCTTTAAGATTTGAAGTTTCTATGATTGAATTTAATTTTTATTTTAATTATATAAAATAATTAGTGTTTTAATTCAAAATAAATAATTTTACATATTAAAATATTTAAATAAATTATTCTTTATTTTCTTTTTTTTCAAATTGATATAAAGCAGTTAAATTTAATATTATTTTCTTTGATAATTTTAATTCTTTTCTACTTAATCTTAAATATTCTTCATAAAAATCATTTTGGAAAAATTCACTTTTTAAAATATTATTAATTAAAAAATGTAGAATTTGATCATATTTTAATTGAATTAATTCATTTTCAAAATTTTTAATAATAGATAATCCAGTAATCATTAAAGCTTTCCAACCTTTTAAAAAAAAATCATCCCAAATTTTTAAAATAACTTTAGGAGGATTGTCTTTATCAATAGAATTTAAAGTATTAGTAAATAAAGTTAAAAACCAAGGAGGACAAAAAAAATCAACAGTAACATTATTATTTTTAAAAACATGATGAACTTCAGGAACATAAATGTTAATTAATTTATCAAATATGAAAAAAAAAGTTTTTAATTTTTGTAAATCTTCCATAAATATTGTTGAAAATTCAGTATGATCAATTATTGATATCATTAAATAAAAAGTTTCTGTTTCATTATTTAATAATTGAAATAAAAATGATGAAATAAAATTCATTCCTTGACAATAATTTAATTTTGGTTTTACATATGCTATTGTTTTTAAAATATTTGATAATATTTCTCTATTTTTTTCTATGTTTTCTTTAAAAAATGTTCTTTTAACATCTAAATTTATTATTTCTAAAACATTATTTGGAATTAAATTATTCTCTTTATTTATTTTTTCTATTATTTCTTTATAATTATATTTCTTTTTTATATCTGTTATTTTTAATAAACAATACCATATTTTTATTTCTTTCTCTAAAGATAAATTTTTTCTATCTAAAAATTCTTTAAATATTTCTTTCCTTGCATTATTATAAATATACTTTGAAATAAGAAAAATATTAATTTGGTTATTCAATGGTAAAAATTTAGAAATTTGAATAATAATTAATAATTTTTGTTCATTTTTCATATCACTAATTTTATTTTTAATGGGAAATTTACTTAAAATTAAATCAATTCTTTTTTCTTTAATATCTTTAATTTTAATATTAATTAAAGGATTTTTTTGATAATGAGGTAATTTTTTTTTAATAGAATAATTCCAAGCTTCAATAGTAGAAGCATAATAACTAATTTTTTCATTAGATAATTTAAACTTAGTAGCAATTTCAATTATCATATTTATAATATCTTCATTTTTTAAATTAAAATTACTTATATGTATTATAAATTCTTTTAAAATTATATGAATTTCATTTTGTGAAAATTGATCTAAATATGGTTTTTTATAATCTGGTAATTTTTTATATCCTGAAATTTTTTTACTTAAACCTATTTGTTCTAAAAAAAATTTTTGATTTGTATTATTTTCTTCTAAATTTAAAGCATCATAAATTGAACTTCTTAAATTAAAAAATCCTTTCATTATTTTTTGAGTTGAACTTTCTTCTTGTGGTTTTATTATATCTATTTTCATTAAATGTTCTAAGCGTTCTTCTAATTTTTGTATTAGTTTATATTCTATTAATTCTCCCCAAAAAGTTTTTGTAGAATAAAATTTATTTTGACTTAATAAAGCACATAAATAAAATTTTTCTTTTTTATTAGGAAAATAACAATAAGTCTTTTGTGATAAAAATATTATAGCATAATTAACAACATAAATATTTTCATTTGATTTATCAATATTTAAACTAATTGAATTTAATATATTTGATAAATGTTGTAAATTATTCATATTTGATAAAATAAAAAAAGGACTTTTTTTAATAGAAATAAAATAATCAACAAATTCTTTTGCAAAAAAATTATCTTCATAAATTAATTCCATTATTTTACTTATATAAGAAATATCTACTTCTTTATCAGAACATATTTGTTTAATAAAAGAAGATAAAAAAATATTTTCTGAATTTAATTCTAAATTTTTATCAAATTTATTATCAATGATTTGATAATTATTTATATTAGAATTATTTTTATTTAATGAAATATATGGTTTAAAATCTTCTTTCATAAATCTTTCTCCATATATAGAAAATTTAAATTCTTTTTTTAATCTTTCAATTTCATTATTAATATTAATTTTTCCATTTAAACTTTTAATATTTTCAATTAATTCAATTTGTAATTTTTGATAATCATTTATATAAAAAGCAGATTTGTTTAAAACATCTTTAATAAAAAACATTCTACTTTCTTCATTAGCTAATAATTTTTGATTAAGATTTCTATATTGTTGATTATACATATTAAATAATTGATTAGTTTGATTAACTTCATATTGATAAATTTGACAAGCATTATCTCTTTGTGATTTAATTTTAATAAAATTATCATTATTAATATTTTCTTCATTTAACATTTGATCAATTGATTTACTTAATTCATAATATTTTTCTTTAGTTCTTTCTAATTTTTGTTTTGTAGCAAAAATACTAACTGACATATTATGAAATTCATCTAAAATTTCTGTATATATTCCACTCATATTTTGATAAAAAATATCAAGTGGTTTTATTATTATTTCATTAAAATTTAATAATAATTCTCTTATTTTTAATACTGTTGAATTATATGTGTTATATAATAAATTTATCACTAATAAATCTGGATTATTTTCAAATCCTTTTGATTTTTCTATTGCTTTTAATGTAAATTCTTCTGTTTCTTTTAAAAAATTCAATCCTGAAGAAAATATTGATTTGTAATGACTGTTTAAAGTAAATAACTATTTTAATTTTTTTAATTTGTTAAATCTTTTTATTTTACATTTTCTAAATTTAGTTTTGAGAAATCAGATAGTTTTTGACATTCTTTTAATAAATTTGAATAATCTTCCATTATTTCTAAAAATTTTTATTTTATTAATTGTATCATATTATTAAATATATATTTATAAATAATTCATTTATAAATTAATAATAAATATATTTACCTTATACTTATATTATTATTTAAATAATTAAATAAACCAATATAATATTTCTACTTTTTCAAAAATGAATATTTACCTCATCCATATTTATATTTACATTATATTAAATTTTCAAATTTATTCTTATTAACTTTTTTTTAAGAAAGCATGTTTATTAATGAACATAATAAATAATCTTCTTATAAACGATTTTATTTAATTCTTCGCATTTATTAATCATTTTAATAATTTCACTTATTTTATCTTAAAATATAATAATTTTTTTATTTAATTTTATTTAAAAAAAATTGTTACAAAAAATTTAAAAAATATGAACATTCCTTTAAGTTTATTTACATCTGATAATTTTCAAAAATTATTATTTAATTGTAATGACAATAAAAATACAAATAATTCAATATTTGAAAATAATTTACAATTTCATCAAAACTTGGCAAAAAAATTATTAAAATATTCTTCAAACAATAAAAATTTTCAAGTATCACTTTTTAATTGGTTATCATCATTAAAGAAGGAAGAATTAATAAAAGTATTTTGTATAGATTCAAAATGGTTAATAGATATAATTCATCAATTATTATATATGAGTTTAGCAAATTCAAAAAATCCAAAATTTAAATTTAGAAAACCATTAGGTAATTATAAAGATAGTTTTAGATTAGGAATGAGTACAAATTCAATGTGTTTAAATTCTTTTTTTAATTTACAAGGTAAATATAAGATTAAAGAAACTGGTTTTGTTTCAAAATTTTCTAATTATTTTGAAGATATTGAGAGAAATTATAATTTAGATGAAATATTATTAATTAATCAAGAAAAAGAATTTTTAAAAAATATTAAATACTTATCTATTGATATTAATAATGATAATAATTATAATAATATTATTACTTTATCTTATTCTCTTATTTCTAATTTTCCAGAATTAAAAAAATTTTTATTATTTTTTTCAAATGGAGAATTTGGGAAAAATTATATTGAAATAATTTCTTCAAGTCCAATTAATGGAATAGGAAATAAAATATTTTATAATTATTCTTTACCTAAATGGTTATCTAATAAAGAAACTTTTTCTTTAGCAGAATTATTAACTGGTTATTTTGAACAAATAGTTATTTTAAATTATGAATATTATAATTTATATAATAAAGAATTATTACCTTATCCTTATAAAGAAAAATTAAATGAAGTTATTGATAATTATGAAAAATTTTGCTTATTTATTTTAAATTATAAAGAAAATAAAATGCAATTTTTTTCACAATTAAATTTTCAAAATATTTTTGATGAAATAAAAACAGATGAAAAAATAAATGATTTAATTCAAAAAAGAAATGAGAATAATAGATGGATTTATCGTTATTTTGAAAATTCATTGAATCATTATAAAAATAAAATTAGTAAATCAATGAGATTTCAAGTTAATGATTCAATGGAAATTTTAAGATTAAGTTTATTTAAAGATGATATTAATTTATTTTTAGAAAAAATGTTTTTCATTGATGATAAAATTGCTTTCACTGTTGAAGATTTTGTTTATAAAAAAGTCATTTTACAAATTAACTCTTTATATAGTGAACAAATTGCAAATGATTTAATTAATGATAATTTTTTTGAAGAAGAAAAAGTAAATAATAAAAAAAAAAGGAAGAAAAATAAAAAAAAGAAAAAAGAAGAAAAATCAAATGAAAAAAAAGAAGAGATAAAAATAAATGATAATAATAAAAAAGAAAATAATATTGAAAAAGAAAATAATGTTGAAACAATAATAATAAATAATACAAAGAGTAAAAAAGAAAAAAAGAAGAAAGAATTTTTTTTATTTCCAACAAATCAAAAAGTAAAAAAAGAAAAAGAAGAAAATGAAGAAATAAAAGAACAAATTGAAAGTGATACTCAACAAAGTGCAGCATCAAATTCAACTGAAAATACAATAAATATAAATTCAAAACAAAATTGTTTAAAAGAAAATTCAATTATTTCTTCATCAAATTCTGATTCTGATAATTATCCAATTTTTCAAATTGAAAATAATAAAAAAAAAAATAAAAATTTTATTTTTTATAATTCACAAAATAAAAGATTTCAAACTTCATATTCTTTTCATTCTTCAAGAAATAATAATAAATATAATAATATTAATTATAATCCTCTTTCTTTTATTATTGGAGAAATAAATCAATTTACAAATGAAATAAAAAAAAATACTTTAATAGTAAATAAAAATAAAGAATTATTATTTAAATATAGAAAACTTTATATAGATAAAATAGAATCTTTAATTTTTAATTCTTTAAAACAAATAAATATACAATTTAATATAATAAAATATGGTTCTTTTATTTCTGGTTTATCAATTGAAAGTTCTGATATCGATTTAATGATTAAAATTTATGATAATAATAATTTGAGAAATATTATGTTTTATTTAGTTGAAATTTTTGAAAATGATAATAACAAAGATATTATTAATATTATTAATCCTATTTATTCTGCAAGTGTTCCAGTTATTAAATTAGAATGTTTTATATGGAATATTATTAAGGATGAAGAAATAAAACATTATTTTAAAAATTATCCTTTTGATAAAAGAGAAATTAAAAGATTAAAATTTGATATTTCTTTTTTTGAAACTGATACTTTAATAAAATTACCTTCTGAAAATATTTTAGATTATATTAAAGAAAATATTTTAAAATATCCTTATTTAATAGATATAATATATATATTAAAAAGATATATGTTAAAAGAAGGTTTAAATGAAAGTTATAAAGGAGGAATTTCATCTTATTCTCTTTTTTTATTAATTTTATCATATTTAAAATCTAATAAAGTAAATGTTAATATTTCTTTAGGTTATCTTTTAATAGAAATATTAACTTTTTATTCAAATTTTACTTTTTATAATCATATAATTTTTCCAGGAAGAGATGATTATATTTTTCAATTAAATAAAAATGAAAATTTTGGAAATTTAATTGATATAAGAGATCCAATTACTGAATTAAATGTTGCTAAAAGTTCTTTTAGAGTTTCTGATATACAATATTCTTTTGCAAAAGCTGCTAATTATTTAGTTAATAATTTATCTTCTTTTATTAAAAATCATAATGATTGTAAATTTACTAATATACTTTCTGGATTATTTAATTAATTATTTATTATATATATTTTGTTTTTTAAATTTTTTTGTTTTTTTAAATTATTTTTAAATGAATGAATATTTTAATTACATTGGGATCTTTTTATTAATTGGTTCTTCTTTCATTTCCTTATTTTTCTTTTTAGTTATTGGAAAAATACATATAAAAGATAAATTTTTACAACAAGGATTTTTTAAAGTAGTTTTTACAATTGTGATTTTAGAAATTCTATTGAGATTAATTTTAATCATTTCTCCTTTTTTAATATTATTTATTCATGATAAAGAAGAAATTATGAGAAAAATTATTTATTTTTCTTTCAATTTTGTTTATATGACAATATTATTTTTTAATTTAATTACAGTGTCTTTTTTATATTTAGATAAATCAGAAGATTTAATTTCAAAAGATATTAATGATAAAAAAGCACATAGAGATTCTGTTAGAGTTAATAATTATTCTTTTAATTGTGTTTCTATTGTCAGTTTTTTATTTGGGTTTATTCATACTATAATTTTAAATGTTTTTGAAACTTATATAAATGGAAACTATGAACAATTAACTTTTTTTCCAATTAAATTTAATGATAAAGATAATATAAAAAAACTTTATGAAATAATAATTTATATACCTAATTTCATATTTTTTATTGTTTCTTTTCTTTATTTAAAATTATCATGGAATAAAGAAAAAATTACTGATAATATTGTCATTAAAAGTTATGCTCTTTATTGTTTTCATCTCTCATTTTTTTATCTTAATTATCCAATAATAATATTAATTGATTCATTATTTAATAGATTTAATTATGATAGAGATATAATAATTTTATTATCTAATTTATGTTTAATGATTCAAAATATTTTTTCTTCAAAATATAGAATGAAATGTATTTATATAGAATCAATTTTTGAAGGAAAAAAAATAAGTTTCTCTCAAAAAATTATAAAATTGTTTAAAATATTATTTACAAATGAAGGAATAAATAGACTTAATTCTGTAGATTATAATAATTCATTTATTATATTTTCATTGTCTTCTAAAGAAGATTTTATTAATGAAATTGAACGAAATACGACTATTTATATTTAATATAAATATAAAAATTCTTGTAAAAATAAAATAATAATAAACAATAAATTTATAAATTATCAAAACTAAAATTAAAACAATTAAAAATTAAATAAACTTAAAAAAAATATTTTTTTATAAATAATGTTTAACACTATTAATAGTAGGAACTTTAATATCTTTTTTGACAGTTTCTTCATTTTTAGGTTTATTCATTTTACAATTTTCACAAAATAAAACATTTTCTTCATCATTTCTAAAATTACAATAAGGACAATTCCAAGTATGATCTTCATTCATTTTAAAAAAGATAATTTCTTTATTTTTATTGCTTAATTCTTCGCTTTCATTAATACTTGCAGGAATATTATTAACAAGAGAAACATTAGAAGTATTTTTTTTAAATTGAGATATATTTTTAGAATTAGAATCAACACTAATATTACTCATTATAGTATTAATTAAAATATCTTTTGAAATTTCTTTATCAAAAGTTCTTGAAAGTGAATCATATTTTTTTGAACTTGTATCAGTATTAATTTTAACTAATCCTACTTCTTTTTTATTTGCAATTTTTTCATAAACTTTAATATTTATACTTTTACATTTATTACATTGAAAAGTAGAATAATTATTTATATTTTCACATTTTTTACAAATCCATTCATTTTTACCTATTTCTTCTTTTTTTTTTTCTTCTTCTTCATTTAAACTTTTTTTCTCATAAATTGAATTTGTTCTAGAAACTGAACTTACATCTTTACTTCCTTTTTTTTTAATTTCATCTAATTTTTGTAAATTTTTTAAACTTCTGATTAATCCTTCATCAGTACTTTTTTTCATTTCTATCATTGGTCTAATTTTACTAGTAAAAGTTCTACTATAGCTTTTATTAGGTATATTATCTGTTTGTTTTTGATTAAAAGTTACACTTTGTGTTTGACTTTCTTCATCAACTTTTTGACAATGTTTAATTAAATTTAAATAATCTTTATCATTTAAAGGTTGATCATATAAATTAGTTTTAGATTCAGTAACTTTATAAAATAACATTATTGGATGATAATGATGTCTAATACAATGAATAATTAATTCTTTCCAAGATTTAATTTTTTGTATATTTTTATCATCTATAAAATACCAAGCTATAGCACCTTCTTCTTTTAAATTTGATTGAAAAAAACAAACATAATGTCCTGCCCAATAACATATTATTCCATATAATAAATAATTTTTTATTAAATCTTTAGAAAAAACTGTAAATATATCTGAATTAGAAACTATTTTTGGTAACATAAAAAAAAATTTACATATATCTTCTAATTTTGGATTTGTTTCTTTCCAAGAAACATTTATAAAAATATATGGTGAAGGATCAATAACTATAATATTTTTTAAACAATTTGGATTTTTACATTTTGAAGGACAATCAATTCTAGTTTTAGAATTAATTTCTTTAGAAAAAAGGAAAAATTTATTATGAAATTGATCAAATTTTTTTAATTTTTGAACTTTGAAAATGATTTTTTTCATAAAAATTTCATAAATGAAAAAATTATAATCAAATTTTAAAATATCACTAGTTCCTTTACAAGATTGACATTCATATTGTTGAACTAAATTAAGCCAAAAAAATTCATGTGAAGGACAAAGAGGATTACATTCTTTTTCAATAGAATATTTTAAAGAATGAGCTTTCATATAATAAGAATGAATAGAATTTAAAAATAAAAATAATAAATCTGCAGGATCTCCATTTTGTCCCATTTTAAATAAATTTTCTCCTTTATATAATAATTCTATTGATTTTCTTAATTCTTTTACATCTATATATCTTTCTTTTTCTGGAATTTCATCTATTTTATCTGAAAGTAATTTTGAATATTTTTCCATTATTGTTTTCAAATTAAACAGAATTATATATTCCTTTTCTGATGAAAAATCTTTTCTTTTTAAAAATTCTGTTATTTCTGGTGTAAAATATATTAAATGCATTATTACATTCACATACGAATTTTGTTCTCCAATTTCATTTTTAAATGGAGCTGCGTATAAGATTTCTATTTTTTTTGTTGTTGTTCTTTTTGTTTCTTGATTTTCTTTATTTATGTTTTCTAAGTCCTATATATATTTTTTTTTGAAGTTTTTTAATTAATATTTGTTATTCTTACTAATGTATTTATTTGTAATGGTAATTTTGACATTTTATTTTTTTATTTATTTTTATTTAATATTTAAATTTAGTTATTTATTGTCTTTTACTGTTATTTATATATTTGAAGTTTTTAATTAATGAATATTATTTTTTTTTATTTTCTAAATCATTTAAATAATTTTCTATATCAACATCTTCTTCTTCTTCTTCATCTAAATTATTTTTTATTGTATTATCTCCAATTTTTTTCAATAAATCTTGAACTTGATTAACAGTATTAGAATTTGATGGAGAAATTATTTCATCATCTTTATCATTATCATAATTATTATTCTCACTTAATAAAGAAGTTTTTTCATCTGATTTTGGTTTATTTTGAATCAAATTTGAATTATCATTTTTTTTTTCTTTTGTATCATTTTCATTTATAATATTTTCATTAGTAGTAAATCCTTTAATAATAAAATCACTTAATAAACTTTTCCATTTAATACAATTTTCATCATAAGAAGATAAAATTTCATCTTTACTATTATCAAAAAATAAATCAATAACAAATTCATTAGGATATCTTATATCTTTCCAAACAGAATCAATTTGATCTCTACTAAATTTAATTTCATTATCACCATAAAAAAAAGTATTAAATTGAATAATAAATAATTGTTTAAAAGATTTTTCTCCTTTATGTAATAATTCAATACATACATCACCGAAAATATAATTATCAATATTAAATTTAGTAACAGAATCAGGAGAATAAAATAATTTTTCAACATTATCTCCTTTTTTATAAGAACAATAAATGATTTTTCCATTTGAATGTATTCTTAAAACTGGAGAATAAAAGCTATTTTTATTAATAATAACATAAGGATCATTATTATTATTTTTTTCATTTTCAATTGAAGGAGCACCAATAATAATAATACTTTTTAAATAATATTTTTTTAAAGTAATAATAGGAGATTTTTGAATAGAAGAAAAATAATTTAAATATCTAATATGATTTTTACAATCACTTTTTTCAATATATTCTTTAAAAATTGGATTCCAAGTGATTATATCAGCATAAGCATCCATTGGTTCAATTATATTCTTGTTTTTATCTGAATTATATGAAATTAAACATCCTAATAAACAAAATATTTTTCCATTGATTATTTCATCATGTAATATTAATATATTTTCTTTATTTGAATTTAACCAATTTTTTGCTGAAATAGAAAATGATATTAAATATTCTAATGTATATGATGGATTATTTGGTCCTGGAAAATCTATTATTTTATCTTGATCTGTTTTTATTTCTATTTTTCTATCTGTTAAATTATATATCATATAATTTTTCTTATAATTATAATTTATCAGTTGAAAAAATTGCCAATCATCATAATCTTTGTCTTCTTCCCATAATATTATTCTATCATTTAATTTTATTAAATTTTCTTCTATGTCTTTTGGAGGCTTCTCTATTGATGATTCTATATAATTAAAATAATCTGTAAACTTTTTTGTTGCATTATTAAATGCTTTTATAAAATTCATTTATATTTTTTATTTTTTTTTCCTTATAAAATTATAAGTTGTTTAATTTTAAATTTTTTTTAAAATATTTTATTTGAAAAATAAAACAAAATTCATCGTAATAAATAATTATTTGATTATGTAATTAAATAAAAATGAATATTATTAGTGAAAATCAATCAGAAAATCAAAATATTACTTTACAAAAAGAATTATTATATTTTAAAGATGATATTTTGAAAGATTTAAAAAGATTTGAATCAAAATTAACATCAAAATATAATGAAACTCAACAATCAAATGAAATAAAATTAAAATACTATGATGAAAAGATAGAAATATTAACAGAAAAAATATCAAATATTTCAATATCTACAAATGAGAATAAAGCATTAGAAGAGAAAATAGAAAATTTAACATTATTTAAAAATAAAATAAAAGAACAAGTTTTAACAAATGAAATAAAATTAGATTCAACTTATAAAGATTTACAAAATGCAATATTTAAATATGATAAAATGTTTTCAGATACAGTAATTTATCCAGGAATAATAGGAAATATGTGTAAATATAAAAATTTTCATGAATTTATGGATTATTTAATAATTCAAATTGCTCAATTAAATGCTTTTAAAGAAAAAAATATTTTAGATTTAAAAAGTTATAAATCAAAATTAGATGATTTAATTTCTAGTTTTAAACTTCAAATTGATAATATTACAAAAGCAATGACAGAATTTACTACAAAAAGTGTTAATGATTGTGAAGACAGAATTAAAAATATTTTAAAAATATATGATGATAGATTACAAGATATGAGAATTGAAAATAATAAACATGCAATTGTAATTAAAGAGGAATTTGAAAAAATGAAAGTTGAATGGGAAAAAATTTTACAAATTAAAAAAGATATTTATTATAGATTTGATAATGAAGTTAGTAATATGAAAGATTCATATAATAATGTTTCTTTAAAATTTGAAGGTTATAAAAAAGAATTTAATTTAATTAAAAATAGATTTACTCAATTAAGTGAATTTATAAAAGATGTTAGATTTAGAGTTAATTTAGGAAATGGAATAACAAAAAGAGATGCTTTAAATTTATCAAATAAAATAGATTTTTCAAAAAAACAAGTTTATATTGAACAACCAAGTGAAGCATATAAAAATATTATTAAAACTTTTAAAAAAAGTAATTATATAGATAATTTTATTAACAGATTTTCAAAGGTTGATTCAGGATTAATTATTACTGGTCATGGAAGAAAATCTGTTTTTAATCCTAATATTCATAATTCTTTTGAAAAACCAAATGAACAAATTTATAGGTCTTTCAAAAGACAAAAAAGTGTTGGTGCTGAATTAATAAGAAAAAATTTTGCTTTTTCAAATAAATTAAATTCTAGTAATTCTTTGAGTGATTTAAATATTAAAGGAACTCCTAATCATAATTTTTCACAAAATTTTGATGAAGATAATGATAATAAAAGTAATAATAATGTTTCTAGCAATAAAATTATTGAAAGTAATTCTGATAGTGAAAAAAGCGAAAAAAAGAAAGATAATATAGAAAAAAATATTAAATTTCAGAAAATTTCTGTTGTTAATAATAAGACTAATGATCATGATAAAAATAATAATAAGAACAATATAAATAATAATAATAATAATATTAATAATAATAATAATACTAATAATAATACTAATAATAATACTAATAATAATACTAATAATACTAATAATAATAATAATAATGCTATAAATAATAATAATATAAATAAACATAATGAAAATATAGTAAATTTAAGTTTAGGAGGAGAGATCAATTTTAAAAAACAAGAAAAAAATATAAGGAAAAAAAAGATTTATATTCCAAAAGATGGAAAATTAAACGTAAAATTTGTAAATTCAGTTGATGATAATTTAAATAAAAAATTAAATATTACTGAAAAAAAAGATGAAGAAAGATTATTAACTCACAATAAAACTTATTCAATTTTTCCAAAAATACAAAATAAAAAAAAAGAAAAATTAATGTTAGATGAAAATGATAAAAAAATAAATAGTCCATTTACAATAATATCAAATTCAACAAGAAATGAGAAAAAAGAAAAAAATATATTAAATCAAAAAACAAATATATCAAATAAAACAATGAAAGAACAAAGTAATATATATAATATAAATGGAATGGAAATTGTTTTATCTTTTGAAAATAAAATACAAGAAATGAAAAATAAACAAAAATTTGATCCTTATATGAATGAAATAAAATTACCTGATTATAATTCATGTTATAATAAATATGATACTAATAATGAGAATAATTTATTTCAAAAAAAACAAGGAAAAAATGATTATTTTATAAATAATAATAAGAATAATTCAAATAAAACTCAAAATTTTATAAAAAATCAAAATATTCATAGTAATTCACAAGAAAAAGGAATAAGTGATAATTATTATTATAATTTAATGGTAAAGGAAGATGCAAATAAAAATAATTCTAGATTAACAAAATTACCTAGAACTCATTATGGAAATTTAAAAAAAATATGATTTTTTTTAATAATTTACATATTGTCGAATATACATTTTTTTCTTGAAAAATATAATCAAACGAAATTTTAATATGCTATATTTAAATATTATTTTAATTTAACTATTTATATTCTTTTTAATATGATTAACAATTAAATTTTAAAAAATATTATTAAAATCCTTTGGAAGAATAGATTAAATGATATAAATAAACAAAAAAAATTTAATAATGAAAATAATGATGATATGAATAAAAGTAAAATTATTTGAAATGGATTAATAAAAGATAATATAAGTTTATTTTAAAACTGTGTTTTTATAAATTTATTTTATTATCCATTTAAATAGTCTTTTAAAAATGAACATAATCTATTAACTTTTTCAATTAAAATATCTTCATTACTAGCTCTAATTGTTATGATTTTTTTAAAATCATTATCCATATCACATTCAGGTTCTCTAAAGAAAATATCCATTGTTTGATTTTGATTTTGGTTTTGATAATTTTTAAATAGTTCTTCAATTTTTCCAAAAAATTGTTTGTCTTCATTTAAAGATAAATTAGAATAAATTAATATAGTATGTGAATCATCAACTTCAATATAAATAGAAAATTTATCTTTTGCATAAATTTCAAAAGTATTATAATCTTTACATAAAACAATAACTTTTCCTTTAAATCCTTCATCTTTTGCAATTTTAATATTCATTAACCAATAAGAACTAAAATATTTGGTTAGATTTTCAAAAATTGAATTAATAAAACAATAATATTGAATTTGTTTAATTAAATTAATTTCATTTGATTCTTCTAATAATTTTTTTAAATCCAAATCAAAAGTATCAAAATGAGTTTCTGTAGGTAAAATCATAATATTCCAACTTTTTAATAATTTAAATTGAATATATACATTTCTATTTTTTCCATTTGAATTAAATTTAAAATAAAGACAAATTGGTGAAATATAATAATCAGATGGAGATATAAAATATTTTTTATTTTCTGTTATTTCACATAATTTATTTATTTTTTCTAAAAAATGAAAATTTTTTGGTATTATTTCTGATAAAACTTTTTTTGATGAATTCCAATCAGATGACTTTAATTTTGTTAATATATAATATGATAAAGTAAACTCTTTATCAAAAGATATTATTATTTCACTTTCTAAATATGAAAAACTTTTTAATTTTTTATTTGAAAAATAATTTTCTAAATTTTCCTTATTTAAATATACTTTAAATATTATATTTTTTGTTGAAATCTCTATTTTATTCACTATCTTTCTAAATAAAATATATAATTCTTCTTTTTCAAATATTTTTCTGAAATTTGATAAATTGTTACCTTCTAATATTATCACTATTTTTCCTTTATCTTCATGTAAAATATTTTTATCTTGAATTTCATAAAATAAAATTAATTCAAATATATTTTTCAATAATTCATCATAATCAATTAAAGTCTTTGTTATATCATTAAATAATTGTTGTAAATATTTTGGATAAAAATAATAAACATTACGTTTTAATTTTAAATATTTCATAAAATCTATATTTAAAATTTGTTTTGGTGTTTTTGAATTAACAAAAAAAATATCAAAAGATTGAACTTTTAAAAGAGGATGTTCATTATAATTTTGAACATTAATAAATTTAGAGCTATCAAAATCCTGAATTTTCCCTTTTTTATAATTTAATTTTATAATAACATAAATTTCAGATGAATCAAATTTATATTTTGGAATATTCATTTTAAATTGAATGATATTTTCATTAAAATTAATTGAATGAACTGAAATTTTCATATTTAAAAAGGAAAAATATTTTTGAATAAAATGAGAAATAATAATTTCATTAAATTTAAATTGATCAATAGTATCATTTTGAATATAATTAAAAATAATATTTTTAACATTAAGAATTGATTCATTAGAAAAAAAAAGATCATAATCAATAATATCAATTTTTCCATAAGAATTAAGAAAAATAGAAAAAATTAAAATATGTTCACCATTATTTTCAGTGTGTGAATGATTATGATTTGAATATAAAATAAATAAATCAATTCCATTTTCATTTAAAATAAATTCAAATGGAATGATTAAATAAGAAATATTAATCATTTTTTCTAATATACAATTTAACACAATTTTCCTATATTGTTCAAAATATTTATTTATAATTTTTTTAAAAGGAAAATCATCAATATTAAAAATTGATTCTTCATTTTCAATATAAATAAAAGGATCATAACTTACAATTACAAAAGAAGAATTAACTTTTATTTTTCCTATTTCAAACATTGATGTGAAATAAATTTTAAAATTATTTTTTAAATCTTCAGATAAAATATTATTATCAAATTTAAATTCAATAATAATTGTTTTATTCTTATTTTTATTTTCTTCATTATCATCTTCAATATCCATTTTATCTTCATTTGATATTTTTGTTACTTCTTTAGGAAAATCAAATTTATCACAATATTTTCTTATTTTTTCTTCGTAATAATCGAAAATAAGAGTATATACATTTTTTTTTGTAAAATTATATAAAAATGTTTTTAATTGTCCTAATCCTAAATCAATATTCTTTTTTTCATGTGGATTTATTTCAAATTTTAATTCTTGCATATTTAATTTATCAATTTCTTTTTTTAAATTATCATAGTATTTGATAAAAGTAAAATTTTCCTTTGTTGCACTAATATCTTTAAATTCATAATAAAAAACAACATTATTATTTTCTGATTTTAAGAAATTAGGATATAATTTATATGATATTATATTTTTAAAGGAAAAATCAAATAAATTATCTTTAAAAGTAATTTCTAAAATATCATTATTATCTTGAATTTTAAATAATTGAACTTGAATATTTAAAATTAAATTAATATCTTTAAATAAGTTTTTAAAATTATATTCAGCATTTAAATTTTGATTATAACCATATTTTTCAATAAATTCAAATTTTTTTTCTTTTGAACAATTAGAATAAAGTGAAATATCATTATTAAAAACATCATAAATTCTTGATTTTAAATAAGAATGAGAACACATATTTATAGTTTCTATTGCTTGTTGTAAATTAAATTCTGGAGTTCTATATTCTTTACACATTCTCATTATAAAATAAAATTGGTCATTAATAAATGTTATTTTATTTTTATACCAAACTAAATCTTCAATTTTTATTTTTATATTTAATATTTTATTTGATTTTTGGCAATTTTGAATAAAAAAATATGCTTTTTTTATAAACGAATTATATGTTTTACATAATGATACTAATTCTTCCTTTTTTCTATCTATTGATGGTTGAGTTGATAAATCTTTCATTGTTCTTATATATTGATTTAATAAATATGTTGTTACATCTCTTATTGTTTTTCCTACTGAAATTAAATTTTGTTCTGCCATTATATTTATTTATTTTTCTCAAAATTGATTAATTATTCAAATAATTTACTTTTAAAAAATAATTAAAAATGAGATTAACAGGAACAAGTTTTAATCCTGAAACAAAATTAAATAAAAATAGAACATTATATTCTTATGAACCATCAAAATCTTATTATATTAATTATAATATGAATGATTTAAATAATTATGATATTGATTCAATAAAAGAGGAATTAATGAAGACAAAAAATGATTATAATCAATTAAAAAAAATATATCATGATTTAAAAATTTCATATTCAAAATTAGAAAATGAAAATAAAGAAAATGTGAAATTAATAGAAAATTTATTTAATGAAGGAAATACAAATAGAATAGCAAATAATGTTGATTCAGAAGAAAATAATAATGAAAATGAAACAGAAGAAATGATAAAAAATATAAAAGAAAATATATCAAAGAATTCAAAAATGATAGCAAAGGAAAAATATAATTTTCAAAATATGAAAATAGAATTATTAAATTTAAGAGAAAAAATAAAAGAAAAAGATATAATAATAAATAATTTAAAAGTAAATTCAAAAGCATCAAAAATGCAAGATTTAGATGATAAATATGCAAAAACTTATCAAGAATTATTATCAGTTTCTGAAAAATATTCTAAAGCTCAAATTATTGAAAATGAATATTTTGAATTAAAAAATCAAACTTATGAATTAAATCAACAATTAGAATATTATAAGAAACAAAGTAAACAACAAAAAGAAACAATTGAAAAAATGAATAACACTATTTCTAATTATAAAAAAGAAAAAGAAATGTCTTTTATTAATGGAAATTTAAGTGATAGAAGGAAAAAAAATAATTTACAAAGTATTTCTGAATTATATAAAAAACAATTAGATGATAGAGAAAATATTATTAAACAATTAGAAAAAGAAATTGATTTTATGAATAAAAAGAAAGAAAGAAAAAATAATGAAAATAAAGAAATAAAAGAAAAAAAATTAAAAGAAAAAAACAAAGATATTAATGAAAAAATTACAAAATTAAAGAAAGAAAATGAAAAACAAAAAAATAAAATAAAAGAATTAGAAGAAAGTAATCTTGGTGCTTATATTGAAATAGATAAATTAAGAAATAAAAAACCACAAATGAGAAATTTAAGTATCATTGAAAAAGAGTGTAAAGAAATTAGATGGGAAAATAAAGCTTTAAAAGAAGAAATTGCAAAAATTAAACAATTAATTAAGAAAAAAGAAGATGATGAAAAAAAAGAGAAAGAAAAACAAAATATTGATAAAGAAATAGATGATAATTTCTTCTTGACTGGAGGAGGAAAATATCCTAATAAGAACGATATAAAACAAAAAGAAGAAAAAAAAGAAGAAGAAAAGAAAGAAGAGGAGAAATTAAAAGAAATAAATAAAGAAGAAGAAAAGAAAGAAGAATCAAAAGAAGAAGAGAAATTACAAGAAGAAAAAAAAGAAGAGGAGAAATTAAAAGAAGAAAAAAAAGAAGAGGAGAAATTAAAAGAAGAAAAAAAAGAAGAGGAGAAATTAAAAGAAAAAAAAGAAGAGGAGAAATTAAAAGAAGAAAAAAAAGAAGAAGAGAAATTAAAAGAAATAAATAAAGAAGAAAAAAAAGAAGTAACAAAAGAAGAGGAGAAATTAAAAGAAATAAATAAAGAAGAAGTAAAAAAAGAAGTAGAAAAAGAGGAAACCAAAGAAAAAGAGAAAGAGGAAACAAAAGAAAAAGAAATAAAGAAAGAAGAAAAAAAAGAAGAGGAGAAATTACAAGATGAAAAAAAAGAAGAGGAGAAATTAAAAGAAGAAAAAAAAGAAGTGGAGAACTTAAAAGAAGAAAAAAAAGAAGAGGAGAAATTAAAAGAAGAAAAAAAAGAAGAGGAGAACTTAAAAGAAGAAAAAAAAGAAGAGGAGAACTTAAAAGAAGAAAAGAAAGAAAAAGGAGAAGACAAAGAAGAAAATGAAAGCAAAGATAAAAATTTTGAAGAAAAAAAAGAAATAACAAATGAAGAAAAAAAAGAAGAAGAAAAAGAAGAACCAATTATCCAAAAAGAAAAAGAAGAAAATGAAAATGAAGAAAAAGAAAATAAAAATGAAGAAAAAGAAGAAAAAGAAAATGAAGAAAAGGAAGAAAATGAAAATAAAGAAAAGGAAGAAAATGAAAATGAAGAAAAAGAAGAATATGAAAATAAAGAAAAGGAAGAAAATTTAAATGAAGAAAAAGAAGAAAATGAAGAAACAGAAAAGAATGATAAAGAAATATTAAATAAAAAAATAATAAAAGATAAAAATGAAGATGAATTTGATGAAAATAATGAAGATGAATTTGAAGGAAGTAATAAAGAAGTAAATAAAAAAAGTAATAATAAATATGAAGAAAATGAAGGAAATAACAGTGAATATAATAATAATAAAGAAGATGAATTTGAGGAATATAATAATAAAGAAGAATTTGAAGAAGTTAATAATAATGAAAAAGAAGTTAAAGAAGAGAATAATGATGAAAATAACGAAGAAAAAGATTATGAAGAAGATTATGAAGAAAATAAAATAAATAAAGATGAAATGAATAACAATAATAATAATGAAGATAATACTGAAGAAAATAATAATGCAGATGAAATTATTAATAAAATTCTTTATGATGAAAATTCAGAAAATAAAAGTAATGAAAATAAAAATGAAGAAAATGAAGAATTTGAACAATATATGGAGAAAGAAGAAGAAGAAGAAGAAAATTTAAAAAAAAATTTTGAACCAAAAAATAAAAATGAAGAAGATGATGAATATAATGATTTTGAAAAAGAAGAAAAAAAATCAGAAGAAAAAAAGAAAGTATCAGATGATGAATTTGATTATGATAATGTATCACAAAATTTAGAAAATGAAAATAATAAATTAAAAGAAGAAAATAATGATAATAATGAATCATATGATGAATTTGAAGAAAATTATAATAATGAATCTAAAAAAAATGGTGATGATGATTATGGTGGATTTGATTTTTAAATATATAATATTTTCTTATTTATTCTTTTTTTTATTTTTTTTAAAAATTTATTTTTTTAAATCTTTTTTATTTTTTTTATATTTAATGGAAGATAATTTAAATGATTTAAATGATAAACATTTTAATTATTTGAAATTAATTCAAATTTTAAGTACTTCACAAAAAAATTTTAAAAAAATTATTGAATCTCTTATTATTATGTCAAATGAAGAATCAAATATTTTAAATGAAGAAAGTTCAAATTATATAGAAAAAAAATTTTCAGATATTTTTGAAAAAATGAAAAAAGAAAATAAATCAAATGAAGATAATTCGATAAAAATTTTACTTAAAAATAAATTAGATATTTTAAAAAAGCAAGTTCAAGAATTGAATGATTCAAAAAGAAATTATGAAAAACAAAATGAAATTAATGAATTAGAAAATAAAGTTAAGGAAATAGAAGAAAAAATAAAATCTAAGAAAAAAGATTTAGAAATTTTAAAAAATGAAAATAAAGCATTAGCTGAAAAAATTGATTTAATTCTTAAAGAAAAAGATATTGTAGATAAAAAATTATCAAAAGCACAATTATATATTTACACTAATTATCCTGATAGAGTTGAAGAAGTTTTTCAAAACAATCCAAAAATTTAATACTTTTTTTAATAGATGTGTTACAATATATATAATTTTTTTTTGTTTTTTAAGTGAATAAATAATTATTTTCTTTATTTTCAAAATTTAATTAAATTTATAAAGTTAATTTAATAAAAATCTATTAAATTCAAAAAAATATAATTAAACAATAATCTATTTTTATACAGTTTCAGAATGTTTTAAATTCATCAAAATTAATAATAATTAAGATATTCATTCATTTTTTTAAGACTTATTTTTACTTTTATAAATTGAATTATGATTTTTTTAGCAAATAAATTCTTTTATTCTAAAGTTATATTAAATATTTTTATTAGAATTAAAAAGAAGTTTTTAAAAGTATAAGCATTTTTAAATTAAAAAACTTCTTTTCACTTAATAAATAAAAATAGCAAAAAATAAAATATTATATTTTTAAATTATTGTTGATAGGAGTAAATAAAGATTTAAAAAAAAAACCTCTTTTTTTCTTAAAAAAATATAATTATTTCAGTATAAAAACCTATTAACAAATCTAAAATCATATAAAAATAATGAAAAAATGTAAAAAATATTCAATAATAGACAAATTAAAATATATAGATTTAGTAAATCAATTTGGAATTTCTGAAGTTTCATTAACATATGGAATTGATAAAAAATTATTAAAAGAATGGTCAAAAAAAAAAAATAAATTATTGTCAATGAATAATAAAGAAAATAAATATAGATTACCAGGAGGAGGTGCTAAATCACATATGGTTCAAAAAGAACATCATTTAATTTATTTTATTTTAGTATGTAAAAAAGTTGGAATTAAAATCACACCAAAATTAATTATTAAAGAATTATTAAGAATTAATTCTACTTCTTTAAATAAAAATAATGTTACTTTAAAAAATTGGTGTTATAGATTTTTAAAGAAAAATTATTCTCTATTGAATTAAATAATCTTTTTAAAATAAATCTATTTTTTATTTTTCAGTTCAATAATAATTAAAATATTGTTTACTTATTTGTTTATTAAGTAATTTAACAAATTCAGTGAAATAAAAATAAATAATTTTTCAGTTTTTATTTTCATTCAATATCATTTATTATTTAATTTTTATATTTCAATTCAAAAAAAAAATCATTGTAATATAGAAAAAGTTTTCATAATAATAAAAGAATGCTCAAAAATTTTGGTGAAATTCATTAATCATATTATTTAAAAAATACAATTATAAAAGACATAATTCCATTCATCAAAAATAACTAAAAATATCATAAAAATTAAAACTTCCAAAAAAATAAAAAAATTAACTAAAAAAAGTAGGTCAAATAAAAATTTGAAATTTAATTAATTAAAATTTACAAAAAAACAAAAAAATTTTCAAATATTATTATCTTGAAAATCAAGAACAGAGATTTGAAGACTTCCATCATTATAAAAACCTTGTTCAATAATATTTCCATTTTTATCATAAACAGTTCCTAATCCATTTCTTAAATTATTTTTAAATTCTCCCTTATAAATATTTCCTGTTTTTTTTCCAATAAAAATTCCAATACCATCATTTTCCATTTTATCATTTTTTTCTCCAATATAAAATTCATTAACATCATAAAAAAATTTTTTTCCATTTTCTAATTCTTCACCAAAATATAAAAAATTTTTTTCTCCATATTTTTTAATACAAAAATAAGAATTTTCAAATCCATTTTTCCATAAACCACATCTGACAAATCCATTTTTAAAAATTGAAACTCCAAAACCTTCTTTATCACCATTTTTAAAAAAACCAAAATGTGCTTCATCATCAGCTGAATGCATTCCAAATCCATTTAATTTATTATTTTCAAATTCACCTTTTGCATAATAATTATTTTGAGATATACATACTTCACCTTCACCATTTAATTTTCCATTTATAAATGTTCCTTTAAATATTATTCCCATTGGAGGAAAAAATAATATTCCTTTACCATTTAAATTTTCATTATTTATATTTTTTAAAGATGAGTTTGATTCAATTATTATATTATTTTGTTCTATATTATTTATTTCTTTATTTATTTGATAACCAAAAAATAGTTCTGTTTCGACATTAACCATTCTACATTCGCCTTCTCTAATATCATTTTTCCACATTCCTTCAAAAAATTTTTTTCCTTTAATAATATAAATTCCATAACCATCTCTTAAATCATTTTTAAATTGTCCTATATAAATAGCATTATTAGGATATTCTTTAATTTGAAAATTACAATTTTTTAATTTAGGAAAACACTTTTTAATATGAATTAAAATTTCTCCTGCGTTTCCAGTTTTTTTTTTACAATTTTCACATAAAAATTTACTTCCTTTTAAATTAAACATTCCATAATCACAATTTTGAATATGTTCTTCATAATTTTTCATTTTTATTTTCTCTAAACAACCAGAATTTTTATATGGACAATATAATAATATATTATTAAAATTTTCAATTATTTCATTATTCTTATTCTTTTCACTTTTAATAAATTTATGCATAAAAAAACAATTTTCACTTTCTGAATTTTTTTGAAAATCTAATATACATTTATTACAAAAAATATATTGACATGCTTCACATTCAATTGGATTTAATATTATTTCATTACAAATTGGACACATTACGTTTTTTATTTTCTTTAAAATTTCTGGATCTTGATTTCCACAAAATGAATATGATTGATTTTTATTTTCTAATAATATTTTTGTAAATAAAAAATTTTTTGTTATTCTCTTTATTTCTTGGTCACTTATTTCTAAATTATTTCCTTCTTTTTTTGGCTTTAATGATACTCTTGGAGTTAAATTTACATTTATTTTATAAGATTCTAATTTTTTTGATTTTATTCCTATTTTTGGAGTATAATTATGTCTCATTTGATTTATTTGATTTTGAACATTTGGTGTCTTTGATATTATATTTGATGATGGACTATTTTGAGGCTTTATTTTTATTTTTTTTAATAATCTTGGTTTTCCTCTTCTCATTTTTTATTACTTTCAAATTTTTTTTTGTTTTTTAAAATAAAAATAATATTTAAATAATTGAAAATATAATTTTAAATATATTTTTATTTTTTTATTAATTATTTTTTATTCAATTTAAAAAATAAAGAATAATTCCTTTTAAATAATATTAATAAAAAATATAATGTTATTTTTTTTATTTATAATAAAACAAGTAATAAATTACTTAGTAAGTTGTGATCACAATGGAACATGTTTAATAACAACATTAAATTCAAAGGACAAAAACGTGAAAATTTCAGAAGGTCTAAATTTATTATATCAAGATAAAAAAGGTATAACAAAGAAATGGAATAAATCAAACACTCCATTATTAATATCAAGTGAAATAAATGGAGTATCAAAATATGGAATATTAAAAGGGAAAAAAGGATATGAATGTTCTGGTGGATTATGGGAATGTATAGATTCTTGTTGTTTAGATGGATTCTGTGTTCAAATTTTACATTATTGTAAAAGTGAAGTTGATAATGTTGAATTAATTTATATTATTTGTGGAAGCTCTTTTGTTTTTTTAATTTCTATTTATTGGATGACTTATTTTATTATTGGATGGAATTTTAATAAAAATTACTTTGTGAGTGAAGAAAAAGAAGAACAAGGTTATGGAAAATTTAATAATTTTTCTATTTATAATAATAATACTCAAAAAGATTGGAATGAAACTGAAGATAATTTTTTTAAAAAAGATGAAAAGTTCTTAAAAAGAAATAATACTGCTACATTTGGAAATAAAAATAATAATAATATTACCAATAATAATATGGATAATAATCATAAAAATTATAAAAATAATTTTGATAAGATAGATGAAAGAAATACTCAAATTGAATAAATTAATTTATTTTTTTCTTTTTTATTTATTTATAAGATTTTTCAGAAAATATTGTGGTAAAGAAAACATTAATAAAATTTATATTTATTTTTTCAAAAAAATAATTTATTTTGAAATGAATGAAATAGAAGAAACAAAACAAATATTTGAATCAAGTCAAAATTATTTAAAAAGTTTAATTGATAATAATTATAAATTAAGAAATTATTTATTTAGATTATTAACAGAATGTTTTAACTTTAATGATAATAAAGAAGAATCATTAAAAATTATATTTGAAATTTTAATGAAAAATCAACAAATAAAATCAAGTTTTGAGAAGCTTTATGGAAAAACAAAAGATTTAAAACAAAATTCATATGATAAATTATTTAAAAAATATTTTAAAGATTGGGAAGAACAAAATAAAGAAATTGATTATATAAATTATATTTCAGTAAAATCAACTTTTATTAATGCTTTTTTTAAAGGATTTTTTAATATTGATAAAGACCAAACAATGAAAGATTTTTTAAAAGAAGAAAATCAGAAAAATATGATGATATTTTTACAATCTTTTAACAATACTTCAGATGTTATTCATAAAATAAAAAGAATAAATAATTCAATGAATAAAAGTATATTAGAAAAAATATTTCAAGATATAAATCTTCCAGATATAAAAACAAAAATAGCAAATTATAAAACAAATAATATCAATGATTTTTTAGAAATATATATTAAAATTCAAAATGTTTGTATAATAAATTTACAAATTAATTATTCTACTGTTTTAAAAGATTTTAAATTAACAGTTGGAGGATTAAAAGAACATTCAAATTTTATTGTAAGAGGATTTGGAAATAGAGATTTTCCTAATTCTTTAAAATCACAAAAAATTCGTTCTAAATCAAAAAGTAAATTTTTATTATTAAATAAACTTGAAAATTTATTCAATGATTTTTTTGAAAATAAACTTAGAGTGGAACATTATTATTCAAAAAATATAATGTTTCAATCAATTATTATTTTAATTAAATATGCTTCAAAATTTGCAAATTTATATAAAAAAAAATGTGCATATTGTGGAAAAATTATTAAATATAATTCATTTGATAAAAGTTTATTTCCCCCTTTTTTATTTTTTAATTCAGAAAAAGAATTATTTTATCACGAAGATTGTTTAAGAATATCAAGAAACCAATCTGCGTAAATAAAAAATAAAAAATTATTAGATTTTAAAATATAAAACCAAAATTAATTTTACACTCTAAAATTTAACTTCAAAAATATATAAAAAATAATCATCATTCCCTAAAAATTTAAAATTAAAATAATTGGAAAAAAAAATAATCAATATATAAGGAAATATTCTTTAATATATAATGAATTAAATTTTAAATTTTCCATAAAAATAACTATGAAATAATGATTAATGTTTAATTAATTAAAAAAATTGATTATGAAATATAATTAAAAAAGATTATATATAGATATCAAAATTATTAATTATAAAAAAAAAAAATGAAAAGCAAAAGAATACAAAATAAGTTTCTTCATTTAAGTGACATGAAATCTGATAATGCATCATCAGAAAAGAAAATGAATGACGTTAAAATATATGAAAAAAAGTACAAAAGAGAAGAAGAAGAAGAAGAAGACACAGGAGAAATAAACAGAAATTATTGGTATAGAGGAGAATTAATGCAATTAGTTCCTGATGTATTTAAAGAACTTGCTGAAAATCAAGAAGTAGTAGTAGAGCAAAAAATAGAATTATTAGAAGTCTTATCAGGATGTGAAACAGCAAATAGATATAATGTGTATTTATTAGATAAAGATAAAGTGAAAAAATTTTTATTTAAATGTAAAGAACAATCAAGTTGGTTTTGTAGAAATTGTTGTCCTTCAAGTATGAGATCATTTGATTTAAAAATGGTTCATATATTAAATTCAATAAAGAAAATAAATTATAAGAAAACAATAGCAGATTTCCAAAGAGATTTTCAATGTACATGTTTTTGTGGTTGTAGACCAAAAATGGATGGATATATTTTGGAGTTAGGAGAAAAAAAAAATAAAAAATCAATAGGTTCATTAACAGAACTTTTTGGTTGTAATTCACATTTATTAGTTTATGGAGCAAATAATGAAGTAAGATGGAGAATTTATGCAGAATATTGTCAAATGGGATTTTGTTGTAGAGATACATCAATTGGAAAATGTTATGAAGTTGATTTTTGGATTTTTGATGCTAATTCAGATATGACTAAACATAAACCTGTTGGAAATATACATAAAGTTTTTAAAGGTTTAAGTGAATTAATGACTGATTCTGATGCTTTTATTTTAACTTTTCCTAAAAAAGCTACTCCTATTGAAAGATTAATGCTTATTGGTGCTGTAATTATGATTGATTATAGATATTATGAATCTACAGCTTTGTTTAGTTGTGGAAGTATTATTTAATATATTTTTTTTCTTTTTTATTTGCTTTTCATTTAGATATTATTTATTTTTACAAAAGATATTGAAAGATAATATTATTATATATTATTGTGAATTATTTTTTTTATTATAATTAATTATTTTTTATATATTTCCTATTAATTTATTTTTTTTATTATCATTAAATTCTTTTTCTGTTATATTTATTAAATCTTTATATGAAAATGTTTTTAATTTAGATATTAATCTTTGTAAAGCATTCATGTGAATTTGCATTTTTAATTCTCTTCCTTTTTTAGGAGTAAACATATCAATATAACAATAACATGTAGAAAGTAAACTTGGTTGAGCTTTAATAGCAATATAAGTTAAAATATCATCAAAATTACTTTCATTATATCCATATAAAATAATCATATTATTAATAATTTCATTTAATTTTTGAAGTTCATTTAATTTTTTTCTAGGACAAGATTCAACTAACATATGGGAAATAATTGTTGTACATAAATTAATAGTATTTTCATTAATTGAAGTATAATTTTTAATTATCATTTCTGGTTTAATCCAACCTAAATAAAAACAATTTTTATAAATTTCAATGTCATCTCCCATTGAAATAGAGGGATAAATTTTCTCATATAATTTTTGATAAATATAATTTTCAATTTCTTTTTTCATATCATTTAAATCAATTTGAGAATAATGAGCAAATAATTTATTTTGATCAATATATTTATGAATAATGGATATTAATTCCATTATTGATTCTGGAATTTTACATTTTTTTTCTAAATCAAGAATTGAATTTGTATCAAGTATATTAAAATTTGGAAATAATTCAAAAATTTGATTTAAATTTTTACATTCATATATTTTACTAATTTCATTTTTATCTTCTTTTTTTTCTTGATTTTGACAATCTATTATTTCAAATTTAATTCCACTCAAAAAATTTTCATTCCAAAAAATTATGAGTTTAATATTAATATTTGCAGTTCTAACAAAATTTAAAATTTCAAATTTTTTTTCATTGTTTTTTAATCTAATTAAATTATAATTAATAATATCAATTGATTTTGAAGTATTTACAACTTTAGAAAAAAGAATATTTAAAGTATTATCTTTTTGAATTTCTTTTAAAGTTTTTTGACATTCTTCAATTAATAAATCAAATAATAATAAAAAATCATTTTCTAAAAATTTTTTTGGTATATTCTCAATATTAGATTCTAAATATAATCCAAACCATTGTAAAGGAATTGTTTTTTCTTTTAAAACATCACTAAATCCTTCTAATGCTATTAATGTATTTAATCCTTTTATAAAATTTTCATTTTTTTCATAATGAAATTTTACTTTTGTTAGATCATTTAAATTTTTTATTATTGTATTTATTGAATATTTTATTCTTGTTAATTGAAAATTTTCATTATTTTCTGAATCATCACCTACAAAAGAAAATTTTTTATTTATTTTATGAGATAATTTTTCTTTCATATTATTTGTATAATTTAATCTACTTATGAAAATAAAAGTTTTTTGATTTTTCATTACATCATTTTGGATTTTTTTTTTAAAAGTATTATCATGAAAAGTTAATTTCTTATAAGTTTTATAAAATATTGTTTCAGAATCACCTAAAATTTCTGTGGAATGTTCTTTTAAAATATTATAAATATTTAAATAATCATTCCATGTTAAACATATACTTTGATGATCAATTCCTTCATTTTCATGATATTTAAAAAATTCATAATCTATATTTTCCACTTTTACATTTAATCTTTTTTTCTCAAGTAAATCTTCAATCACTTTTGGTATTTCAGTAGTAGTTAAATTATCAAAAAAATAAAACATTGAAGGCATAATTTCACAAATATAACAATTAAAAATTGTATAAATTGATTCATTTGATAAATTTGAATTAAATAATTTTCCTTTATATAATTGTTTTAATATTTTTAATAAAATTGATAATTTTGATTTTTTTGTATTATTTATAGATGAAATTTTCATAATTATTCCATTAAAATTAGGAACAGATAATAAAGGAAATAATAAATTTTTAAAGAAAAATTCACCTAAAAAAATATTTTTTTGTGTTTTAGTGATATTAGGAAATTTAATTACTAAAAGTCTTTCAATTATTACACTAATACATTTTATAAAATATGGTATTGAAGGAATATTATCAATTAAAACATATAAAAATTTATCTATTAAATTTTTAATTTTCTCAAAATTATATTTAAATAAAACTATAACTTTATCAAGCTTTGTTTTATTTAATTTTAATTGAGATAATTTCATAAGTAAAGCTTCATTTGAAAATATATCATTATTATTTTCTTTATTTATAATTTCAATTTGATTTTTATAAAATTCTTCCATATTCTTATTTTCTGCTTCAAAAATTTTAGTATATAATTCTTCTTTATTTAAACTTTTTGAATAATCTTTATCTATTAAATTTTCAGAAATTCCTTTTAAAATTGGATTATCTATTACATTATTAATTGTATAATAACCAGAAGAAAGAAAATATTCTTCTATTTCATTATATTGTCTTATTCTAAATTTAGGAATTATTTTTTTTTTGTTTGTTTTTCCATGTAATATTTTATCTATCGCTTCGTTTTTTATATTTTCATAAAAATTAATTTTTTTTAAATTATTGTTCTCTTCTTTATTTCTTTCTTTATTTTCATTTTCTTTATTTTTAATATCTTCATCAATAAAATCTTTTATACTTTTTTCAAATAAATTATTATAATTAAAAAATATTCTTTCTTGGAAATTTTTTTGAATTTTTTCTGATTTTTCTTTTTTGATTTTATTAAACAAAGATAAAGCATTACTTTTTCTAATGTTAGAAGTAAGAAATTTTCTATAATCTTCAATTTCTTTAATAACTTTAAATTTAGAGAGATTATATTTAGAAGATAGATAATCTTTTAATTTATAAATTTCTAATCCAATAAAAGGAGAAACAGTATCTTCTTTATAAAAACTTTTTAATTCTTCTAAATCAAAAACTAATTTATTAATAATTGTTTCAAAATAAACTTTAACATCATCTCTTCTTGTTAAACTTTTTAATAAAACAGAAATAAATGTTTTACTTGGATCAAGAAATTCCATATGATTAATATCTTTAATTTCATTTATATCTTTTTCAATTAATAAATATATTAAAACTAATAAAGGTTCATTTATTGATGTAGAACTAAATACATCAACATAAAAAAAATGGCATAAAAAATTTGCAAATTCTTCATATTTTGAATTATCTATTTTATTTATTAATTTTAAAAGCATTTCATTATTATTTCTAAAATAAAAAAATAATTTTTCTAATGGATCGATACATTGTGGAAGTTCTGATTTTGAATCTTTACTTAATTCAAATTTAATATATTTTTGCTCTGTTGAATTTAAATCTTTATTATTAAAATATATTTCTTGAATTGATAACTTTTTTTTATAATATTCATATGTATTTAATTCTATTTTTTCAAAAAGTTCTTCTTTGTTGTTTAAAAATATTTCTCTTAATGCAATTTCTTGTTTTAATGTTTTTTGAAGAATTTGTAATTTTTCTAATATAATTAATGATGATTCATTATCTAATTTTTTATTTTCCATATATTTTTAATAATTAATTTTAAATCAGAAGCATTAAAAATTATTTTTAAATATTATTATGAAATACCAAATAATAATTTAGGATTTTTTTTTAAAATATAATAAAAAAAACATAATAGTTTAATATAATAAAATAAATATTATTGAGCTCTTTCTTCATTGAAAATCAAACTAGATTTAATTTTTTTTTTCTGTTTAAATTTCCAAAATTCGAAAAAAATAACAATAAAAAACATAGTTCCAACAACAATACAACCAATAATAAATAAAATTTTTCTTTCATTTTCTAAATTTGAACTAATATGTTCTTTCCATTTACTCCATTCTTCAAAAAAATCTTCTCTTTCTCCTCCATATAATCCTATAATTCTTTCTTCAGCATTGAAAACAACTGTATATAATTTAATAAATGGTAATCCAAAAATCCAAATATTATTATTTTCTTTCCTAAATTTTATCAATAATTTAATTTTCCCATCATCATCTTTTTTAATTAAATCATTCATATTAATATAATATCCAAAACCATCAATTATAAAAGCTAAATATATATTTTTAAATTTATTAGTTTGATTACATAAAATAGAAATTTCAAAATTTTCAATTTCTTGAAAAACACAAATTCCATTTAATTCATTTTCAAATAAATTATGAAGAAAAATATCATAAAATTTTTTAGGAATACTAATATAATTAAAAGCACTATCAAAAGAAACTTGACTAGGAGAAATATCAAAAGAATCTTCAAAAGTTTTATCAATTTTTCCAATAATAATATGAGTTAAAGAACAAATCCATCCATTTCTATATTCATCATCTAATTCAGAAGAATCAGTAAGATTACATGATGAAAAAGGATAATTATTATATTTTTCAGGTATATCTCCAAAATATATTTTATTTTGTTCTAATGTAAAAATTGTCTTATTTATTATTTTATTGTTTTTACTTAAATTAAGAATATTTGTATTATTTATTAACGTTTTATATCCTAAACCTAATTTTCCATTTGGGTAATCTTTAAAAAATTTATCATAATAATTTACTGATAAAAACTTAAAATTATTTAATTGAATATTTTCTGAATTTCCTATTTTTAAAGAATCTTCTCTGATTTCTCCTTGAACATCTCCATCTTCATCTACAAGTAAAATTGTTTCATTTTTATTTATGTTTGATGGTAAAGATGAATTATAATAATTTGTTATATTTAAATGTGAAAATAAATTTGTATTTATTGATATTGATGGAACCCATGTTATACTTGATGTTGTATCTATTTGAACTTCAAAACTTTGATTCCCTAATTTTATTAATATTGTATAAAAATCATTTATTCCTTTTACTTCATTTAAATCAAATTCAATTGTATTATTCTCCCCATATTTAATAAGAAAAATAAAAAAAAAAAAATTTAAAATCTTATTCCACATTAAATAAAAAAAACAAAAAAAAACATTAATTTATCATTTACATATAATTATAAAATTCCTGAACATTTCTAATCTTTCAATTTCTTCCTGAATTAAATTATTAACAATATCTTCAAGAAAACATTTCCTTTTTCTTGAATTATAATTTCTCAAAAAAAATTCATCAATAAAAGTTGAATAAGAAATTAAAATTCCAATTAACTAAAAAATTAATACTCATATGAAACAATTTTTTTTTAAATTAAATATTATTAATGATTTCAAAAAAAATACTACTATAAATAATATATTTTCAATAAACTTTCTAAAAATTTCATTTTTATATAATTAATATTTTTAAAATTACTTTTAAATTTTATTTTTTGATATTACAATTTTTTATTTTTAAAGTGTATGTCAAATATAAAATTTGTAAGATTGAGTTTGGAAATATCCCCTTTTAAAAATAAAAAAAGTAAAATCTTTCAAAATAAAATTTTACAGAAAATTTCAAAAGAAATAAAAAATAATATGCAAAGTAATATAATATCTAATAGAGAAAAATCAAATGATATTATAAATAAAAGTAAAGATGATTCTTCTTATTCATTTAATAAAAATAATGATGAGCAAAATGTAAATAAAATGTTAAATAATCAAAAAAAAAGTGTGGGTTCACAAAATGAAATAAAAGATACAAAATTTTTAAAATTATTAAATGGACAAATTCCAAAAGTTTCTCTAAAGAAAAAATTATATAATTATTCACAAGAAAATAAAATAATAAAATTAAGCAAAAGTTTATCATCTGCGAATAAGAAAATTTTTCGTTCTTTTAAAAAAAAATATTTAGAAAATCAACAACAAGTAAATAAATTATTATTACCAAAATTAGATAACATGAATAGTTTTGATTCAATATTTAAGAATTTAAACTCTTATGAAGATTCATATAATATTGATGATTTTAATAAAGATATGAGCAATTTTGACCAACAATATGAAACAATTAGATATCCAAATCAAACATCCAAAATTATTGTTCAATTAACAAGAAATTTTGGAAGAAAAAATTTTTTAAAAAAATGTAAAGTAAAAAATCAAGTTTCTGATAATGATATTAATTATAAATATATTATGAAAATTCCTCATAATCTAAAAAATTCTAAAAGTAATTCACTATTTAAAAGTTTTAATAATAATAATTCAAAAAAAATTTGTTTTTTATCTTTACTCAAAGAAAATTCTGAAAATAAATATTTTGATAGAATTCAAAAAGGAAGAGAAAAAAAAGAAAGTGGAAAAATTGCATTATCTCGTTCAAATAGTGAATCATATAATAAAATTTTGAAAAAAATCAACAATGAAAATGTTAAAAAAATAAAATATATTAGTTTTAATTCATTAAGAGAACAAATAAATAATGGTAAAAAAGAGATAAGAGAAATAAACAAAAAAATAAAAAAAGATCTAAATATAGAAAATATAATATTATCAAGAAATAAAGATAAATAAAATATAATATAAAAATGAATAATTATATTATTGATTGAAAATATTTAAGATATAGCATTTATTGAATAATATTAAACTAAAAAAATTTTTACCTTTTAAAAATGAATTTATTTAAAAACTTTAAAAAAATATATTTTATATTTACAAAAATTACATTATTAATCAGAATAATTACTTTTATTATTAATAGAACCAGAACCTTCAGTTTCATATATATCAGAAATATAATCTTCATATTCATTTTCTTCTTCTTTAGAAATTAAATCTTCATCAACTAAACTTTTATCTTTAATATTTTCTCTAGTGTCAAAAGAAGTAGTAAATAAACTATGTCTTCTTTTATCATTTTCATTATGAATATTATTATCTTTAATATAAATTCTTCTTTCATTAAAAGTTAAATGAAATTCTTTAATTTTTTTTTCAAATTTTTTCAAAGAAACTAAATTATCTCCTTTAACATCACTATGACTTTCAATAGGAAACATATTTCCACATAAAAAAATAAAAGAAACTAAATTTACCATTTTTGTATTTGAAATAAAACAATTTAAAACATCATTTTGATATTGATGAATATTATCACAAATAAAATCATTAAAATTATGACAAGTATCAATTCTTTCTTTATACCATTCAATTGTATCTTCTGCTTGAGGTTCCCATTGAGTTTTTATAAAATTACAAAATTCTGTTAATGTTAATGGAATCTTCATACTTGCTAATAAACGTAAATAATATTTTTCTTTTATTATTTTATTTCCTATTTTTATATGAATATTATCCATTAAACCTTTTTTTTTAAATGTTCCTAATAAAATTGAAAATTTTGATTTGATATAATTATTAAAATATATATTATATCCATTATTAATTTCTTCTTTTTTATATAGTAAATTTATTTCTGCAAAAGCTTTCTTTTCATTTTCATCAACAACTAAAATAAACATTAACATTGAAACAGTAAATAAACTTTTTAAAAAAACTCCACACATACAAACAACACCAGCAATAATTCTTCCTACTAAAGTATCAGGAACATAATCACCATAACCTAAATTTACATTTGTTTGTGCTATAAACCAGAGACAATTAAAAAAATTACCAAAATCAGATGATTTTTCATCTTGTTGATAATTTTCAAAAACTTTAAATATATATGATCCTGCTAAAACTATGATTGAAAATATTAAAGCTAATGTTATGAAACTATTACTTTTTAAATTTGTTCTGTATAAAAATGTCCATATATTATCATTTCCAAAAAATGAATTTATTTTCTGACTTCTACTATTTGTATATAAATTATAAACTCTAATTATTTTAAATATTACATAAAGTCGTATTATTGATAAAGAAAATAAAATCATATCTAAACTATATGTTACATCATTACCTAATATTTCTATTGTAAAATTACAGGATAAATAAGGATAAGGTTGAACTAAATGAACTAATATTTCTGCTCCTAATTTTATATATTTTGTTTTTTGATTTGGAACTTTCGCTCTTAAACTTAACATAAATTTTATATTTTGAAATTGTTTATATAAAATATATCTTATTATTAATGAAAAAACAACTAAAACTGAAATTATTAAACATATAAATCTTAAAATATTATCTGAATGATTTGTTTTATATCCATGTTTATTATATTCAAAATGATTAAAATATAATGTTGTTACTATAAAAAAATCTGCAAGAAAACTAAATATATCTATATATAAAATTATTTTATTAAATTTTTTATAAAATTGTTTTATTTCATTTGGCTCAAGTTGACCGTATTGTTTATTTAAATATGGAAAATGATTTAAAAGAATATTTTGTTTTATTATTATTGAATTTTGTTGTTTTCCAACATTTGATGAATCTGTGAAAGATTTTTTAGTAAATTTTTTTAAATTTGATTTATTTGATAAAAATGTTCTATTCATTGCAGTGTCAGTATTAATACTTTCTACATCATTAAAAAATTTTTATACTTCTTTTCATTTTTGTAAAATCAAACAATGAATCTGTCTTTTTATTTTCTTTTCGATATGAAGTTAATAAAGACATATTTTTTCAATTGAAAAAAATAATAAATTATAAAATATAAAAAAATAAATAAAAAAAAAAAGTAAAAAAATTTGAAAAAAATAATCATTAAATGTTTAATAATCAAAAATCATCATTTTCATTATCTATATATATATCATTTTTTTCATTTTCACTTTCTTTATTATTATCATTATCATCACTTGAATCATTATTAAAATAGTTATGATTACTAAAAAAAAAACAAGAATTATCATTATTTGAATTTTGAGTGAAATATTGATATAAATCTTTGAATTCATTTAAATCTCTAAAAAGAAAAGCAATAGTAAAAGCAGGTTGTAATTTTTCAAAAGATAATTGAAAAAGAGTTTTATTTAAATAACTTTGTATTTTTTCTAAATTTAAAGGAGGAATGACACTATCTTGAGCATGATGAGGATCTAAATATAATATATTATTATTATCATGACCTATAAAATATGATGCTTTATAACTTTTTCCTCCTATAAATCCTAAACATTCTTTACAATTAAATAAATTTTTTATTGATTCATAATATACTTTATCTATTGAATTTATTCCTATTCTTACTGAAACAAATATTAATCCATATTTCATAAATTGATATTTTTTATTTTCAAAAAGAAAAGAATTATTTTCTTTAAAATTCTTGTTGTTTAATGATATTTCTTTAAAACATTTTTTCAATATTTTATCTATTATTATTGTTGTTTGAAAATTTATTATTTCTAAATTATCTATTATTTTATAGTTGTTGTTTATTATTTTATATATTATTGGCATATTTGCATCACTAAACCATTCTCCACATGATTTATTTACTATTTCACCTATTGAACATATATTTTTTATTGAAAAAGGAGGATATATTCCTATTATTTTTTTATTTTTATTATTTGAAATTATATCATTTTTAATTTCTATTTCTGCTTCATTCTTTTCTTTTTTTTCAATTATTTCTTTATTTTCATTCTCATTTTTTAATTTTTCATTTTTTTTTTTATTAGTGAATAAATCTTCGATTTTTTTTTTATATTTTGTTAAAATAGGAGTAGTTTCACTAGCATTAAAAGGATATTCAATAAAACAACAAAT
>JAEEGK010002739.1_pt1 | contig 44233 bp, 21 predicted proteins | sample 8958771 | NCBI WGS metagenome assembly JAEEGK01 (sample SAMN16246547, study PRJNA631951) | gut metagenome | biome: gut microbiome; feature: rumen; material: SC-attached | host: Bos | place: Iran: Karaj | collected 2018-10
AAAAAAATTCAATTAGATAAAATTAATGAAATTTAATGTAAATAATTTTTTTTTTTTAAATTATAAATAAAATATTTTAAATTTTTAATTAAATTTTCAAATGAATAATTAATTATTATTTTTTTCAGATTTATTTCCATTTAAAAACTTTAATCCCATTTATAAAAATCATTTTTAAAATAAATAATTTTAAATTCTAAAAATATATAATATTAATGAATAAATTAAATCTCCATTATATTTAATTTTAAAAAAATCTTTTATTTTAAATAGCAGATTCTCTATACAATTCACTAAACAAACCATTTTTATCACTAAGTAAATTTTTTGGTGTATCAAACTCAATTAATTCCCCATTAGCTAAAACTAAAATTCTATCATAATTAATAATAGTTTTAATTCTATGTGCAATAGTAATAACAGTAGAAAATTTTAAAACTTTCTCAATTGATTTTTGAATTAAAGTTTCAGTTTTATAATCAATACTTGCAGTAGCTTCATCCATTAAAACCACTTTACTTTTTCTTAAAATTGCTCTTGCAATACAAATTAATTGTTTTTCACCAATTGATAAATTAGTACCATCTTCAACAATAATATAATTTAAAGTCTTTTCTCTTAAAGCATCTTCTAATCCAACTTCAATCATAGCATTTTCAATTTCTAAATCAGTATATTTTTTCCCTGGATCAATATTTTCTCTTAAAGATCCTTCAATTAATGTTGGTTCTTGTGGAATTACTGTAATACTATCTCTTAATCTATCTAAATTAATTGTACTAATATCAACATCATCAATTGTAATTTTTCCTTCTGTTGCTTCTAATATACGAAATAAACATAAACATAATGTTGATTTTCCACTTCCAGTTCTTCCAACAACTCCTATTTTTTCCATTGGTTTTATTTCAAAATTTAAATTTTTTAATACTAAAGGAGTATTTGGTCTATATTTAACTGAATAATTTATAAAATTAATTTTTCCACTATGAATTACTGATTTATTTCTTAATGATTTATCTTCAAATGGTGTTCCTTCTTGTACTATTTTTGTAAATGATTCACATCTTTCTACACTTGTTAATAATTTTTCTAATGTTGTAAAACGCTCCATTATACCATATAAATAATCTATTAATTTCATTGAATATGTTAATAATAAACCAATTGCTTGACTTGAGAATTTATCTCTGAAAATTAAACTAAATGATAATACGAAAAGTAATAAAATAAAAGATATTAAATCTAATCTAACACCAAACCAAGCATCACCACCAGCTTGGAATAATCTAACTTTAAAGAAAGTATTTATTCTCTTATAAAATTTATTTCTGAAATTATCTTCAAAATCATAAGCTCTTATAGTAGGAACTCCAGGTATAGTTTCACTAAAAACACTAATAACAGGTGATCTAGTTCCTCCTTCTAATCTATTTAAATCTCTTCCTCCATGTAAATAGAATTTAACTATTATAATTTCTAAAAACATTATAATTGGAATTATTATAATTGAATAAATATTAAATATACAACATACTACAAAACAACCAAATAATTGAAAAATTACTCTTAAAGTTCCTGATGATACTACATTTAATCTAGTTGAATTTTCTAAATCTTTACTTAATCTATTTAATATTTGTCCTCTTGGTATTGTATCATGAAATAAATTTACAGGAGCTTTCATTAATTTATGTAATAATTCATTATGCATTTTTATATTATATTTTATTTTTCCCCATTGCATTAAACAAGCTCTCCATGAAATAAAAGTAAAACCAAAAATTGAAATTAATGTATAAATTAATAAACATCTATAATTTTCTGATTTTTCTAATTTTTCTTTTGAAGTCCAATAAGTTAAAAAATAATCTCCTATAATTTCACATCCTTTCCAAGCAACATTAGTAAATATTGTATAAGTTAAATAAGCAACACCACCAGAATACATAAAAAATATTATCCAAGTATGAAGACTAATAGAACCTTCTTTTTGTTCTTCATCTTTAGTAATTCTTATAATTTCATTATCAGTAGTATCTAAACTATTATTCTCATTATTTTTTTTAATTTCATCATTTTCATCTCCATTTGAATCTTTAGTATTTTCAATATTTTTAGTAAATTCCTTAAAAAAATCTTGACTTTTTAATTCTGATGATGGACCAAACCAATTAATTTCTCCATTTTTCATATAAATTATTTTATCCATTCTAGAAATATATTGTAAAGCATGTGTTACAACAATAATAGTTTTCCCTTTTAAATAATCCATAATAACATGATTAAATATATTCATTCCAACATAAGCATCTAAAGCACTTAAAGGATCATCAAATAAAAATATATCAGCATCACTATAAAGACATCTTGCTAAAGCCAAACGAGCTTTTTGTCCTCCTGATAAATTAGCACCTTTTTCACCAATTTCAGTCATATCACCTCCACTTAATAATTTAATATCTTGATTTAATTCACATAAATTAATAATTTTATTATATTTTTCTTCTTCCATTTCTTTAAAGAATAAAATATTATTTCTAACTGTATCATTTAATATCCAAGGATTTTGTCTAACATAACCAATAATTCCTCCAGTTTTTATATTTTTATTTGGAAATTTTGAATAAACTGATAAATTATTTAATATTGCATTTAATAAACATGATTTACCAGAACCAACTTCACCAACTACTCCTATTAATTCACCTTTTTCTATTTTTAAATTTATATTTTTTAATAAAATTAATGGTTCTATTGTATTTTCTTTTTCTATTCCAAAATCACAATCTGTTATTGAAACTGCTGTTTTTGAATAATTTATTCTTTCAATTTGAGAATTATCATTATCTTTTGTACCTAAAAAATGTTCAATTCTTTTTAAACTTACAATAGATTCTGTTAATCCTGTTATAAATTCAGGAATTAAATATAATGGATCAGCAAGAGAGTCAAATATATATATTGAAGTTAACATATTTGCAGTATCCATTTGTTCATGGAATAAATTATATGTTATTATTGATACTAATGATAAAAGAATATTTGCTCCCCAATAAATTAAATTTAATATTATATCATAATTTACCATTTTTTGAAATAATCTCATTTCTTCTTCTCTTTTTTTACCTATTTTTTCTATAAATATATTTTCCCAAGAATATAATTTAATTGTTTTTATAATATTAAATGTTTGTGCAGTAGTTTTCATTCTTTCATCTTTAGCTTCCATATATTCTTTTTGAATATCCATTCTTTTTTTTTGATAAATTGCATTTATAATAAGTAAAACAACTAAAACAAGAAAACCAGAAATAAAAGCAGGTCCAAAATATTTAAATAACAAATAAATATAAAAAACTAATTGAAAAGGTACAATTAAAGTACTAGGACTATCAGTTAAAAATTCACAGAATTTTTCACTATCAATTTGAACAAAATTAACTAATTCTCCTTCACTAGTATTATTATTATATTGAGCAGCTTTTAAGACTTTATCATAAATTAAACTATCAAGTTGAACACTTGCTAAAGTACTAATATAATCAATTTGAAAATCTGATTTTCTAAAAAGGAAAATAATACAAAATTTCATACTTAACATAACAAAAACAGAAGCACCTAATGACATCATAGGTTCTTCTTTTCCTTTTCCTTGAAAAACAAGTAAAATTTGTCTAAAAAATGTAATAACTGATAAATCTAAAGTTGATTCTACAACAATTAAAAAACAAATATAAATTATATTTAATTTATTTGCTTGTACTACAGCTTTGAATAAACCATATTTTTCAGAAAATTGATATTTACCATACCATTTTGGTTTTAATCTATTTAAAAATTCTTTTGCATTTAATGAAGATGAAATATTTCCTAAGTCATGTGGTTTTATTGTTTTTTTTCTTGCTTTCCATAATACTGAAAATACCCAATGATAAAACATTGATGATAAACAATTTGCTGGATATACTATTTCTGCTTCTTTTTCTTTTTCTGTTATTTTTACATAATTATTTATTGCTATTGATGTATAAAATGATTTAGGATTTTGAATTTCTAATGTGTCCATTTTTACTTTTTGTTCTTTTAAATTTAATTCAGTTTCTATTAGTGGTTCAAAATTTATTGGTGATGTCAGAGATGACATTTTTTTGTTCTTCTTTTTTAAAGAATAAATATATTAATATTTTATTATTTTATAAAAATATTTTATTTAGTAATTTTTATTTTTAATATTTTAAATATTTGGAATAATTTTAAATATACATACTTTATCATTATTTAAAAAAATATATTTTTACAATATAAATTATATTATATATTCAACATTTAGGTTTTATGTTCATTTTAATTTTGGAATTAATTATTTTCGGAATATTCACTTTTAATTAATCTTGGTGTTTCATGTTTAGGTATTTGTTTTACTTTTGGTTCTGTTTGAACACTATAAATCGTTCTATTTGAACTTTTTTTACTACCTAAATTATTATTATCATTAATATCATTGATTATAATATTTTTATTATTATTTTTTGAATTTGAATTTGAGTTTATTTTATTTATTTTATTGTCAATTTCATTATTATCATTATTTTCTAAAGACTTTATATTTTTATTTTCAATGTCATCATCATTATCATTATTAAAATCATTATTATTCTCATTGTTATTTCTATTATCATTATCATTTTCAATAATATTATCACTGAAACTATTCATTTCCATTTCAAATGAATTATTTTTTCCATTTTCACTATTTTCATAAATAATATTTCCTATAGTTCTAAAAAATGGATTATAATAATTTTTCATATAATGTTTATTTCCAATTTCTTCATTTATTATATTAGTAATACTTTTCTTAAAATTAGAATCTTTTTTCTTTATTAAATCTTTTCCAAAAACTTGTAAAATTTGATAATCAAATTTACTCATTTTTACATTTTTGTCTTCATTTTTTTTTTTAGAATAATTTTCAAAATAATCATCAAAATTAAATTGAGAAGAATCATCTAAAATATTACTATCTATAGTTTTATAAGTAGTCTCTCTTTGTAAAAAGTTATTTTTCATATTTTTATAATACATTTGCATAAGATTTAAATGTTCAATATTTACAATTGCAATATTATAAGTTTCATTATTTATTTTACCTTTATTTTTTAATTTTAATAAATAATTCTTTAAACCATTTTTTTTAGTCATTGGATTTGTTCTTTCATAATCATTATAAAAATGAAAATAAACATCTTCATATGTTTTAGTATTAATATCAGATTCATTATACTTTAAAAATTTACAGCTTAAAATTTGTTTATAAGGAATAATACATAAAACTCCAAAAAAAATAATATCAATTAAAACCCAAACTTTAGTATGAAATGTATCATTCATAAACATCCAAATTCCAATAGAAAAACAAAATAAATAAATATTAAATGAACTAATATAAAAAATACAAATTGATTCATTAATCATTTCTGGTCTTTTATAAATATGAGTAAAATTATATCTTTCTAAAAAATATCCAAATATAAAACCAAATAAAGAAATAGGAACACCAAAAGGAAAAATAGGAATATATAAAAAAGTCATTAATAAAGTTTTAGCAATATAAGAATATTTAGCAGAAATATCCATTGGTGGTAATTCATATAAATCATTTAATTCTTTTTGTGATAAATGATGTCTTGTATTAGGATTTGATTTTCTTTCAATTAAATAAATTTTAATTTTCTTTATAATATATCCTATATTAAAAGTCCACATTAAAGGAGTTACTGTAGAATTAATTAAAAAAATAAATAAAATATTATTTATTAAATTATCATTTTCATTCCAATCATGAAAATAATTAGAAAATAAAGGAATAAGAGCAGAATCAATAAAAGTAAATATAGTTAATTTAACAGAATATGATAAATAATAATCAGTTTTTGTAGTTTGATGTTCTAATGTTGTTAAATAATTTAAAATAAGAAAAAAAGAAAAATTAATTCCAGCAATAACGCCAGAAATTATAATAGAAATACCATATTTCATAAATGTATTACTGTCCCATAAATTTTCTTCTGATTTATATTGTAAATAATTTAAACCAAATACTACACCAAAACTTATTCCCATTAATAAAAGTGATATACTATAAATTATTAAACTTCTTTTTATTTTTGAAATTAATGTAAATTCCATATTTTCCCATATTATATCTTCTGGATCTGGGGCTAAATATATTTTTATCTTTTTTCTTCTATGAAATCTTTCTAATCTTTCTTCACTCATACAACAATAACAAATTCTATATTTTAAATTTTTTATAAAGACAATACATTTTTCTAAAAATGAATGTGGAAATTGTTTATAATAATTTTCTTTTTCTTTTATTGTTTTAAATGTTATTAATATACTTCCTGCAAAATTTTCTTTTGATGTTACCAATTTTTCTTTTAATATTGTCTCTAATTGTTTTTCATATTTTCTTTTATCTGTATTTAATTTTAAATATGATGTTTTTTTTTTACAACATAAATATCCAGAATAAAAACTCATATTTTCTAATTTTTTGTTATTTTCTAAATTGTCATTTAATTTTATTTGTTTAGGATGATGTTGAATTTGAAATATTTGTTCATCAATTTCATTTATTTTATCTTGAATAACCATAAATTCATTTAATTTATAACAAATATTAATTTCATCAATATTTAATTTTTCATTATGATTAGGTAAAACATAATTTTTTAAAAAATAAATGAATTTATCTAATTCACTTTTATTTTTAATTTCTTCAATATCAGAAAAAAAATTTTTATATTTATTAAAAGAATCAACAGTATTATTTAAATTAGTACAAAGAAGAGTATAATCATGAGGTGTAGTATGCATCATATCAACTTGATCTCTTTTAGCATTAACAATAACAATATAAACTAAATTAACAACAAAAAGTGTAATTAAAGTAAAAAAATGAAGTAAAGAATAATTAACAATAACATTATCAACATCATCATTTTTACTAAAATCTTTATAAATTTGTCTATAATTTTTAAGATTATCAGAACTAAATCTTAAAATCCAATCTGTTTCATTATTATAAAATCCAATTCCTTTTGCAATTGAAATATATTGTTTACAATAAGGATATTGACTATCACCAAATTCCAGAAAAAATTGATTACAAATATTATTTAAACCTTTTGTATAATGTTCATTTAAAATAATTGTTAATAATGATGACATAAAAAATGCAATTATTAAAATTACAATTGCATACTGAAAATAAAAAAAATATAAATATGTTCCTATACCACATTCTGCAAATTTTTCTATTGAATCACAATAATTAAATCTTTCAATTATTCCTTTTGTTTCTTCTGGTAAATTACAACAAGGACAAAATTTAACATTTTGAGTTAAAGTTCTAATTTTATGTAATGGACGATTTGCGGATGAGTGTCTTTTTGCTAAGTCTATTTTTCCTGGTTTATGTTGAGAATATTGTCTTAGTAAAAATAAAGGAGCAACTCTACGAGAACGAGATAATCTTTTTATTGGAATTTCTTCATTCATTTATTAGTTTTTTTGTAAAAAAATTTTTTTTCTATTAAAAAAAAAATTTATTAAATAAAAATTATATTTCATTTATTAATTATAATAAAAATCAAAAAAAAATTTAATAAAATTATAAAATGTCTTCTTCTAATTTTTTAGAATTACATTCAAAAGAAACAAATTGGGATGTCGATGCTGAAAAAATGGTAAAAAAAATATATAATAAAAATCAAAAATAAATTAAAAAAAAACATAAATAAAAAAAAAAAATAGCTTCTTCAAAAATTAAAACTTTTCACAGATTCGTATACAACTCAATTCAATCAATTAACAAATAACATAGAAAATTTTTCAAAAAATATAAACTTAGTTGAAATTCAACATTTACAAGCAATAAACTCCTTAAAACAAATGGGAATGTCACATTTTATTGAACATGTAATTGACTCTGAAGAACCTCAAAATAATCAAAATGAGAATTTAAAAAATGAAAATATTAAAAATGATGGAAGTAATGCAATTGAAGATTTTAAATCTGCAATTATAAATTCTATTAAAAGTTTAGATATTATCCAACAAGAAAATTTAAAAAATAATAATAATAATAATAATCAAGAACAAAAAATTGATGATAATGCATCAGTTATTAGTAGTTCTAATAGTGTTGCATTTACTGGGAATTTTAAAAATATAAGATTACCTTATATAATAAATTCAAATGATTTTGAAAATGATAATTATATTGGATTATCAAAATTTTTCAATGATCAACCAAAAGATATAATTGGAAATGATTTAAACGAACAAGAAGAAGGTGAAGAAGTAATAGTAGGAGTAATTTTAGGTAAAAATACACTTAAAGAAAAATCAAATAATCAAAATCCTCAAAATTCTCAAAATTCAAATCAACCTCAAATAAATAATTCTCAACCTCAATCAAACATTCCTCAACCTCCATCAAACATTCCTCAACCTCCATCAAATATTCCTCAACCTCCATCAATTCCCTCAAGTAACATTCCAATTGCACCACCAATTCCAAATACAATACCAAAAGCTCCAGAAATACCTTCAAATAATAATATTCCAAGAGCACCTCCAATACCAAATACAATACCAAATGTACCAGTAGTAAATCCACCAGTAATTCCAGCAATGGCTCCTGTAAAAGGAGGTCCAAATATTCCAATACCTCCTCCTATACCTACTCTTGTTATTAATCCTCCTAAACCTAAAGTTGTTCAACCAAAGCCTAAACCAAAGCCTAAACCAGTTGAAGAAGATTTTGGTTCTATGCTTAGGAAACAAGTTCTTTCTAGAGGAAAAAAACTTGAAGGTGGAGATAATAATGATAATAATACAAAAGTTGATAATAATGAAAAAGTTGATATTAATGAAAAAGAAGAAGAAAAATTGGAAGATATTCTTAAAAAGAAAATTGCTAATAATAATAATATTAATAATAATAATAATATTAATAATAATAATATTAATAATAATCCAAATAGTAATAATCAAGTTCCTGTTAATGTTCCTTTTACTAAAGAATCTATTAATATTAAAGCTTTTATGAGTAATTATGATTTTGATGATGATGAAGAAGAAGTTGATCCTGTTTTTGCTTTGAATAAAAATGTTATGATTGGAGAAAATAAAAATATTGTTGTTAATAATAGTGTTAATAATTTTAGTGGGAGTAATAATAATAATAAAATGATGAATACTATTGCTATTCCTCAAGATAATAAAATTAAAGTTAATGATGAAAAAAATAAAAAGTTAGAAAGAGCTAAAACTCATTTGTTAAACATATTTGGTGATGATGATGATGAAGAAGAAATTGATATTGCTTCTAAAACTATTAAATTAAATGAACAAGTTAATTTATTTACTGGAAATAAACCAAAAAATGAACCAATAAAAAATAATATGTTTGATAATCCACCAAAACCAAAAAATGAACCAATAAAAAATAATATGTTTGATAATCCACCAAAACCAAAAAATGAACCAATAAAAAATAATATGTTTGATAATCCACCAAAACCTAAAACTGAAGAACCTAAAAAAATATCAATGTTTGATAATCCACCTAAACCTAAAAATGAACAACCTAAAAAAATATCTATGTTTGATGAACCACCTAAACCTAAAAATGAACAACCTAAAAAAATATCTATGTTTGATGAACCACCTAAACCTAAAAATGAAGAAAATAAAATTGAAGATAATAAATCAAATAATAAATTTAGTGATTTTCAAAAACAATTAAGTATGAAAATGTTAGGAGGAAATAATATGAATTCAATTAAAAAAAATATAAATAATGAAGATGAAAATCAAAATCAAAATCAAAACGAAAGAGATACTTTAAAAATTGAATATACTACAGATATAAAAAAAAAAGATGGTGAAAATAATTATGAAGCAATAATGAAACAAGAAACTAAAGTTATTAAAAAGAAAAAACCGGTTAAAAAAGGATTTGATTTAAATATAAATAAATCAAATACTTTTGTTCAATCAAATACAAATTTAAAAATTAATCAAGATAATAAAATTAACATTCCTAAAAGTGAAACTATTATTCAAAATGATAATAAAAAAGAAATTCCTATTAAAGAAAATGTTTCAAGTCCAAAAAAAATATTATTTACTAATGAAAATGAAAATAAAAATATTATTAATCCCAAAAATGAATTATTTACTAATAAAAACCAAAATACAATATTTCAAAATACAATAGTTCCAAATAATAAAGTAAATTTATTTGCTGGAAATAATAATAATAATAATAATAAATTAACATCAACAATGACAGTAAAAGAAAATAATAACGCAAAAAAAAAATTAGCATTCTTATATGATGATGATGATGATGAATAAAAATAATATAAAATTAGGAAAAAAAAAATAATTTATAATTATTAAATTAAAAACAACTAAAAAAGAATTAAAAAAAAATATAAAAATAAAAAAAAAATAATATATAATAAAATAATTAAAAAATGAAAACCGATAAAAATTCACAAAACCAAAAACCAAAAGAACAACAAAACCAAGAACCACAAGAGACTAAAAAACCTAAAACAGAAAGAGAAAAAAGTTATTCTCCAGAAGATTTAAATAAACTATCTCAAAGAAGACAACAAAGATTAAAAAATGAGAAAATATCAGAAAAAGAAAACCAAAAATTATATGAAGAGATATTAGAAGAAGCAAAAAAAAATAATTTTAGAATAAAACCAAAAAAAGAAGATTCAATTCCAGAAAGTACAAATTTAAAAATATCTGAAAAAAAAGCTCAAACTATTTTAGAAGAAGGAGGAATGTTAGATGCTTATAAATATTTAATAGTTCAATTATGTAAAAATGGTTTACCTACAGGAAATTTATTTGAATATTCTGCTTATGTTATTAAAAATTATGAAAAAAAATGGAAAGAAAAAAAAAGTAAAATGATGAAAGAAAATATTGAAAAATATTGGGAAGAAAAAGAAAAAAATGTTAAAGAAAAAATTGAAAAATATAGGGAAGAAAAAGAAAAAAATGTTAAAAAAAAAAAAAAAAAAAAATGAAAAAACTAAAAATGAAGAAGACAATGAAAAAGATAATGAAAAAGATAATGAAAAAGAAATTAAGAAATTAAATAGAAGTTTAGATGAAATTGAAATGAAAAAATATATTAAAAGTTTAGATAGAAGTAGATCTTCTAGAGGAGTTAAGCCTTTAAGAGAAAAAATTGGGAAAGAAGAAAATAAAGAATCTGGTTTTAAAAAGAAAAATAAAAGCTTAAATAAAAAAAATGTTCCTAATATAGAAAAAAAACAAAATAATACAAATATTAAAACTGTTGATAAGAAAGATAATAAAAGTAATAAAAAGTAAAAAAAAATATATAAAAAAAATAAGTAAATTAATTTTAAATTAGTTTTTATAATTTTTAAAATTTATATTATAATTAAAAAATTTTTTAAATTGTTTTTAATTTTTAATTTTTTTAATTTGATTATTTAATACAATGAAAAAGGAGGTAATATTTTTCAATTTTTTAATATTTTAGTTTATTTGTTTCTCATCATCTAAATCTTTATTAAAGACAAAAATAATTCAAACACCTCCAAATTTATATATAAAAAAAATAAAATTTTACAATAAATCAAATACAAATTCTTTTATTTTAACAGAAAATACTATAGCAAAATATAAATCACCTTCTTCATATGATAATCCATTTAATTTTGATTATTATTCAAATGATACTTCTTTTTTTTCTATTCCAGTTAATTTTATTAAACAAATTATTTCTAATGATTATGTTATGCATATTTTAACTTTAAATGGTTTAGTTTATTCAATTGGTATTGATTATAAACAATATGGTATTTTAGGAATGGGAGATTTAAATTTTGAAATTAGAGAAATTACTTTAAATAAATTTTTTCAAAAACAAAAAATTAATTATATGTCTATTTCTGATAAATTCTGTGTTTGTATTAATAATCAACATAATATTTTAATATTTGGAACATTTAAAAATAAAAAATTTTTAGTACCAAAAGAAGTTGTAAATGAAAGTAATTTATATTATAATATAGTTAAATGTTCTGATAATTATTTTGTTTTAATGGATTTTTCAGGACATTTATCTTATTATGGTGAAATAAATTCTAAAAATTTATTTGATAATGAATTAAATGATTATAAAATCATACATAAAATAATAAATTTTGATTATAAAAATGAACAAGTTGAAGATTTTGTTTGTGGAAATAATTTTATATGTATTTTGGATAAAAGTGGTAATTCTTATTTATATAATGAAGAAGGTTTAAATAAAATTAAAATTAATGATGAAATTAAACAACTTTATTTAATGAAAAATAGTTTTTTTTTACTTGGAAAAAATTCTAATAATATTCATATTTTGCAAAATAATAATGAAAGTGATAATTTATATGATTTCATAATAAATACATATGAAATATATAAAGAAATGAAAATTTTTTCAATTATAGAAAATTATTATTATAAATCATCAGAAATATTATTCATAATTGAAAGTCCTTTTGATTTACTTATTAAAATAAAAGAAAATAAAATTAAATTATTTAATTTAACTATTAGTAAAGATTCAAAAGATAATATTCAAACAATATTCTCAAAAAAGTTTAGTGATACTCTTTTTAATTTAAATGATACATATCAATCATATTTACTTACAGAATCAGTTTTACCTGTAAATTTTTCATTAAGTAAAATAAGTTTAAATACTTCAAAATCAATTAATGACACATCTAAAATTAATTTTAGAATTAATAAAATATCAAATTTATTAGAAAAAGTTTTTGATAATAAAATTGAACAAATTAATAATAAAAGAGCAAGAAGTGTTAAAAGAAGATTAGTTTTTGAAAAAATTAATGGAACTGATTATGATTTAAAATATATAAATAATAAAGACAATATTATAGAAAGAAGTAAAAGTGGTAAAATATTTTCTGTTCAAGATTCATTAAGATTTAAACCAATTAAAGAAGAAGAAAATATGGAAACTGAATCATTAGGATATAAAAAAAAGAGTGGTGACAAAAAAAACAATTTGAATGAAAATAAAAAAGATAATAAAATTCCAAATAAGAATAGTTTAATAAATTGTGAAAAGCATAAAAGAAATTTAACTGATAGTATTAATAATTTTGATATTAAAAATAATTTTTCAATAAATCAAAGTCTAGATATTTTAAATAAAAAAGAAGAAATAATATCAAATAAATTAAATAAAACTAAGCAATTACAAACACAAAATAAAAACTTTTATATTAGTAACACAAAATTAAAAATTTTAAGTATAAGTAAATCTCAATTAAATATTCCAAATTTAAAATTAAATTATAATAATCAAATTAAAAGGCAAAAATTGAAAATTTTTTTTTTTGATAAATCAGACACAAAAATTAATTATAATAAAAATAAACAAACTATTTCATTAAATAATATTGTAGATTTTTTTTTAGAAAAAAATAAAAAAACAAATCAGAAAGAAGATTTAAAAAATAAAAATGAAATTGAAATTGAGAAAAAAAAACAATTAGAAAAAGAAAAAGAAATAAAAAGATTAAAAGAAATTCAAAGAATTCAAGATATTGAAATTGAAAAACAAAAAAAAATAGGAAACGAAAAAGAAAGAGAATTAAATAAATTAAAAGCTTTAGAAATTCAAAAAGAAAAAGAAATAAAGGAATTTCAATTAAGGTTAAATAATTTAAATAATAATAAAAAAAATTTCGAAAATACTATTAAAAATAATTTAAATAATAATAATAATGAACTTATTCAATCATTTGAACAAATTTTTTCATTAAAATCAAATAATCAAATTTACAATTCAGCAGAGAAAAAAAATAATTTTAAATCGAAATTTAATTCATCAATAAATTCAAAAAATATAAATAAATCATCAACAATAATTTCAGATAAAATACCATTTAAAGCATATAAGAATAGTATACAAAATGTAAAAAACAAAAATTTAAATTCTCAAACTTTTAATTCTGATTTAATTTATAATAAAGTAAATCCAAAAAATATTTTTTATGAAAGACCAAAAAGTTTAATTAAGAATAATTTAAAAGATACAATTTATAAAAAACAGATTATTGAAAATACTTTAAAAAATTCAAAAAAAAATATATCACAAAGTAAAAATAGTTTAAATATTGAATCTTTTAATTTAATCAATAAAAATATTATAAAAGTTAATTCAAAAGATATTTTAGCAGAATTAATTCAAAAAGCAAAAGATAATAATAATTCTAATTCAATATATTATCAATTAGAAGATGACGAATCACAAATTTTAAAATTAAAAAATAATAAAATAGAAATTATTCCAATTGAAAAAATTGATTCAATTTCAATATCATCAAATAAATTTTTAGATGATGAAAGTTTTAAATTATCAGACTCATCTGATAAAAATAGAAATAAAATTATTAAACAAAAAAATTCAAAAAATAATATAAATCAAAATAAAAGAAATAATCCAATTAGATTAATGGATTCAATTTCATCATCATCAATAAATATTTTTAAATCATCAAATAATAATGAAAAAAATAATTTAATTAAGGTAGATAATTTTAATCTGAATAAAAGAAATCAAAAAAATAATATTAATCTTAATAAAAGTAAAAGTATAAATAAATTTTTAGAAAATACAAATGATAAAAATAATAATAATAATAATAATTCAACTCAAAATATTTTTCCATCAAAAAATAATAATATTAAAGAATCTAATTTTAAAAGAAATGCAACTCCATTAAAATATATATCTCAAAAAAATGCAACATATGCTCCTTTAAATCAAGAAAAAAAAAATAAAAATAAATTTTTACCAAATAAAAAAAATAATTTTGCACAATATAATAATAATGAAAAAATAATGAAAGCTGTAGAAAAATTAAAAGAAAGATATTTAAATTATTTACATAGAATTTATGGTAATCAAAATATAGAAAATAGCTTAAAAGCTCCTGATTCAAAAGAGAAAGAAAATTCTTTAATAAGAGATTTTATGAATAGTGAAATTAAAATAAATGATTCAGAATATTTTATTCCTAAAGATAGTTTTATTTCTCAAATTGATATGGAAAATTTTTTCTTTGAAAATTTAAAATATGAAAAAATTAAAAATAAATTAAGAATAATTGATAATAATTTTATAGGAGATACTTTTACTTCAAATCAAAATTTAATTAGTTTTGATGAAGAAGAAAAAAATAATTCTTTAATTGAACCAATTGAACTTGAAAGAAGTGGAAATATCAGAACACATTCTTCATATTTTCCTTCTTTTGGTAATAATGAACAAGATAAATTCAAACAAAAATTTATAAATAAGAAAAAATAAAATGTTTTTTTAAAAAAAAATATAATAATTAAATATATCTAATTTTTATTCATAAAATTTGAATAAAAAAATAAATATCAAAAATATAAAATCATTTAATTTTACCCTTAAAAATATTATATAATTATATTTTTTCATTTAAAAAAAATAAATAAAAATAGACAAATAAAAATAATAAAAAAAAATTATTTTTCCAATAACTTCCAATATCAACAAAAATAAATATCAAAAAAATAAAAAAAAAATGTCAGAATTAGAAGAAAATCAAAATATAGATAACCATGAAAATGAGGAAAGAGAATATAATGAAACACAAAATTCCCAAACTCAAAACGATAATGGAATGTCAAAAACTCAACCATTAGGAAAAAAAAAATTACCTCCAATTCAAAAAAAGAATCAAAATAAAACAACTGGAATGGGTAAAACAATGCCAAATCCTTCATCAGAAAAAAATATGCTTAATTTAATGACATCAACAGATTCAATTAATACAATAAGTAATAATGATAAAATTACAATGAATAAAAATTTACAAGAAGAAGAAAATTTAAAACAAGAATTAATTTTTGCTAAAATGGATTTAAATAGAAAAAATCAAGAATTATATGAATTTAAAATACAATTTAAAAAACAATTAGATGATAATAGAATAAATAAAAAATTAATAGAAAGAGTATTAAAAATTGATCCAAATAAACCTTGTACTAAAAATGAAGCAAGAGATAAAGTAGAAAATGCAAGACCAACTGAAGAAGAAAGAAAAGAATTAAAAGAAGCATATGAGTCAATTTTATTAAAAGCAGAAATTATGAAATGTAAAAAAGAATATAATAGTAAATTTGCTGAATATGAAAAAATAACAAAAAATGCTAAAAGAAGTAATATTATTAAATTAAATTCTGAAATTACTTTAAAAGAAGAAGATATTAGAAAATTAAATAGAAAAATGAAAAAAATGCAAGAACAATTAGAATATAATGAAAAAGTTATTGATGATTTAAAAAAAGAATATGATTATTATAAAGATAATATGAAAGAAGTTAAAAAAAATATGGAAGAAAGTAAAAAAGAAGAAGCACAAGAAGGAGAAAAATATGAAGAAAAAATGAATGAAATTCAAGAATTAGAAAAAAAATTAAGTGAAAAAGAATATGAAATAAAGGAAAAAGAAAAATCTGAAAAAAAAAAAAATGATGAAATTAAAGATTTAAATAAAAAAGTTAAATTAATGGAAGATTTTAATGAAGCAAAAGAAGGAATAAAAGAAAAACAAAATCAAGATGAAGAAGAACAAAAAAAAAAAAAAAGAAGAGATGAAAAATTTAACAAAAAAAAGAGATGAATTAAAAGAAAAAAATGATGAAATAATGAAAGAATATAATTTAAATCAAAAAGAAAGAGAAAAATTAAGAAAAGAAGCAATTGAACCAGAAAAAGAAAAAAAAAGAATGAAAGATTTAGAAGAATCTTTAAAAGCAGCAAAAAGTGCAAATCAAGAAGAAAAAGAAGAAAATGAAAAAAAAAATGCAGAATTAGAAGAAAAATTTAATAAAATTAAACAAGAAAGAGATGAAAAATTTAATGAAGCTGAAATTGGAAATAAAGAAAAAGAAAAATATGAAAAAGAAATTGAGGAATTAAATCAAAAAATTCAATCTTTAAATGAAGAAAATGAAAAATTTAAACAAAATTTAGAAAATACTGGAAAAGAAATTGAAGATAATAAAAAAATGGAAGAAGAAAATAAAGCTAAAGATGAAGAAATAAAGGAAAAAGAAAAAGAAGAAAAAGAAAAAATTGAAAATGAATTAAAAAGTGAATTAGATAAAAAAAATAAGGAAAGAGAAAAAGAAATTAAAGAAATGAAAAAAAAATTTGATGATATACTTTATTCTAATGAAGAATTAGAAAAAGATAATAATAGAATGAGAACTGATGCTGAAAATGATATTAAGACTTTAGAAAAGTTTAATCAAACTAAAGAAAAATTGAAAGCTATAGAAGAAAAATTACAAAATATTCAATCTAAATAAAATAATATTTTATTTTTAAAATAATTTAATCAATATTATTTTAATTTAATTTTATATAAAAAAATATATAAAATGATTAAAAAATTAATATTAAAAAAAACATAATTTAATTTTAAACATATTAACCGATATATTTGTTTTTTTTTAAGATGTTAAATTAAAATCTCTTTAATATTTAAATATAAAATAATAATATCAAATGGAAGAAATTAAAATTGAAGAAATTATTGATTTTAATAAACAAGATAAAAAATTAGAATTTAAAGAAAATATTGAAAAAAAAATCCAAAATTTATTATTAACTCTTAGAAATAATGAAATAAATGATGAAATTAAAAAGAAATTATTAAACGAATTAAAAGATATTTTTATTAATTTTAGAGAAATAGCAATAATATTTATTATATCACCTTCATGTAGAATAAATGAAAATATCAATTTAATAAAAATTTTAATTGACTTTTATTTACTTAATGAAAACTTAAAAGAAATATCAAAGGAATTATTAATATTTTTCATTCAAAACACAACATTAGAAAAAGAATATTTTGATTATATATATGAAAAAATAGGAAAAGAACATAGAAAAAATACTTTAACAGAAAATCAATTATTATCTTATTTAGATATTCTTTCATTATTATATGGTGAAAATATTGAACCAAAAAAATTTTCCCCAAAAAGATATTTTAATTTTTATGACCCTTCAAAAAGTGAAATTATTACAAATTTTAATAAAGAAAACAAATTTTATTTAAATAATAATAATTTTTTTATTTATTTTTGCTTTTTTATTGATGAATATTGTCAAAATAAAAATTCTGATTTAGTAGATATAACTTTCGATAATTTTAATCATTTATTTATTAGATTAAATGATAATATTATTAGTGCTGATTATAATGAAAAAAATTTAGAAAATCTAAAAATTAATATTGAATTAAATGAATGGGTTTATATAAAATTATCTTTTCAAGAAAATAATGAAGACAATAATTTTAATATAATTTTAGAAAAAGTAAATGAAATGAATGAAAAAAAAATTGAGAGTTGTAATATAAAAAATTTAATTTCTTCTTTTTCATTTTTTAGAAATTTTAAAGGAAAATTATCCTTTATTTTATCATCAAATGAAGAAATAGAAAAAAAAAGATTAGAACAAATTTTAAAATTTTTTAATACTGGAATTCCTTCACCTAAACCACATGATTCAAATAATAAAAATATTAATTGTATATATGAATTTAATAATAATATATTTAATTTTATTTTTTCTTCTTATTTATTTAATGAAAGTTTTTTTGAATTAATTGAACCAATTACAAATAATAATGCTTATTTATTCAAACCAGAAAATAATTTTTTTAAAAATTTTTTATGTACTTATAGTAATTATACCAAAAATATTTTTATGATTGGAGGAGTAAATCCTATAATTCCATTATTTGAATATCTTTACTTATTTAATAAAAAATTAAATGAACAAAAAAATGATAATCAAAAAGAAAATCAAAAAGAAAATGAAGAAAAAACAAAGGAAAATGAAAATAATGATAATAATCAACAAAAGGAAATTCAAATTCAAATTTTAAATAAATTAATAGACCTAATTAAAATAATTAAAAGAACTGATAAAAATATATCTCATTTATATGAAACTAAATTTTATAAAATTATTGGTTTGTTTATTGAAAATTTAGATTCAGAAATGATTGAGAAAAGTAATTTATTTAATTTTATTATTGATTTATCAAATGAAATCATAATTGATTCACAAAAACATTTTTTTTCCTCATTATTTTTTAATTTTAAAATTATTAATAAATACAGTTTAAAACAAAAAGATCATTTCTTCAATAAACTAATAGAATTAATTAACAAATATGAAAATGAAAAAACTACAAATAAAAATTCATTTATTACATTATTAAATAAGAATTGCATATTATCAGAAATTTTTTTAAATATAAATGAATATGATGAAATTTCAGAAATTATATTTAATTTTTTAGAAACAATTTATTTCAAATTATCTAAATTTGATGATTGCCTTCCAATTTTATTTAGACTTTTAACTGGAAATAAAATTAATCCTAAAATAATAGATTTAATATTTATTTTAGTTAAAAAAAAAAAGCCTAATGATATAATTTTTGAAAAACTTTTAGAACATAAATTTGATGAAATAATTATTTCTTTATTACTCAAAGAAAAAAGATTTGAAATTAAATATAAAATGTTTCTTTTAATTCAACAATTAACACAAAATTTTCCAAATCTAATAGAAAAAAATAAATCCCAACAATTAATTAAATTTTTAAAAAGTCAATATTCAATTAAAGAATTTCCAAAAGAAATTATTGAAGAAGGAAAAAAATTAATTGAGAAAAAACCAGAACCAATATATAATAAATTTTTTTATGAATGGTTAAATGTATGTTTTAGATTAATTTTTATTGGATTAGGTGAAATAAATGAAATAAAAGATATTTGTTTAATTCCTCCTTTTAAAGAATATGATGAAGATTTTATTTTTGGAGTTTTTAAATTAATTTATGACATTAAATTTCCAAATGACTATGCAAATTATTTTTTTAGTAAAGATACTAATTTATGTTTTTATTATGAACTAAATAAAATTATATTTGTTTTAAAATTTATTTTAATAAAGTTTTATAATAATCAAAAAATAATAAAAACAAAAATAGACGAACACTCAAATTGCTTTGATAATTTTATTGATATTAATTATTTAAAGGTTATAAAAAATCATCCAATTGAATATATTACTAATTTATTATTTGATTTACATCATTTTGAATTAAACCAAGAACTAAATATAATAAACAATTATTTTTCAATTGATTATGTTCTTACATTTAAATTAAAAATTCAAGAAGAATATAATAAAGATATTATTAAAGAGTTAAATCCAAAAAGAGAAACATATGACTATATTTATAAGTATAATATAAATTTATTTAAAAAGTTTATTGAAGGAGATAAAAAAAAATCAATATTTAGTCTTGAACACTTGATTAAAATGAGAAATGAAAATCAAATTACTAATTTTATAAAAGTGAATATATTTGATGATATTAAAGAAAAATATTTACTTAGTCAAAAAGAATTAGAAAAACAAAAGATACCAACTCAAATTTATGATTTGAAAATAATGAAATTTTTTAAAAATAATATATTATATAATATTAATAAAATAATATATGAAGATTATGTTATAATTATTCTTGTAATATGCTTTGTTTTTTCATCTAAATATTATAAATATGATAAATTTTTATCAAAAGGAGTTGATTCTTTCAAAGATAATGAACTACAATCATATATACAAAATTTTATTGATTTATTAAAATTATTATATTTTAGATTAATAAAAAATAAAGATGAAAATATACAATTTATTTTCAAAATATTTTTAAAATTTTTAAAAGAAATAGCTGAACTTAATAAAAAAAAAAATCAATTTAGTGGTAATTTTCCAATAACTCCTTTAAACGAATTACAAAAATTTATAAAAAATAAAATTGATATTTCTATTATAGAGGAAAATGAATCTTTGGAAATTGAAAATATAATAAGACAATTAATGAAAGAAAATGCTAATAATTATAAAATAACAATTCCTAATATTGAAAAAGAGGAATGTAATATAGACATAAATTATGAGAGTCAATTAATTAAAAATAGAAAATTTGAAATTCAATTAAAAAATCAAATTAAATGCTTTTCTAAATTTAAATTATATAAAAAAATAAAGAATGAACTCTTTACATGGAATGGTTGTTATTCAGATAAAAATTTATTTTATAAATCTTCAAATAAAGATTTAATATTAAATTATAAAAAAAGTAATCATTTAACAAAAGAGAAAATTTCACCATTAATAGTTCCAATGATATATGAATTTGATTATAAAACTTATTTTAATCAAAAATTTTTTAATGAAGATATAAATAATTTTTATATTATTCCTTTAGCAGAAATAAATTTTGAAATTATATCAGAAACAAATATCCCAGATAATTATTTTAGATGTTGTTTATTAACAATTTCAAATCATTTTAAAGGAATATTATATTTAGAAAATACATATTTATATTTTATAGAAAATTCAAATAATAAAACCAAATGTTTAGGTTCATTAATAAAAAAAAATAACAAGCCAAAATATTTAAAAATTGATTTAAATGAAATTACAAATTATTTTGAAAGGAGATATTATGATGAATCAAATTCTGTTGAAATTTTTACTGAAAGAAATAAATCATATTATTTTATATTTAATGACATAAATCAAAAAACAATATTTTTAGATGTGTTTAAATCAAAAATAAGCAAAAAATTACCAGAATTTAATGATTATAAAAATAAATGGGTTAAAAATGAAATTTCAAATTTAGAATATTTAATGTGGATAAATATTTATGGAAATAGATCTTTAAGAGATATTTATCAATATCCAATATTTCCTTGGATAATTACAAATTATAAAGTATCATATCAAAAAGTAATAGAAGAAAAAATAACAACAGTAATATTAAATAAAATAAAAGATAACTTAATTAAAACAAGTAAAAGAGATTTTAATCTTCCATTAGGTTTAATGGAATTATCACCAAAAGGAACAAAAAGAAAAAATTCATATGTATATCAATTCATTTCATCATTAGTATCAATTTTAGAAGATTATAAAATAGATAATTCTTTATTAAAAAAATATCAAGAATTAAATGAAAGATATTCAGCAATAATGGCAAAAATTAAAATTTTAAAAGGAGATGATAATATAATAAATTATAAAGGATATGAATCAAAAAAATTTGAAGATATAATATTATCAACAGAATCATATAATATTAAAAATAAAAATACAGTTAATTATGATGAATTAAAAATAGATTATGATTTATTTGAAAAATTAAAAAGTCACAATTTAGATATAATAAGTTATCCAAGTTATTATGGATCACATTATTCAAATGCAGCATATATTTCTCATTATTTAACTAGAATATTTCCTTTTACTTTAACTGCAATTGAAATTCAAGGAAATGATTTTGATTCTCCTGATAGATTATTTATTAATTTAGAAAAAACTTTTAATAGTGTTACTGAAGAAAAATCAGATTTAAGAGAATTAATTCCAGAATTTTTTTATCTTCCTGAAATGTTTTTAAATATTAATAATTTAAAATTAGGAAAATTACAAGATTCAAATAAAAATAACAATAATATAGATTTAAGAAATAGTACAGTTAATTTAATTAAAAAATTACATGGAAATGATGATATAACTGTTAAAGATGTTTTTCTTCCTTTTTGGTGTAAAAATAATCCTTATTTATTTATTTCTATTTATAGAAGTATTTTAGAAGATAAAAATTTAGATATTAATAATTGGATTGATTTAATTTTTGGTTTTAAATCAAAAGGAATTGAGGCACAAAATTATTTAAATTTATATTCTAGATATTGTTATCAAGATTGTATTTCTAATGAAATTAAAAGACAAGAATCATCTAATGAACAAAAAAAAGATGATTTGTTGGGAATTAAAAAATTAGCTGAATTAGGTATTAATCCAATACAAGTTTTTACAAAAGTTAGTGAGACAAAAAATATTAATGATATTTTATCAGATATTGAAGAAGTCAAAATAAATTATTTAAAAACATTTAATTCAATTTATCAAAGTAATAATAAAGAATTAGATGAACATAATCAAAATTTATATTATATTGAACAAATGGAAAACTTAATATCAATAAAAAATATTTTAAATATAAATAATGAATATTATTTATTTACAGGGAATATTATGGGAGAATCATATATTTATAATCCAAAAAATTTAACATATCAATTATTAAATTCTTCAAAAATAAGATTATTTAGTTTAAAAGATCATAATAGAATAACTGCAAGTACTTTCTATAAAAAAGAAGATACAAAAATAATAATTTATACTGGAACAGAAAAAGGGAGTATTGTAGTTTATGAAGAAAAAGATATTAATATTGGTAAATTTAAATATACTAAAATTATACACCCACATACAAAACAAATAAATTATTTGAATGTTAATTTAACTTTGAATATGTTAATTGATTGTTCAAATGATAATTTTATAAATTTATATATAATTCCTTCATTAAAAATTGTTAGATCAATTTATAATGATACATCATTAATAATTGAAAAAGTTTTTCTCTCATCTTCACCTCTTCCTTCTTTTATTACTTATTCAAGAGATAATCATTTAGTTTCTTATAGTATTAATGGTAAAAAAATTACTAGTGTTTATATTAATAATGAATTTAATGAACCTTTAATTGTTAGTGGGAATTTTGTTGATTATTTAATATATAGAAAAGGAAAAAATTACCTTTCTTTTAATATTAAAAAATTACCTTATTTAACTGATGTTTAATTTTAGTTCATTATTTAATAAAAAAAAATAAAGTTATTTAAATAATATTTTTTTGAATATTTAAAAAATAATATATTATTATTAAAATTGGAAATTATATTTATTCATTTATTAAAATATCAAAATATGTAATATCTTTATCACTTAAAATTAACATAGAATCATTTTCTTCTTCATCATCTAACTTTAATGATAATGCTTTATTTTCTTCTTTATCATCAATTTCTTCAAAATTTTTAGATAATCTAATAGAATAATTTTGTATTTTATTTAAATTTTCATCATTTTTAATTATATTATTTATAAAATTCTCTTTATTATAAGTAATTTCTCTTAACATTACAACATTTAAAAATTCAACAAAATTAACAGTACCATCTGAACTTTGATTAATTTCATATAAAAAGTCTTTTAATTGTTTATTATTACCTTCTTTTTCAAACCATAATTTAGAAGAAAGAAAATCTTCTTTAGATAAATAACAATGAAATAATAATTTACTATCAACTTTTTCTAACATTTCCTTTTCTTCTTTTTTAGTACAAATATTTAAATTTATTAAAGCTAGTAAATCAAATAAATAATCCAATCTAACAATTTTTAATCCTTTATCAGTTATTTTAGTAAATTTTGATATTAATTGATGAATATAAGAACAAGGAATAGAAATTAAATAAGGCATAAATCCTTTAGATTTAGCATCAAATATATATTTTCTAACAATAATATCAATAACATTATATTGTAATACATAATTAGGTTGAATTTCAAAAGTTTTTAAATCAAGATAAATTTTCCTTAATTCACTTATATCAATAACTTTATTTTCATTTGGTATATCTTTTAAATATTTAATATTAATTTTTTCAAATTTTAAATCTGTACATTTATAAATATCAAAATTATCTAATTCATTATCATATTCTAAATGAATTTCTCCAGAATCAATTTGAGTTTTTAATTGATTCATTACTAAATTCATTGCTTCATTTTGAATTTTAACAGATTCAATTATCCATTCATCTAAAGTATCAAAAGTAATTTTTGCTATTTTTTTTAATTCATTTATAAATTTATTTCCAAAATATTTTAAGAAAGTTACTCTTATTTTAAATTTTATTTTTTCATTTTCAATACAACTTTTTAATTCTTCATCATGATTAATAATTAATTTTTCATCACCAACAATTGTAGGTTCAATTTTTGTATTTTCTTGAATTTTTTTTTGTCTTCTTCTTCCTTTTTTTGACATTGTAGAACTTCCACTTGTATTTAATGCAGCTTTTTCTTTTTCTTTTAATTCTATTTCATCCATTTTTTTATCATAATCAAAAAAAATTTTAAAACAATTTAAATGTATTTTTTCTAATTTTGGTGAACTTTTTAAATCATTATCATATAATGAAAATTCATTTACATTTTTTAATATAATTTGTGGCTCAATTTTATAAATATATGGATTATTTTCTTCTATTTTATTAGGATCAAATTGATAATAAAAATCATTTATTAAATTTAATGTTTTTCCAAATTTTTCTGTTTCACAAATAAAGATTTTTTCTAAATTTTTATAAAAAAATTCAATTTGATTTTCAATAAATCCACTTTCAATTATCATTTTTCTTTCATTAATTGCATCTCTTTTTTTCATTTCTATTAATTCCCAAAAATGTTCTGTTAATTCAGTTAAATCTTTTGCAAATTCTTCTTTAACTAAAACATGTTTTTTAACAATTATAAATTTTTCCATAAAAGTTTCATATTTTTTCAAAAATATATTTATTAATTTTTTCTTATTTGAAGGTAAATTTAAAAAATTAATAAAACCATTTTGAATAATATTCATTTGTTCAATAACATTTTTTTTTTGATTTTCAATTTCATATAAAAAAGTTTTAACAGAATTAGAATATTTTTCATTTAAATTTTCCCATTCATCCATTATTTTATCATTAATTAAATGATTAATTCTTTTTTTACATTCACCTAATTTTTTAAAATATTTCATAGATTCATTTTCTTCTAAATCATTTTTAGGAATATCCCCAATCCAATCTTTATTTTCTCTATCTTCAAAATGATTCATAATATCATTCATAATATCTTCAATTTCATTTTCAATTTCTTCTAAATTAATTTTATTAATTTTTTTCAAATTTCTAAATAAATTAATATAACTTAAAATTTTTGGAAATTCAATATCATAATCTTTTAATTTATTTTTAACTTCTTCATTAGAAGGTTCAACAATATCAATTAATCTTTCATTTAATTTCTTATCATTTGGAGGAGGTGGATTATCTTCCATATGATAAATTATATTTGTATTTGGATCTAATTTTCTATTATTTACTCTTCTTAATGTTTCTTCTTCATTTACTTCTAACCAAATATAATTATTAAATGTTCCTGATGAAGTTTTTTTTCCATTTAAAGAATTTGCTATATTTGAACTTATATTATGATATGGTTTATCTAAAATAAATGTTATTCTATTTAAATTTAAATCTCTTTTATTTTCTTCTTTATCTATTTCTTGTATGAATCCTGTTGATAATTCTTCAAATCTTATATATTGTTCATATGTTTCTGGGAAATCTATTAAAAAAAATCCAGAATATTTTTCTTTGTTTATTTTTTCTAATTCATTTTGAAAATTTTGTTGTTCTTTTACTTTTGCTTTTGGTTTTTTTTGTTGTTCTTCTGCAATTTTATTTAATTCTTCTTCAATTTCTTTTATTCTATTATTTCTATTTGTTATTTCTTCTAATATTGTATTTTCATCTTTATATGGAAAATCATTTTTTATTTTTTGAAGTAATAAATTTATTAAATCATCATCTTTTATTTTTTCAATTTCTTTTTTTGCAAAAGGTTCAATAATTGGTAATAAATCTTTAAATTGTTCTAATTGTTCTTGTTTTTCTTTTTCTAAAGCTTCAATTTGATTTTTTTTCATTGATTTAAATTTAGGATGATTTTCAATAGGTTCAGTAATTTTTAAATATTCTTCAACATAACCATTAATCATATCATTAACAGAATAAATTTTAATATTAGGAAATTTCTCAGAAATTAATTTTCCTTGTGTTTTTCTTCCAGAAAATAAATGACCAATTAAACATAATTTAATAGGAATATATGATAAATCAATAGGATTTAAATTAGTATTTTTAATTTTAGTATCAGAATTATCTTTATTTAAACTATTATTAATATTTGAATTATTTACATTTGAAGAAACAATTGGTTCATTTTCTTTATCAGCACTCATTGAAACATTATTATTAGAAATATTAGAATTATCATCATTAAATTTATTTTCTTCTTTTGATATTTGATTTATATTATTTAATGAATTTGATGAAGTAATATTAGTAAATTTATTAATTGAATTTATTTCATTCATTTTCATATCTGCATTTAATTCGATAATTTCACCAAAAAGAATATCTTTAGTATTATTTTTTGGAATTATTATATTTTCTTTTTCTGAATCACGTAATTCAAAAGCTTCATTTTTCATTTTTAATATTGCAGCTGGTTTTAATCCTTGTAAAAGCATTTTTCCACTTGAAATTAAATTCATTATATCATTTCCTAATATTTTATAAATATGTAATTCTGAATTAAAAACTCTTTTAGGAATTAATTTAATATTCCAATTACCTCTTAAAAATAAATAATCTAAAAATTCACTAATACAAAACTCAGAATTTAATATTTTTTTTTTTTCATCTTCATCAAGTTTATCTAAAGAATTTTCTATTTCACTATCTAAATAATTTCTATTATGTTTAGGTGCTTTAATACAAGATTTTCCATTAATAAAATCTTCCATCCAACTTCTCCATTCTGGAATATCAATTAAATCACATTTATATTCTGATTGATAATTATAACTTTCTTCTGATATATCTAACATTAAATTAAAAATATCCATTATATTTCCTTTTATTTCTTCTCTTAATTTATTTCTTATTTCTATTTCTTTATTTCTTCCTGATATTGTTTCTTTATTTAATTTTTTAAAAAAAGTTCCTATATCTAAAAAATCTTCTTTATTAAAACCTTGAGTTTGAGTTAAATATTTTACTTTTGAAAATACTGATTTTGTTTCTTCATTTTCATTTTTTGAATAATAAGTTTTATTATTTTCATTTTGTAAAAATATATTTTTTGGTAATAAAGGATAATGTGTCTTTCTAAAATCTTCATATTCAAATTGTTTATATAATTTAGAATTTTTAGGAATCATTTTAGGAGCAATTTTTTTATCTTCTTCTTCATTATCTTTATTTTTTAATATAGAATTTTTTAATAATCTTTCTTGTTCAGTTAAAATTTTATGAGATTCTTTTTCTGCTTTAATTCTCATTTTTTCTTCATTAACTTTATTATATATTTTTTTCATTACAATATTAGTAGGAATAAATTGTTGATTTTCACCTTCACCATATTTTTTTAATTTAGGATCAATTTGTTTAATATCAATTCCTAAATCAAACATATTTTTATCAAGTGAATAATATTTACAATAATCACTTGAATCATATTTATTAATTGGAGCTAAACTTTGTTTAGTTAATTTTTTTCCTGATTGAATTGATAAATTATCTTTTTCTTCATTAAAATCTTCTTCAATAATAATTGAACCTAATTTTTTAAAAGTTTTATTATGAAATAAAGGATCTAATTTTATTTTACTTTTATTAAATCCAACTGTACTACTTTGTATTTTATAATTTGGAGTTTTATTTACATTTTTAAAACTTTGTGGTCCCATTGTTTTATATAAATTTTGTTCATTTCTACTAATTGAATTTAAATGAACATTTAATCTTTCCATCATTTCATCAAAATTTATTTTTTTTCTATCAATTTGTGTTTTTATTCTATATATTATTTTTGCTGCTGCACCTTTTATATTATTCATTATATCTTTTTGTGTATTTTCATCAATATGAATACTTAGTGGCATTAAATATTTTTCTAATAATTTATAATTTCTTTTTACATCAAAATATTTTGTTGCATTTTTGTCAAATTCTTTTAAATCTTTTATATATTTTGTTTTGTATAATATTTGAGCAAAATAATATCCATTTGAAAAATCTTTATTAATATCAGTTATTGGAGGAGATAATTTTAATATATTATTTAAGTAATTTAGTAACGTGTCTGACATTTTATAATTTGTTTATAAACATTTATTTTTTAGTTATTTTTTTATTTTAAGTTAAATAATTAAAAATTTGATATAAATAAATATATTAATTTTAAATTCTTTAAAATATTTCTTTTGATTAAAATTTATTAACTTATATAAATAAATAAAAATAAAAGATGATTTATTATTTTTTTGTTAAATATTCTTTTAGCATAGATTATAATAAGATATTACTAATATATTTAATTTAATTAAATTTTTTAATGTTATTATTATTATTCCATAATATCATTTTATTTCTTTGTATTTTCATTAAATTAATTTTATTTGCTTTTTTCAAATCTCTTTCTATTTTATCATTATTTTTCTTTTCTTGTATAGACATTTTTAAAATATCTTCAAAACTCATATTGTCATTTATATTTTCTTTATTATCATCATTAGTTTGGTTATTTTGTTCTAATAAATACTTATTTTTAACTTTTTGATGTTGTTTTTTTTCTCCTTTTATATTTTTATAAATTTTTTCATCTTCATTTATAAATGTAGAATTTGTTCTTTTTTTTAAAAAAATATTTTTATCTTCATTGAATATATTATATTCCCATAAGCAATTTTCCCCAATCATATGTATTCAAATTTTAGTTTATTATTTTTCTTAAATTTAAATTAATTAAAGAAAAATAAATTATTTTTTTTCATCAAATAAATTTTAAATTAATTAATTATTAAATAATTAAAATTTAAATATATTAAGTATTATTAAATTAAAAATTAATTTCTAAAACTAAAACACAATTTTAGAAATATAAATATATAATATAAAATGTTAAAAAATATTCTAATTTCTAATATTTTTTGTAGGTTTAATGAATAGAAAACATCAAAATAGATAATATTATTGAATTAACTTATAAAATATATAATAATTAAAAAATATTTTAAATTTAATTCTTTTATTGTTCTATTTTTATATTAATTTTTTTAATATAATATTTAAATCTTTTTCAATTAATTTAATATATTTTATTGAGTTGGATTTTTAGGATTATTTTTAGTACTATCACTTGTAGAAAAATTATCAAAGAAATACAATTTTAAAACTAACAATAAAACAAATTGAACAACAATAATTAATCCAAGTAAACCAAATTTTTTCTTTTGTTCATATTTTTGTAATTCTTTCCAAAAATTAATAACAACAAACATAGTAGAATTAATAGAACCATAAAGTAAAAAAATCCATTGAATAAATCCAACACCACAAGAGCAAATAAGCATAACAGGAATAAAACAAGTAAATGAATAACCATAAATACAAACAATACTAAAATAAGGTATTTTTTCTCCAAAAATTCTAGTACCAAAATATAATAAAAGTGGTAAACCAAATCCAATAATATAAATTAAACTTCCAGCAATAGGAACAAATTTTTGGAAAAAATTTTCAGTTGAAATATCATTAAAATACTTTGATAAAGAACCTCCTGCTGCAATTGAAAAAATTAATGTTGTATATATCCAAAATGGACCATATAAATCTGGTTTATTTATTGCTTCTTCATAAAATGAATTATTTATTGGTTTTAATGATGATATTATTCTATTTTGAATATCTTTTGTTGTTATTTTAAAATATTGTTTAAAGTAATTTAGGAAACATAATAGTTTATCTAAATATGTTTTTTCTGCTTCTTTTGCTATATTATCTACTGCTTTTTCTGCTATTTTTCTTTGAGTATCTTCTGATATTATCATTGATGTTAAATTTGATGTTTGATTTGTGTTTGTTTTATCCATTTCGTCATTTATATTTATTTTTAAATCAAGGTCCATTTGTTGATTTGGAGTATCTAAACTTATCATTTGATTGTCTAAGTCATTTTGATCGTTTAAATCATTCATTTTTTATTTTTTATAAATTATATTTATTAAAATGAAAAAATTTCAATTTCTTTTTAAATAATAATTAATAAAGGGATATTTTATAAATTTATATAATAACCTAAAGAAGTAATTAATTGAAAAAGATATAGTTTAATTATATTTAAAAAAAACAACAATTATTTTAAAATTAATTTTATTAATACTTAAAATATAATATAAATATAAAAAATAAAAAGAACAAAAAAATCTTATTTTTCATATTTATTAATCAAGTTCATTGGTATATCTCTATCATTTGAATCATCTAAATCATTTTCAATAATATCATCTTGATCATCATCATTACTTTTATTATTACTTCCTTTATAATTACTATTATTATTTTTATTTCCAGTATTATGACTAGAATTTTTCTTATTAAATTTAGGTTCATCATTTTCATATTCAGTATCAATATTATCATCTTTATCATCTTCATCAATAAATTCTTCTTTAATTTGAGTATAACTAGTATATAAATCACCTTCAATTTTAACAACACCATCTTCAATTTTAATATGTTTATCATCAATTAATTCAATACAAGGTCCTCCATTAAAATTTAAAAAGAAAAAATCCCAAACTTCATCTTCAACAATAATAAAATCTTTATTTTTAATCATTTTTAATTTTACTTCATATTTTCCATTTGAATTATTTAAATTTACTAAATTATTATTTGTGATTGGACCAGGTGGAATTTCTTTATTTTTTTGTACAAAATTCTTCCAAGAATTAAACCAATCTAAATCAACTGCATAAAATCTTTTATCTTTCTTATCATTTATTTTAATTAAATATTTAAATTCATTTGATTCTTCTTCTTTAATTTGTTTAATTACATCTAATTCTCTTTCAATATTACTTATTACTGAATTATTTAAATTTTGACTTGTTGTTGTATCAATATCATCATAATAATTAATTGTATTATGTCCTAATGTTTCATATCTTCTAAATAAACCACATGAACTACATTTTACTTCATTTAATGAATTATTTACTTCATCACAAATGCAAGGCCAACTTTCATCTACTTTTAATATTTGTCTTATTGATGGTAATTTATTTTGAATTTCAAAAAATTCAACTTGAGTATAAAAACTTTTTTGAAATGATGATATTAAATTATCTTTTTCTTTTTCATTAAAACCAATTTTCATTGATAATAAATCAAATTCTAAATCATAATTAATAAAATTAATCATTCTATTTTCAATTTTTCTAATTTTTTCAATATTATGTAATAAAAAAGATATATCATTTTTATTAATCATATCATTTAAATCTTTTTCTATTTTTGTAAGTTGTAAACTTAATTTTTTCATTTCTTCTAAATAAGAAGAAATATGTAATTTTTGTTCACTAACACATTGAGATAAAAGTTGTTTAGCACTATTATGAAAATATTCAACAATTTTATTAAAATAAGAAAATAATTCTTCAATTTTTGAAGAATTTTCTTTTTCAAATTCAATTAAATAACTTTCAAAAAATCTTTTTAATTGACTAATTTGATTTTTAGTAATACAAGCTTTAAATTGACTAGAATCAATTCTTCTTCTTAAATCTTTAATTGCATTAGGTAAAGGTAAAGTACTCATTTTAGTTTCTTCAATACATTTATCACAAAATAAAATATTTGTTCCTGCTGCATAAGAATGAATAACTAAATTATGTTTTGCACATTTTCTATTAATATCAAAAAAAAATTTTTGTGAATTTCTAGGATTTACTATATTATTTTTTGATGTTATTGAATCTCTATCTTTTAAATTTAATGGTTTTATATTTTGAATTGATGCATTTGTTCCTCTATTTGTTGTTTTTCTTTCTTCTATTTTTTCTGCAATTTGAAGTAAATTATAATTTTTTATTAGTTTTAAAATATCTTTTTCTTCTATTATATTCTCTTGTATTGTATTACATGTTGGACATTGAAAATTTTTTTTCTCTTTTTTTGATTTTAATAACATTTGCTTTAAACATTCCTGACAAAATGTGTGACCACATGATAATAAACGAGGAATTCTTTTGTTAGGATCCCATTCAGTCAGGCATATATCACATTCCATTTATAAATTTTAGCGTTAAATTATATTTTATTTTTAATTTTTTTAATTTGCTATTTTTTTTTTTCTTTTATTTTTGAATGAGTTAAATTTTTTTTATATTTCAAATATTGTTTTATTTTTATTAGGGATTAAAAATATTTTATTTTAAATAAAATTTTGTTTTATTTCTTTTTTTATTTTATATATTTAAATTATTTTTTTTTTTTGTTGTGTATATTCTTTTATGAGTTATTTATTTTTTGTTGATTTAAATAATAAAATAAAATAATTAATTTTTAATGCTTCAACATTTCTTTCATGAAAAAGAGGAAATCAATGATTCAATAAATTTAATTAATTTTACTCCTGCTGAAGAAGACAAAGGAATGAAATATAAAACTGAATTAACATTTAATTTAATGCAGTTAATTACAAAAATAAAAAATAAAGAATCAGATAATCAAAATATAAATAAAGAATTATTAATGAATTTATCTTTAATATTAAATTTATGTCAAGAAAAAACTATACCTATTAAATTACAAAAGACAGGAAATGAAAATAAAGATTATTCCTTTTATATTCCATTAAAAAAAATTTCAATAGATAATAAAATTGATAATGAAAATTTAAATGAAATAAATAAAAATATTATATATGATAATCAAGAAATTGAAATTATTTCACCATCAGAATCAAAAGAAATTTCTATTGATTTATCAAATAATATAAACAAAAGTTTATATTCAAATAATGAAAATTTAAATGATAATGAATTTAATTTTGTACAATGTCCAATATTATCAGATGATATAGAAAATTCAAAAGATTATTTAAATGTATTTGAAGAAATAATGAAAAATGATGATGAAGATAATATATTAATTAATGAAGATGATATAGAAAATAATAATAAAAAATCTAAATCAAAAGAAGTTGCTGTTAATAATGTTTTTAATTCTTCTACTTCTGATTCTATTAATAATAATATTAATAATTCAAATATAACAAGTACAAAAAAAGTATATAAAAAAAAGAAAATTTTAATTTTATCTTATTTAGATGAAAAAGAATATAAAAATATTATTGATTCAATGAATAATGTTTATATTCAATTAATGCTATATCATTATTTAACAATTAAAAATTTGATTGATAAAAATGAAAATTTTATATTCAATGATAAAATGAAATTAGATATTTTTAATTCACAAATAAAAATATTATTATTTCAAATTGGAATAATTGATACTTCTCTTTATCAAAGTATAATGAAATATATAATATATAAAAACAAAATTATTACATTTGAAGAATTTTTATCAAGTTTTAATATAATTCTTTCTCTACCATATGAAAGGATTAGACTAAAATATCATTTTTTATTTTATTTATCCAAAAGATCCTCTGATCAAATATTTTATACAAATAGAGAAATTAAAAATTTTTTTAAATTAATTATGTGTAATAAAGTATATGAAAAAGATTTTTCTGAAATAATAATAAATAGATTAATTAATAGATATAAAGCAATTTATTATCATGATGAAAAAGAAAATTTAGCTATTCAAAAATATCATATAAGGAAATTAAATGTTGTTCTTGATTCATTTTTTGATGATTACTTCTAAATTCAAAATTATTAAATAATTTTGTATCAATAGTATTTTTTATTTATATTCTAAAACCGTATAGTATTATTTATATAATTAAAAAAAATAATCAAAAAATTTTTTTCAAAAATAGCAAAAAAAAAATATTAAAAAAAAATTTGAAAATAATTATTTTAATTAATTATTAACAATATTTTGAAAACAAAAAAAAAATATTAATATATCACAATTTATTAAAGTCTATCACTTAAAGTGATATAACAAACAAAATTTTTCCCAATCATAATAGAATTAATTCCAATATATTTCATATTTGGATCTAAAATATCTTTTCTTTTCATACCAGACTTAAATCCAGTATCATCAACAATCATTAAAATAAAACTAGTTTCAGCATCTTTAATAATATCTCTCCAATAAGTTCTAATGCAAACATTATTATTAGTAATTTCTACAATTTTTTCTTTTAAATAATTTTTATTTTTAATATCATCTTCATTTGATGGAAGTGGAACACACATTTTAGGATTAAAAATTAATTCATTCATTGGATTTATTTGTTCTAAAAATGAAATTGCTTCATCAAATATTGGTTGTCCTTTTGATAAAGCAACTTTTACTTTTGATTTATATATTAATCTATTATATTTATCAAATTTTATATTTGATTTTGATTCTTCAATTATTGGTATAAATTCTTTTGGGTTTGTTCTTACTTTATTTATATGTTCAAATATATATTTACTAAAATTATCTTTTGGATATTCTTTATTTTCATTAAGAATTTCATTATTATTATTTTTATGGTTTTTTAGATTTCCTTGTTTATATTCTAATACGTTTAATGTATTATTTGTTTCTTTTGCATTTGGATTGTTTTGAAAGTTTTCTATTTCTTGTTTTAAATTGAATGATTGTGTAATATCGTTTTTATTTATTGATGATAAAAAATCATTTGATACTGGATCAATGGGATATTTTTTTATTTTATTTTCAGCTTCTATTTCATTTTCATTATTTTCATTTCCTTTCATACATTTACATCCCATATTTAATTATGTTTTAACAATTCGAAATTATGAAAATCAAAATAAAAATAAATTATTAAAAAATAAAAAAAAATTATAAATTAAAAAAAACAAATAATATATTAAAATAATTAACATTAACCTTCAAAATTTTAAATTTTTTTCAAAAAACCAAAAGAAAAATATTTAAACAAATTAAATTAAAAATTACATCAAAAAAAAAACAAAGAACAAAAAAAAAAATAAGAAAATTAAATAGTTCTAATTTGAATAGTAGGAGTCATCTTCCCATTAGAATCAAGATTAGAAACAATTAAATATTTATTCATTCCTTTCTCACTTAAATACTTATCAACAATTTCTAAATTTTTCATATAATCATTAGTAATACTTTCATTAAAAATAGGTTCAACATTCCATATTAAATTCATTTGATTACAAAGCATTCTATTACTAGTAAAAGCATACATAGGAATATTTAATCTACTAGCAGAAATATTTTTCATATAATCATCATCATCATTATTAACAGTAACAAGTGCTTCAACATCATCAGTAATAAAAGGTAAAATAGTAATCATATTTTCTTTAAAAGTATTAGGACTTTTATCAATTTTAGTACAAGAAAATTTTCTTACTAATCCTTGTCCTTTTTGTGTTTTTTTTGGTTTATGAGCATGTTGTCTTAAACGAGTATTAGTTTCAAAACCACTTCTTTGTAATCTTCCTCTATGTAATACACCAAAACAATCATCACAATCTGGTCTATCACAAATAGAATAAATATTACTTTCAGTTTCTTTAGCAATTTTAACCATTGTTTTAATTACTAAAACAGGATGAGGACTTTTAGTAGTTTCATCACTTGTCATAATAGCATCAACACCTTCAAATATTGCATTACCAATATCAGATACTTCTGCTCTTGTAGGTTGAATATTTTGTACCATTGATAATATCATTTGTGTAGCTATTATAATTGGTCTATTATAATATGAACATAAAGCTGCCATTTTCTTTTGCATTGTTGGTACTTCACCATATGATATTTCACATGATAGATCACCTCTTGCAAACATTATACCATCTGATGCTTTTATTATATTTTCTAAATTTTGAGTTGATTCAAAATTCTCTATTTTTGATATTATTTGAATATTTGCTCCTTTTGCTCTGCAATGATCACGTACTTCAATAACATCATCACCAGTTCTTACAAATGATAATGCTATAAAATCTACTTTTTTCTCAATACCAAAATCAATATCTTTCCAATCTTGTTCTGTTACAGTAGGAAGTGAAACTGGTCTACCATGAAGATTAATATGTCTTTTAGTAGTTATATCACATTGTCCTTCAATTACTTCGAATTCTAAATCTTCATCAGTTTTACTAATACATCTTGCTTGAACTACACCAGAATCAATAACAATTATATCATCTTCATCAACATCATCAATGAATCCTGGATATGAAACACTTAATTTTCCTGTATCTTCATATACTCCTTGATTAATTGTCATTGTGAATTTATCTCCTTCTTTTACTGAAAGTTTATCTCTTACTTCTCCTATTCTAATTTCTGGTCCTTTTGTGTCTAACATTATTGCTGCGTTTAAATTCATTGATTTTAGTAAGTCTATCAATTTACCATGAGTTTCATGTGTTCCGTGACTGAAGTTTAAACGAAATACGTTTACTCCTGAATCGTAGAGTTCTTGGATTATTTCTTTTTTATCTGATGCTGGTCCTAAGGTTGCTACTATTTTTGTTTTTTTATTTGGATTGAACATCATTTTTTTTTTTTTATTATTTTATATGATTTTTTTGGGGTTTTGGAGATTTTTAGAAGTGTTAGTTAATTAATTTTTTTTTTTTTATATTTTTATTTATTTTTTTGGAAAAGAAGATTTAAAATTTTAAAGAATTTTTTTTTTTTATTGTTTTAAGGAAATGATATTTAATAAAAAATAAATATATATGAATTTTTTGTAACATAAATATTTATATTTGTTATTAAATATTAATAATAAAAAGAAATACTGTTATTTCTTAAAAAATTTTACAATGTTAAAAAAAAAATAACAAATTTATATTTTAAAAAATATAAATGAAGAAAATGATTTTAAATATATTAATTAATCTAAATAAAATCATTAAAACATTTTTTGTTATATATAAACATTTTAAATGCCATTTTTCCAAAAGAAAAAAAAATTATTAAAAAAGTATATTTCTTTACTAATTATTCTTTTAATAACTAAATGAATTAATTAAATTTTATGTCCAAAAGGGTTGAAAAAGAGAAAAAAACTGCAATAAAGATAATAAACAAGTATAAAATATAAAATAATAATGATAGTTATGCTGATAAATATAATATGATAATGGAAGAAAATGAAAATTTAAGGCAAGAGATAAATGATCTAAGAGCAAATATAAAATTAAATAAAGATATAATGGCCTCATTTTATTCACAATCTAAAAATTCAAAAGATAATATATTAGATAAATTAAAAGAAGAAAATACAAATTTATATAATATAATAGAAAAAACTTCAAAAGAAAGAGATTTATTAAAGAAAAAAGTAATTATATATTTATTTAATTTTTTAAAAAAAATAAAAAAATTTAGATGCTTCAAATAGAAGAAAATATAGATGCTTCAATAGGAAAAATAACAGAAGAAAATAATAATTTATCAACAAAATTATTTTTAGCAGAACAAGAATTATCAAAAAAATCAACAACAATAGCATTACTTAAAAAAAAAATAGCAAATTCAAAAAATAAATATTTTAAAGAAGACGAAGAATATTATATAATAGAACCAAGTGAAGCAGTAATTCAAATAAATGATGAATTATTTTTATATAAAGAAATTTATTCAAAATTAATATCAAGTTTAAAAAGATGTCAAAAATCAATTACAAAATATGAAATGATGATAACAAATTTACAAAATGAATTAATGAAAGTAAAAAATAAATATAGATTAAGTGTCTTAAGTGCAAATCGAGAAAAAGAAAATTATTTAAGTATCTTATCTCAAAATACAAGAAATGCAACAACAGAAAATTCAAAAAAAAATAATTCAAATAATTTACCTAATATTAATATTTTACCATCAGATGATTTTAGAGTAAAAACAAAATTTAAATTAGAAAATGGGAATTTTTATGCAAATGTACATTCACTTGATGAATTTTCAGAAATATTAAAAAGTGTTGGTTTAACTAAAACAGAATTTCAAAAAATGTCTAAATTAAAAACTTATAGTAAATTAACTGATGCAATTGAAATGATTTTTGGTATTTTAATTGATAAAAATACAACTATTAAAATATTACAATCTGAAAATGATAATTTAACAAATAAAAATTTTGTTTTAAATAAAGAAAATATGGCTTTGAATTTTGAAATAAAAAAATATAAAGATTTAAATGATAATATATCTAGTAATGATAGAGATGGAACTTTATCAAATAATATGAGTAGTATTACTCCTAATAGATTAGATAATATTGATGCTTTACATACTTATCAAAGATTATTAGAAAGACAAAGACAAGATGATGATTTACAAAGAGAAATTGATGATTTAGATTTGTCTTATTCTAGTTCTAGTAAAAAAAATAATGATACTACTTCTGAAAATTATGAAGAAATTATAAGAAAATATGTTATGGATAGTAATTCTTTAAATCTTGATAGTTCACAAAAAAAGTAATTAATATATAAAAAAAAATTTTTCATCCAAATAAAAAAATTGGAATTATTAATCATATAAATTTGAATTAAATTGAAATATAAAAGAAAAAAGTGTAAAAATGTAAAATGATTAAAAAATTTTATATTCAAAAAATTAAATAAAAATAAAACAGAAAAAAAAAAAATTACTTTTTTTGTATTAATATAAACTAAATATAAAAAATAAAAAAAAATATTTAATTTTTTTTTTATAAATAAAACTTCCTTCTTCTAACTCCCATTTTATCTTTATATAACCATTCATATTCTCCAAATTGTGGATCAAATAAACCTTTTTGTACATAAAGTAACTTCATAACAAATCTAGGACCAATTTCTTGTAATTTAACTTTAATATCTTTATTATTATCATCACTTTCTTCTTCAAAAATATATCTATAATATCTAAAAAAAATATAATCTCTTTGATTATGAAAAGTAATTAATTCTCTTCCTTTCAATTCTTCATTTTTTGGAAAAATTGCATTTAATGCTCTTTTAATTCTAAAACCTAAATTAGTTTTAAAATTTTTAAAAAGTAATTCTGGATTAAAACCAGATGAAGTACAATGTCCTTCAATTTCATTTTGATAAATAACATTAAATAATTTAAATTCTAAAGTAGGACCATTTGGTAAATGAATTAATAATAATTTATATGGTTTTCTTAATCTTTCAGTAATAATAATAATATCAGTAAATCCTTTTTCAATTGAATGTTTCATTATTGTTCCTAAATCAAATTTTTTTCTATAATAAAAATAACTATTTGGAATAATATTTTTTAATTCTCTCATAAATCTATAAATTCCTCCTGTGTGTTTTATTGATGTTGTTAAAAGAATTTGAGGTTCTATTTCATTATTAAAATAATCTTTATATTCATCTTCATTTAATGCTTTTTTTATTTCTTCATCATTTTCATCTATCATATTTTCATCTATTTCTCTCATCATATCAATTGTTTTTGGAGTTTGTTTTGGTTTATATATTTCTTTTTCTTCGTCTTCATCATTTGAATTTAATTCTTCTTTTCTTTGTTGGTGTTTTCTTCTTAATTTTGCTTTTAATCTTTTTTTTAATGAAGAACGCATCATTACTAATTGTCTTCTTTTTTCCTTGTTTTTTGTATTTTTTGTTGGATTTGTTTTATTTAAAATATTTAGTTTTTCTAATTCTTGTTCTAATTCATTTTCTGTTCCTGATTTTATTATATTATTTGTTAGTGATTCTGGTTTTATTTTTTTTCGTTTTTGAGTCTTTTTGGTTGAGTCGATTTTTTTTCTTTTTGATTTTTCCTTTTTTTTCTTATCACGAATTTTCTTTCCCATTCAAAAAAGAAAATATAAAAATATTTTATATTAATGATAATTAAATAAAAAGTAAATATATATTTTAATAATTAATAATAATTTAAAGTATTTTTTAAAAAAATATTCTTTATAAAATGAATAAAAATGTTCATTTTTTACCAGAAATAACAATATCAAATAACAATAAAAGAATATATGATATGCAATTTATAAATGAAAACATATTATCAATATCAGATATATCAGGTGCAATACATTATTATACTCTAAATGAAAACTCCAATCCAAAATTAACAAAAACACTTCAATTATATAAACGAGAAGAAGAAAATTCAATATTTTCCATAGACAACATTTCTGATATGACAATAGCAGGATCATCAAAAGGTGATATAATAATATTAAAAAATGAAAAAAAAATAAAAACCTTCAACATAAATAAACATAACAAAGAAAATCAATCAATATCAAAATGTATTTTCCTAAATGAAAACTTATACACATACGGTGACTCATCAGGACAAATAATAATAAAAGATATAAGAACAGATAAAATAATAAAATCATATCAAGAACAAAGTGAAGAAATAACAGATATAGTTCACACAGAATTAAAAGATAATTTCATATTATCATCAAGTATAGATGGAACATTAGGAGTATATGATATAAGACAAAAAAAAATATATGCATTATCAGATTGTATAGAAGAAGAAATAAACTCATTGGAAATTGTAAAAAATTCAAATAATATTTTAGCATCAACAAGTGAAGGTTATATTGAAATTTTTAATTGGGGTTGGTTTGGTGATTTTAAAGATAGAATTAAAGGTCATCCACAAAGTGTTTTATGTATGGATAAATATGATGAAAATTTAATTATTAGTGGATGTGAAGATGGTGGTATTAGGATTTGTAGTGTTTGTCCAAAAGGTGTTAGAGGAATTATTTGTGATAAGGAAAAAGTTACTATTGATAATGAAGAATTTAATGAAGTTAATTGTGTTTGTGTTAGTAAAGATAAATCTTTTATTTGTTCTTGTTGTAATATTTCTTTTGTTAAAGTTTATGATTGTAGAAATATTGATTTTAGTAAAATTTATCCTAATCCAAAAGATGAAGAGTTTAATGAGAGTTTTAATAGTGAAAATGATGAAGATAAAATTGAGAATGAAAGTGAAAATTATGATGATGATGATTTTAATAGTGATGAAGATGAAGGAAGTGAAAATGAAAGTGATAATGAAAGGGAGAAAATAAGTTTAAGTAAAAAAAAAATGAGGGATAATAAAAATGAAGTTAAAGGAAATATAAATTTAAAAAATAGAAAAATTAATGAAGATGATATTCCTGATATTAGTGATGAAATTATTGATGAGGAAGAAAATGAAGATGAAGAAGAAGAAGAAGAAGAAGAAGAAGAAAATGAAGAAAGTGAAAAAAATGAAAAAGAAGAAAGTAAAGAATATGAAAAAAATGAAAAATTAAATAATGATATTAATTTAATTGAAAGTGAAAATGAAGAAAAAAGTAATAATAAAGTTGAAAGTTCAGATGATGATTCAAGTATAAGTGATGATTCATCAAAGAAAAAAAAAAAGAAATCAAAAAAAATAAAAACATTAGGTAAAAAAAGAAAATCCAATACTTTAATAGAAACAGAAAGAAGAAAAGCATTTTTCAATGACTTATAAAATTAAAAAAAAAAAATAAATAAATTATTAAAAAATAAATATAATTTAATTATAATAAAATAATAAAAAACAATTTTTAATTAAAAGAATAAAAAAATGGATGATAATAACATAAATAATAAAAAAGAAAAAAAAAATTTATCTCCCTCTCAACTTTTAGAAAAATATAAATTTTTTTATTTAGTACATGGAAAAGCAATATCAGAATTTAGTCCAGATTTAAATATTTTATTAAGAAAATTTCTAATCAAAAAAATATATGATTTATCACAATCAACATTAGAAATAAAACAAAAATCAGAAGATTTTTTAAATTCAATTTGTGGATTAGAAAAAGCAAAGGAAATATCATTAAATTTTAATGCTGATAAATTATGTAAATATGAAGATTTTATAACATTTATAGAAAAATCTTTCGAAGCAGCTGAAGAAGATTTTAATGATAAAATAATTCAAAATGATTACTCTAATTATTTACAATTAATTGCAGTTTATAGATTAATTTCAGATATGACTGATTTAATTGATTGTTGGAAAGAAAAAGATGAAAATATTCAAAAATTTCAAACTTTATGTAAATATAGATGTATTCAAATTATTACTGCTAAAAATGATTTTGAAACAAAACCTAAAACTGGAATTGAAAAAGAAATTGAACAACTTTCTAATGATATTAAAAATGAAAAAAATGAACTTGTTGAATTTAAAACTGATAGTCAAATATGTAATGAATTATTAGGGAATAATAATTATACTAATTACAATATAAATTATAATACTAATATAAATAATAATAATAATAATATTAATTTTAATAAACAATCTATTTCTAGTTCTGTTTTGATAAATAGAAATGTTAGTAATCAAAATCAATCTGGAAATAAAGATGATTTTAATTTCATTAAAAAATTAACTGTTTTTGTTGCTGATGGAAATAATAATAATAAATCAATCATGCCTAAAGTAAATAATTATAATTTAAATAATCAAAACATTAAAAAATTAGAAAATAAAGATAATAATAATGATAATTCAGATAATAATTCAAAAACTGGAAAAGTATTAGGAACAAATTATATTGATAATAAGGTAAATAATCCATATTCTAAATTAACAAACTCTTTAATGAAAGCAATAAAAAATGAACAACAAGAAATTAATATAAATGCTAATTACTCTCAATTAAACTCAAATATACAAAATCCATATGAACAATTTAATAACAACAATAGCAATAATAATAACATTAATAATAATAATAATAATATTAATAATAATAATAATAATATTAATAATAATAATAATATTGAAAACTACGATTTTTTTAATATAGATATAGGAGATCATTATGAAAGCTTTTATAATGATTCTAATGATGCTGATATATTTAATGCAGTTGAAAGTCATGCTTCTGAGATTACTGCCAACGTAAGTCAATATAACCAAGTGACAACTGATAATATGGATATTGAAGAATCAAATGGAAATTTTGAAATTATGCCTCTAAGTGAAACTAATATATCTTCTCATATATAAATTCATTTTAATTTATTATTTTAAAGCTTTATTTATATATCTATAAAACAAAAAGATGATAATTTTAAATTTAGAATAATATTATGGACATTAAACTAAGACAATAATTTATTTTTAATTTATTTTTAATAATTATTAAATATTAATTTTAATAAAAATTTAAAAGTTAATATTTGATAAATGTTAATATGGGGAT
>JAEEGK010002740.1_pt1 | contig 44225 bp, 38 predicted proteins | sample 8958771 | NCBI WGS metagenome assembly JAEEGK01 (sample SAMN16246547, study PRJNA631951) | gut metagenome | biome: gut microbiome; feature: rumen; material: SC-attached | host: Bos | place: Iran: Karaj | collected 2018-10
GGTGTTGATGGCGAAGGTCAGCGAGGTGATTTCGGGGAACCGCTCCATCAGGGCGGCGAGCATATCCTTCACTTCTTGGTTGTACTTCGTGACGATGAGCACCACCATCAGGTCGCCGGTGGAGGCGGTGCGGATGATGAGGTTGCGCAACAGCCCTTTCTGCTGGCGCGGGTCGTAGAAGTCGAGGTTGTGCTCGATGGCGTACTGCTTGCAGAAGAGGCGGATGTCGTTGCTCGGGGCTGCCTGCAGCCAGCAGTGCTTGATATCCAAGATCTTATCGAACATGCCGGGCACGTGGAAGCCGAGACAACGGTTCTCGAAGAACTCGCCCTGCTCCTGCCGTTTCATGTCCTCATAGGTCAGCCACAGCATCGTGGAGAAGGTGTATTCCAGCTTGTTGCGGTAGTAGTAAATCTTCTCCGACCCAAGGATGGGCATCAGCGGTGGGAACTCGAACTTGCCGAGGTGCTTGAAGTTGTCCTCGACCTGTTTCTGCTTGAATTCCAGCTGTTTCTCATACGTCAGCATCTGCCATTTGCATCCGCCGCAGTTGCCGAAATGTCCGCACGGCGGCACCACCCGGTCGGGCGACGGCTGCTTGATGGCCAGCAAGTTGCACTCCGCGTAGCCGCGTTTCCGTTTATAGACTTCCACATCGACAATGTCGCCGGGCACCGCGTATGGCACGAACACCGTCAGCCCATCGACTTTGCCGACGGCTTTTCCCTCCGCTCCTGCGGAGAGGATTTCCAAGTTTTCTATGTTATATCGTTTGAAGCTCATATTCTTTCAATTTAGACGTAAGACGTGAGACTTAAGACTTTTTGGAGTCTTACGTTCATTTTGGTAATAAGATAAGTTGTTCTCTTTTTTTCATTTCATTACATATCGTCCATATTTTCTAACGTCTCAAATCTCAAATCTCAAGTCTCAAGTCTTAAGTCTTAAGTCTTTGAAAAGCCCCTCTTGATCGACATATTGGAACACTTTCTCCGGCATCATGTAGCGTGCGGATTTGCCGTTTTTGAGGTTGTCGCGGATCATCGTGGAGGAGAGATCCATCAGGGGCGCATCCACGAGGTGTACGTGCGGGTGCGTGCGGAAGTCGCCGCCGTCGTAACCGGGACGAGGATAGACGTAGAGGTGGTAGTTCTCCAGAATATACTCGTAGTTGAACCATTTCGTGAAGGTCTGCAGGTTGTCCTCGCCCATGATGAGGCAGAACTCGCGCTGGGGGTACTGCTCGCGCAGCACCTGCAGGGTGTAACTCGTGTAGGAGGGTTTCGGGAGCGAGAACTCGATGTCGCAAGCCCGGAAACGCAGGTCGTCGCCTATAGCTAGGTTCACGAGATGCAGCCGCTGGCGGTCGTCCAAAAGCGAGGCTTTCTTCTTCAGCGGATTCTGCGGTGACACCACAAACCAAAGTTCTTGCAAATCAGAATGTTCCAGTAGATATTCGGCAATAATCAAATGTCCGACGTGAATCGGGTTGAATGAACCGAAATAGAGTCCTGTTTTCTTCATTGTTCTTTCAAAAAAGGGTGCAAAAATACAAATAAAATCCGAAAGTTAGTTTCAGGTTTCAAGATTCAAGTTTCAAGTTTAAAAAAAACGTATTTTTGCCGCAATGATCAAACAGAAATCCATAGACAGTGTGATGGCCGCCGTCCGTATTGAGGAGGTGGTCGGCGATTTTGTCTCTTTGCGCAAGCAAGGACAGGATTTTGTGGGTATCTGTCCTTTTCATGACGACAAAAATCCTTCGTTGCACGTGAGCCCGCGCCTCGGCATCTACAAGTGCTTCGTGTGCGATGCAGCGGGAAACCCCGTCAAATTCCTGATGGAGCATGAGAAGATGACATATCCAGAGGCGATTGAATATCTGGCCAAAAAATACGGCATCCCTTTGGAGTATGAGCGTAACGAGAGCGATGAGGAACGGCAACAGCGTAGTTTGCGCGAAAGTCTGCTGATAGTCAATGAGTTCGCTCAAAAATACTTTATGGAACAACTGCGTAACACCGAGGAGGGCAAGCTCATGGGCATGGCCTACCTGAAGGAGCGTGGTTTCAAAGACGACACTATTGACAAGTTCGGGCTTGGTTACTGTCCCGACGGCTGGGACAATTTCACGAAGGCGGCATTGGAAAAAGGGTATAAAGAGGAATACCTGACAGAATTGGGTCTGACGGGTAAGTCGCAGAGTGGCAAGTTGTATGACATTTATCGAGGGCGCGTGATTTTCCCCATCCACAACGATGCCGGCAAGGTCATCGGTTTCGGCGGGCGTATTTTGAAGAAAGACGGCAAAGACCCGAGAAAGTACGTCAACTCCCGCGAAAACACGATTTACCACAAGAGTGACACGCTCTACGGCATCTATTTTGCCAAAAATGCCATCCATAAACAGCAAAATGTCTATTTGGTGGAGGGCTATACCGATGTGATTTCCATGCACGAGTCGGGGGTGGAGAATGTGGTGGCCTCTTCCGGCACTTCGCTCACGCAAGGCCAAATTCGCATGATCACCAAGCGCACCCAGAACATTACGGTGCTCTACGACGGCGATATGGCGGGCATCAAGGCCTCCATGCGCGGTATCGACATGCTGTTAGAGCAGGGACTCAAAATACGTGTTTGTCTGCTTCCCGATGGCGAAGATCCTGATTCTTTCGCCAAAAAGCATAGAGACAGCGAGTTACAGGATTATCTTGCTTCTGAATCCAAAGATTTTCTGCTCTTCAAGGCGGATATCTTGTCGAAAGAGGCGGGCAACGACCCTATCAAGCGGGCCTCCATGGTGAACGAGATTCTGAAATCCATCAGTTGTGTGAAGGACAACATCGAGCGGGCGTTTTACGTGAAGGAGTGCGCGAAGCTGTTCGATCTGTCGGAGAACGACCTCAATATGAATCTGCGCCGTTTTGTGTGGGAGAAAACGAAGGAGCAGAGCCGGATAGCGCAACAGCAACAACAGCAGCAAGGGCAACAGCAAGGTGTTACCGTGCCCGTCACGGCAGATCAGCAGGAAACTCCCGACCTCATCGAAACCAAAAAGCATCCAGATCTCTCTCAACAGACGGATTTGCTGTTTGAAGCGGAGAAGGATTTGATTCTGTTGATGTTAAACTACGGCAACTATGTGATTTATGAGGTCGGGCAGAGTGAAGAGTCGCATGCGAATGGACTGCGAGTCGATCAATATGTCTGCAACGAGATGGCCAAAGAGGACATCCGCTTCCACTATCCCTTATTGGAAAAGATTTTCAACCAATACGTGGATTGGGCTTCCTATATCGGCAACCAAGATCAGATTATCCGCAATTTCACGTTGTCGGACAATCCGCAAGTCAGCGAGTTTGTGATTCAGAATATTCCAGTGGAGGAACCCAAGTATAGCACACGTTGGAAAGATAAATACGACATTCATACGCACACCACGAGAAACAATCTTCGCGCATTACAGAATGAGGTGCAGAACATCCTGCTCACCTTGAAATTGAGAATTTTGGAAAATGATGCAGCAACAATACATAAAATTCTGGAAAACAAGGAATTGGCAGAAGATGACATGGCACTCGCCTTGAATCAGTTGAACAAAATCATCCAATTGAAAAAAATAATCTCCCAGCGGCTGAACCGTGTGGTGAGCCGGTAATTATATCTCCTCGTATCTCGCGTATCTGCGCGTATTATTCCTTTGAATATTCATCACTCATAATTCATAATTAAAAATACTATCTTTGCCGCCTCAATTTAACCGCTTGATAATATGAAACTAACCGCTGAAAAACGCAAAGAAATCATCAAAACCTACGCCCTGATTATTTTGGGCTCGTTCATTATGTCCATCGGGTTTGTGGTGTTCATTTCGCCACTGAAGCTGGCGCCCGGTGGGGTTTATGGTATCGCCATCATTCTGCACCACGTGTTCAACTTCCCCATCGGTCTTTCGGGCATTTGCCTTGACTTACCGCTGCTACTTATCGGTACGCTGTGGCTCGGGCCCAAGTTCGGAGTGAAAACATTGGTCGGCGTCATTTCGTTGCCTGCGTTCATTTCCTTGTGGGAGAGCATTTACGGATATGCGCCGTTGATTGCATTACCCGGTGATCCCATGACTCCCGATCCTTCCGCCACTTTCATTCTTGCGCTGTGCGGCGGTGTGATTATCGGTATCGGGTTAGGGTTGATTTTCAAAACCCGTGCCACGTCTGGTGGCACCGACATCATCGCCATGATTCTCGGAAAGTATATCAAGCACATTCCGTTAGGCACTTTGCTCATTTGCGTGGACTCCACCGTTGTGCTCATCGCTTTGGTTGCCTTCAAAGACTGGACCATTCCGCTCTATTCCTGGTTGGTGATTTATGTGACGGGCATTGTCATGGACAAGGTCATTGCCGGCTTCCACGGTAACAAGGCGGTGCTCATCATTTCTGATAAATACGAGGAAATTCGGCAACGCATCTTTGATGAGCTGGATCGTGGCGGCACATACCTCAACGGCGAAGGCATGTACAATCACGATGAGAAGAAGATCATCTTCACCTCCATCTCGCGCAAGCAGCTGCCCGTGCTCATCCATTTCGTCCACGAAATCGACGACAAGGCATTCGTCACCATATTGGATGCTTCCGAAACATTAGGTCATGGATTCAACTCGTTGCGCGAAAAAGCGTTGAACTAACTATTGGCTATTGGCTGCGGATTATCCATAGTTATAGTCATAATTATAGTCATAGTCATAGTTATAGTTAAAAAAAGGAATTACTTCCCAGAGTCAACCTTATACTTCTTAAAGATTTTCTTGTTGTTCATAATCTCCACGGCCTGCTGGAAAGTGTCATCACTTTCGAGGAAGACGCGGTAGGCGTCGCCGTAGCCATACAACCCGCGGGCAATTTCAAAGCGCAGATACTCTTTGATGAACTCAGCGGCGTGCTCCTCGTTGCGCAGATGTTGCATCTCCGCGTAGGTCTTGTGGATGTAATTGGAGAACATCGTGTCAAAGGTCTGCTGGTCAAAGTCTTCCGCACTTTTGTAAAGAGAATCCAGTTTCCCTTTGTTCTCTTTGATGAAGGAGTTGGCATAGTCGCTGAAGACAAAGGAAGCTTTGTCGCTTACGCCCTCTTCTTTGGCAAAAGCCATAAATTCCTTGTAAAAATCATCGGAAATCTTGTAATTCTTTTGGAAATCCTCGAATTTCGGGTATTGTTTCAGTAACGCATCTCGATTGGCTTCCAAATAATCTACCGAAAAACTGCCGAAGACGCCTTTTCTGACAATCTCATTGAAAAGGGTGGAATATTTTGTGGTATCCAACGGGACGAAGATGTCGGGCATGATGCCGCCACCGCCATAAACCACACGACCCTTGGGCGTTTTATATTTCAGCGAATCAGGGAATTTGATGTTTTCCGCGGTATAATACTCGCCGTTGTTGGCACGGGTCTGCAAATCCTTGAAGTAAGCGTCCAAACCGTCGTCGTAGGGTTTCTGGATGCAACGACCCGTCGGGGTATAGTAGTGGGAGATGGTGAGACGCACCTCAGATTGGTCAATAAGACGCAGCGGTTTCTGTACCAATCCTTTACCGAAAGTTCTGCGCCCGACAATCAGTCCGCGGTCCCAATCTTGGATGCAGCCGGAGGTAATTTCGGATGCGGAAGCGGAGTTCTCATCCACCAACACAATCAGTTTGCCCTCTTCGAAAAGGCCCTCTTCGGAAGAGAAGTATTTCTCGCCGGTTTTGCGGAAATTGTCAGTATAGACGATCATCCGTTTGCCGGAGATGAACTGGTCGCAGATTTCGAAAGCCACGTTGAGGTAGCCGCCACCGTTGCCGCGTAGGTCAAGAATCAGGTTCTTCATGCCCTGTTCCTTCAAACTGCGGATGGCCTTTTTCAGTTCTGTGGTGGAAGTGGCGGCGAACCGTTCGAGTTTGATGTAGCCCGTGGCGGAGTCGGCCATGAAATTGACGTTGATGCTGTACATCGGGATGGCACCGCGGGTGATAGTGAAATCGATGGGCTCTTTTTTACGGCCGCGCACCACCGTGACTTTCACCTTGGTGCCCTTCTTGCCGCGCAGATGCTTGCGCACCCAGTCGTTGCTGATGTCCTTGCCAACGGCCACAGTGTCATCCACTTTGATGATTTTGTCACCCGCCATAATGCCGACTTTCTCCGATGGTCCGTCGATGATGACCTCCATCACGTTGATGGTGTCCTTGATGAGTTGGAAGGTCACGCCGATACCGTCGAAGGAACCCTGCAGCGGTTCGGTCATGGCAGCCACGTCCTTGGACGGAATATAGGCCGTATGTGGATCCAACTCCTTGAGCATCTCGTTGATGGACTTATCGACTAACGGGTCGAAATCCACCGAATCCACATACATGGAGTTGATGGCGTTGAGCAGCTGGTCCATCTTGGTTTTGTTCTGCTGGTAATGTTTGTTCGGGGACTGCGCGAAAAGGGTAGTTCCAATGGCTAACATGCTGAAAACAGCGACGATGACTTTATTTTTCATTGGGTTATTATTGGTTATAATCTATTCTGAAAAAGACGGCAAAGATACGGTTTTTTTGGGAACAGACAATGGGGCCAAGGGCCAAGTTTAAAACCATCTTCCAACCATTGTAGGGGCGAATAATTATTCGCCTCTACCAACGGTCGTATCCATACATCCCTATCATTGCCTAAAAATTGTATTTTTGCCGCTAATAATCAAATTTCCGAATGATGAAAAAATTATACCTCTTTTTTGTCTTTGTTTTGTGGTCTTTTGCACAAACGATGTACGCCCAAAACGAAGAGCTTGTGGGCGCGAACTGCACCTCCATCATGGTCGGCAAGAAAGCCTCCGCCGATGGCTCCGTCATCACCTCACACACCTGCGACAGCAAGTACCGCACGTGGGTGACCATCGAGCCCGCCGCCGACCACAAGCCCGGCACCATGCACAAAGTCTATAAGGGCACGATGCACACGGAAACGCCCAAAAGCATGGAGAACCTCGTGCTTGCCGGCGAGATTCCTGAAGCCGCGCATACCTACGCCTACATGAACACCTCCTATCCTTGCATGAACGAACATCAGTTAGCCATGGGTGAGAGCACCTTTTCCGGTCCCGACACCTTGGTGAACGAAAAGGCCATGTTCATGATTGAGGAACTGCAACGTATTGCCCTGCAGCGTTGTACGACCGCCCGCGAAGCTATCCTGCTCATCGGTGATTTAGTGAAACAATACGGCTATGCCGATGGTGGTGAGTGCATTACCATTGCGGATAAGAACGAGGTGTGGCAGATGGAAATCCTCGGCGAAGGTCCTGACGTGATCGGTGGAATGTGGGTGGCGCAGCGCGTGCCCGACGACGAGGTGGCCGTGAGCTGCAACGTGCCTCGCATCGGCAAACTGAACCGCAAAGACAAAAACAACTTCCTCTGCTCCGACAATATCGAAAAGGTGGCCAAGAAATACGGACTTTGGGACGGCAAAGGCGATTTCCTTTGGTGGAAGGCCTTCAACGCCTCCTACGCCGAGGGCAAGAACCACAAAGAGCGTGAATGGTATATTTTCAACTATCTCGCCCCGTCGCTGAACCTCGATCTCAATGCCGAGGAACTGCCTTTCTCCGTTAAGCCCGAAAAGAAAGTGGATGTGCGCGATGTAATGGAGTTGTTCCGAGCCAACTACGAAGGATCCGTGCTCGATCAGATCGGCAACCTCAAGATGGAGGTGAACCGCAAGGACAAGGAGGGCAACCCTTACAAAGATACCATAGTTTGTCCGAATGCCAACCCGTGGATGGACGGCAATGAGCGCGCCATGTACAACTTCCTGAACCCGGGCACCGTGACCTTCTACCGTGGCGTGGCCATGTCGTGGTGTTCCTACTCGTTCATCATGCAGTGCCGCGACTGGCTTCCCGATGAGGTGGGCGGTCTCTGCTGGTTCTCCGTGGAGAATCCCGGACAAAGCCCGCGCATCCCGATTTACGCCGGTGCCACCAAGATGCCTGCCGGATTTGAGGTTTGCGGCCACTTCCGTTACAACGAGAACGCCGTGTTGTGGCACTACCGCAAGGCCAACAAACTCGCCCAGGTGCGATGGGGTCGCACCAAAAAGATGATGAACGATAATATTATGCGCTATGAAAATAAGGCGTTTGAGGAGCTTCCTGCATTAGAGAAGAAAGCCGTTAACTTGCTGAATGACGGCAAGAAAGAGGAAGCACAAACGTTGCTGAACCAGTATAGTGCGGACTTCGCTGGCGCCACCCGCCAGACCTGGCAGGAAATGGAACACAAGATTTGGGAGATGTTCTGGACAGGGTTCTGATTAATGCAGAATGTAGAATGCAAAATGTAGAATATAATTTGTGAATATGGAAAAAAAGAGCAAAATTATCATGATTGCGGCGTTGGTGGCCGTGGTTGTCTTGGCTGTCGTTTTGTTGGTTTGTGGCAGCAAATCTCACAAAATCAAGAATTTGGAGAAATTTACAACCAAAGTGGAGCAGGAATACCAAAACTATTCCCAGTCTGATTTGGAAAAAGCGCAGGCCAAGTTCGAGAAATATGTCGCCAAAGTGGAGAAAAAAGAGCTTACTGGCGAGGAAACCTCTCGCGTGAACGAGCTGAAAGGCGAATGCAAGGGCTATTTCGCTCAGGCCAAGGCACGTATGATTCTTCAAGATTTCAATGATGCCGTGGAGGAGGCTGGCGATGAGGTCAAAGGTGTTATCGAGTCGATGAAGTAAACGCAAATTTCGACTCGGGAACATTGTCAATCAGTGATTTAGTGTCGTTGTAGAATAAATCCAACGCCACGGAGTCCGCGCCGTGGAGGTCATAGTATGCGCAATTTTCTACGGCATGTTTAGCTGGAAGGATGTGGTATTGATACTTCCCGTGGCAAGATCCTTTAAACACCCAATAGGGCAAATACTCGTAATCTGTAATCCGTATTGCACCGTTAGTGTCACGCACTATCTCGCACTTGATGATGATGCCGCCATCCGTGAAACGTTTGCGCTGGTTAGAGACGAAATTGCCTAACGAATACGCTGTAAATTGTTGATATACACCGTATTCGTTTTTGTTTTTCAATGTGATGGGTTGTACCACGTGTGGGTGTCCGCCGATGACCATGTCGGCGCCGCACTCGTACATGTAGTTGGCGTAACTTTTTTGTCCTTTGTTCTGCTTCCGTTCGTATTCGATGCCCCAGTGTGGCATCACCACGATGTAATCGGCTTTTAGTTCGCGGGCGCGGGCGATGTCACGGGCAATGGCGGTGGAATCCAACAAATTGACAATGAAAGGGTTGGGTGCAGGAATACCGTTCGTGCCATACGTGTAGTTCAGCACAGCGATACGGAAACCGTTCTTTTCCACGATGAGGGGATTGCGCTGTTGAAAGTCTGTGCTGTCGAGATAGGTGCCCACGTGTGGGATGCCCAAGCTGTCCATTACGTGGATGGTGCGCCGGATGCCTTTGCCACCCTTGTCGCAGGTGTGGTTGTTGGCAGTGAGGAAGACATCCACGCCTGCATCGAAGAGCTGCGACATCATTGCGTCGGGACAGGAGAACTGAGGATAGCCGGTGTATGGTGAACCTGCCAAAGGTACCTCCATGTTGGCGATGCAAATATCCGCAGAAGCGATGTAGGGCGCAAGGAAACGGTAGCACGGCGCATAGTCGTAGGTGCCGTCCGGCAGTCGTGCGGCATCCACCTGCGGACTGTGTGACATCACGTCGCCGATGAACATCAGTGTTAACGTGTCAAGAGCGGGCTCTTCATGCGCTACCTCCACATGGGGCTTCTCCGAAAAGAATCGTTGCAGCCATGCCCCATTGTTCGGCGCGAACAAACCGTATATCAACAGAAACAATAATATTTTCATAAATCTGATTATTAGCACTTTGATATTATCAATTGAAACGGCAAAAGTAAAAAAAATCTGTGTAAGCGACAGCAGTATCCAAATTACCCCAAAAGTCCAAAGTCTTAAGTCTCAAGTCTAAATGTAACTTTTTATGCAAAAAATCGTATTATCACAATAATTTTTATATTTTTGCAAGTTTATAAAAAGAAGATATAAAATGGGTTTGTTTTCATTGTTTACCAAAGAGATAGCAATAGATTTAGGTACTGCCAATACCGTTATTTTACATGATAACAAAGTGGTGGTGGATGAACCGTCCATCATTGCCATTGATTCTCGTACGAAGTCTGTGGTGGCGGTTGGAAAAAAAGCGTTGATGATGGAGGGGAAGACTTCTGGTGAAATTTACACGATTCGTCCTTTGCGGAACGGTGTGATTGCCGACTTCCAGCCGACGGAATTGATGTTGCGTGAATTCATCAAGATGACCAACACCAAACATTCTTTTATCACTCCGGCTATGAAGATGATTATCTGCATTCCTTCGGGTATCACCGAGGTGGAGGAACGTGCTGTGCGCGAGTCGGCCGAACAAGCAGGAGCTAAGGAAGTGCGTTTGATTTACGAACCAATGGCAGCGGCTATCGGTAGCGGCATCGATGTTTTGGACGCCAACGGCAACATGATTATTGATATTGGCGGTGGTACCAGTGAGGTGGCTGTCATCGCGTTAGGTTCCATTGCATCAAAGAAGTCCGTGCAAGTGGCAGGTGACCGTCTTAACACCGACATCAAAGAGTTCATGCGCCGAGAGCATAACCTCGATATCGGTATTCCTACCGCTGAGCAGATTAAAATCAATGTAGGAGCTGCTGTCACGCATTTGGACAATCCGCCTGCCGATTATGAGGTTTATGGTCGTGACTTGGTTCATGGTATTCCGCGGAGCATCATGATCAACTACCAGGAAATCGCCACCGCTCTTAACAACTCCATTAACTCGATTGAGGATGCGGTGATGCAAGCACTGAATGTGACGCCACCCGAATTGTCCGCGGATATTTTCAAGACTGGTATTTACCTTGCTGGTGGTGGCTCGCTCCTTCGCGGTCTCGACAAGCGTATCAACAAGATCACCCAACTGCCTGTGCATGTGGTGGAGGATCCGTTGCGCGCCGTGGCACGCGGTACGGCCATCGCTCTCAAGAATTTGGATAAATTCGAATCTTTGACGAAATACTAAACAAACCGATATGACAATTGTTTTTTCATCATATTGTAGAGACGCAAAATTTTGCGTCTCTACGTGTTTTCAAAAAGGTCTCTTTTTGTTGATTATCAGTGTCATGGCCTTTTCTTTTACTTCATGGGCGCAAACGGAGAGCAGTCATTTTTTCTCTTTTTGCCTTTCATCTCCAATTGTGAAAGACCATCAGGGCAATACTTACCGTACTGTGCAGATTGGGTCACAGTGTTGGATGGCGGAAAATATGCGTTGCATGACTTCGCCGACAGGGAAACATTGGCGTATGAACCCTACTTTTTCCGCTACCCAACCGGAATATGCTGCCTACTGCGCCATTCCGAGCGACAGCCGCTTTGGTTTGCTGTACAATTGGACTGCGGCTATGGACCTCGCGAGCCATCACAACAGTCCCAAAGCGCTTCCGAAACCGGTTCGTGGCATTTGTCCTGAAGGTTGGCATATACCTGACAACAACGATTGGGAAAAACTCTTTCAAACAATGGGTGGTCATCCCATGGCTGGGGAGATGATGAAGGCATTCACCTTGCTTTGGGATCCGTATGATGTAAATCGGAAAGAACACATTGGATTTGACGCCCTCCCCGCCGGTGATTATACCGAAAACGGTTATCATCATGCCGGACAGCAAACCACTTTCTGGAGTGCCGACAATTTCAGCCGAATAGAGGCATGGAGCTGTACCGTCTATGACTTTAAAACCGAAGGCTACAACTATTTAAATTATAAGTGTTATGGGCATTCGGTGAGGTGCGTGAAGGATGAGGGGACGATAAAAGACGATGAAAAGATGATGAGATAAAAAAGAGGAACATTCGTTCCTCTTTTTTTCTGCGGACCGGACGAGACTTAATTCTCCATATCATTCCTATTGTGTATTTGTACGCACCTGTTGCATTTTATTGCAAATAATTGAAAACTTGCAATTTATATCATTTCGTTGTGCAGATGAGGTTGTGCGAAGTTGTGCATAAAATTGTCTTCTTATCGTTCTGGTGCATTTTTATCTGGCGAAAAATGCACGGGGGTTGGATACCAATAAAGTTGTTTCCGTTTGCAGATTGTTGTTTTTGGAAACGACATTGCACACAAACTGCACACAAATTGCACACAAATTGCACACAAAATTCATTTTAACCTCTTGTATTTTACATTGTTAGGCACGCTATCTTCTGTTTGCACAATCTCATTTGCAGCAATCAATTCTGCAAACAGACGAGTAACGGCATACCTGTCTTTCTCTTGTAGTTTAAGTAGTGCTCTTGCCTCCCGATTGTTGATTGTATCTATTGAGTCAAGATACCGAAGTATCGCTTCTTTCTGTCGGGCCTTATCTTGTTTCTTCGCCTTGACGTAGGCTATTTTGTCTTCTGTGCTTTTCCGTTTTGTGATATGGAGAATATATGCCAATCCAGAACCTTTACCTGTAGTTTCAATAAATTCCAACTCTTGGAGCTTGTCCAAAATGGCATGCAATCGGTACGGACTGATGTTTGACGATTTTACCATTTCAGACAACTTTACCTTCCCTTGTTTCACAATTTCCGACAACACAAACAGTTGGTCGAGCTTAAACGATTTTCCTGTTTGATTTTCATAAAGAAGGGATAATTCTATCAATTTCTCGGTCGAGACTTCCGCTTTTATACGGAAGATAACGGATGATTCGGTTTCCTCTGGCTCTGGCAACGGTTTCCCTTTCTTTAATAAGTCTGTAAATATTTTATCAAAGCCGCTGCCTGCTTTCTCTGCCAAACCTATTTCACGTAAAATATCCATCACATTGGGGTTCCGTGGGTTGGTTCGTCGTAGATAGTTCTCCACAGTCACCCCTTCGGGAAATCTGCCCGGGCTTTCAAATTCAAGATAGCCACCATCATCGAATTTCCTAATCTCTATTATTTGATGCCGGCTTATATCTCGGTGTGCCAAGGCATTGATTAACAGCTCGCGAATCACAATCTCTGAATAATCCTCAACATATTCACGAAACAGACCGAAGATATATTCCTTTTGTCGGATTTCCGCTTTCAATTGGGCGAAACAATTCTTTGCAACTTCTATGATATTCCCCTTATATTCGTAGGGTTTATAGGTCCCATCGGCGAAATAATGGATGTACTTCACTTCGTAATAGGGCAGTTCTCGGAGTGCTTTGTTATTACCCACAAAGAGAATGCCTGTGGTGGTAGGTTTTATACTTTCACCATCTTCTTTTACCATTCCAAGCGAATCAAGCAGGTCTGCATCGGTTTTGTCCAAATAGGGACTCTCGTTATTTTTGGTCTCAATCAGGCTGCGAAGCGTCTGCAACCGACCTTCATCCATCCATTCTCCCGACACATTCCAAGTTTTTTGGTCATAAACAATGAGGCCTTTTTCCGACTGAATGGTCGCTATTTCGTGAGGTTCAATAGCTCGGTTACCATCGTTGCATCTGATGAGGTATTCTCCTTTGGAGGTTCTGTGCATTTGTGGTGAAAAGGGTATCTCCAACACTAAAAGAACCGTGCCATTCACCTTTATGCGATGAGGGATGAGCGTAATGGTAGGTGTGGTTCTGTCTTGTACTTGTTTTATCAACTCAAATATTTTCTTGTCTTCATAAACAAAGGCCTCATTCACCTCCTTCGTCTCATCTACAATACCCACAAAGAGGAATCCACCTTTCAGGTTGGAAAACGCCACCACATCACGAGCCATCTCTTCGTACTTAGGTGCAAAGTTCTTCTGCGACTTTCCAAAAACCATCTTGTCTTCCAGTTGTTCTTTGAAATCCACGATGTCACACTCTCCTCGCTCCAGAAGACCGTAGAACCATTGGACACTTATTTTGGTGTATTTTTTCATATCACTTTTATTTAGCTGTTATCATCATTTTTGAAAATGCAAAAATATATTATTCTTTGATAATGATGATGCATAAAGGTCAAAAGTTACTAAACCCCTCTGTACTTGGTTACTACTTAGTGATTACTTGGTTATTGCTTGGTTATTACTTGGTGACTACTTGTCCCCAAATCACACTCTGTCAGCAAGTTCGGTGCATTTTCGGTGCATTTTCTTGGACATAAAAAAATCTCATAAGTCTGATTTCTAATGACTTATGAGATTTTCTTGGCGGACCGGACGAGACTCGAACTCGCGACCCCATGCGTGACAGGCATGTATTCTAACCAAACTGAACTACCGATCCGTTTGTCGTTTTGACGGCGCAAAAATACACTTTTTTTTAATCACTCGTCAAAACATGGAATATTTTTTGTTTATTTTCAAAAATTATTAAAAATCAACAACTTACATTTGAAAATAAAACGTTTATTATCTCTTTGTTAGCCTATGGAACAATAAAAAAGTCTTCTAAAAAGGGAAAAATCCACGAATTAACTCCAAAATCTTACGTCTCAAGTCTTACATCTTACGTCTCAGAACCGCCACGTCATACCAAAATAATAGAGAAATGGCAGTTGATAGACGATGTCATTTGTCGTTCTGTTGACATAAAATACGTTCTTATAGTTATAGAGGTTGGTCATGGAAAAATACAGTTCGATTGTATGGCGGGGACCGATGTGGAATTTCTTTTTCACACCCAAATCAAGCCTATGGTAGCTGGGCAGTCGTGCCTGGTTAAATTCACCTAACAGGAAGTAAACATCCTCATTAGCACTCACATAGTCATCGTTGAGGTAAGCGGGATCATAGTGAGGATAGTAGGCTTGTGTTTGGGTGAATGGGAATCCAGTGCCGAAATTCCAACGACAGTTGATCTCCCAAGAACGCCGTTTGCCAAAGGAGTAAGAGGCCACCAAGTTGATGTTGTGACGACGGTCGAAATGCGGGTTGTAAGTGATTTTCCCATCGGTACGTTTCACCCAGCCCAGGGAGTAAACAAACCAGATATATACACCTTTTTGCTCGTATTTCACTGAGATGTCCCCGCCGTAGGCCTGTCCCTTTTCCCAAATGAACTCATTGTCGGAATCCATCATCTTGTAACGGTTTGCTGAAATCAGTTGAGAGAAGTTTTTGAAATAACCCTCAAGGTTGATGCTCAACGGGTTGATAGGGTCGTATTCTAGTCCTAAAATGGCATGTTGTGATTTTTGTAGCCGTCCTTTCATTTCCTTGTCGTCGTTAATCAATGTGCTCGGTAGCAGGTCGCTTTCCAACGGTGAGGAAAGGAAGCCGTTGAATAGGCTCACCACATCGCGGTCGGAAGTGATGGAAACCAAATTTTGGGAGTACATGCCGGCCGCTAGTTTCAGGCGCAAGTTCTTAAGTATGTTGTATTTGATGGCCAAACGCGGCTCCGGAGAAACTTCTCCCAAAGAATAGTAATATTGCAGTCTGAAGCCAGGTTCTATCAACAGTTTATTACGGAAGTTGTATTTGTATTTCGCAAATATGGACAAATCAGTGGTATGGTCTTCAATAATGCGTTGCGCATGGTAAATCGTGTAATACTCATAATTCGTGTTGTATCCCACCACATCGATACCGACTTTCAACAAGCTGTTGCCAAGATAGTAATTGAATCCCAAATCAAAAGTGAAACCGTCCATGGAGCTTCTTCTCGGATCATAATTGGCATCCTGTAGTTCTGAGCTATATTTGGAATAAGCCAAGGAGCCTTCAATAGTGGTGGGTGCATCACCGGGAACGATGAGGAAATTGGATCCAATGCCCCAGTTGTTCCATCCGTAGTTGGCTACGGAGCTGTACCTGACACGGTCATCGTAATTGAACCCGAAAATGTTCCATCTGGTACCGTTTCTGGTGGCCAAGGTGACTTTCCCATAAAGATCCCAAAAGTTGTATGGAAGGCCATCCTCGCTTTTCACGTATGGGTAAAAGAATTTCGAAGATTGTTGCAAATAGGAACCTTTGCCGGAAAGAATAAAGCTGATGGAAGTTTTTCGGTCATCTTTGAGTTTGAGCAGCGGACCTTCAACCAGTAGCTGTCCACCGATATTGTTTATATCTACTTTGCCGGCGAGCCGTTTTTTATTGCCGTCACGGGTTTTAATGTCCATCACAGAGGATATTCTGCCGCCGAATTCCGCTCCAAAACCGCCAGTATAGACATCCGCGCTGCTCATGATGTCCATGTCGAAAACGGAGAAAATTCCAATGGAGTGGAATGGATTGAAGAGGATAACCCCATCCATGAGGAGCATGTTTTGCACGGGTGTGCCGCCGCGTACGTAAAGCTGTCCGCCTTGGTCACCTGTGGAAATAATGCCGGGAAGTACCTGCAAGTACTGTGCAAAGTCGGGCTGTCCACCGATGGCCGGCATTTTGCTCATGTCTTTCGGAGTGACGCTGATAACAGACGTACGAGTCTCTTGCTCCTTGCGAGTGTTTTCTCCCACAATCTGCACAGCATCAAGAGTTTGTGAGTTCGGAGAGATACTGTAGCGTTTGGTGAGGGTAGTGTTGCCCGATAATACCACAGTATCAAGTAAGTCTATATATCCTAATTGTGACACCTTAACTGTATAAGTGCCTGCTGGAATTTTGTTGATAAGAAAAGCACCCGAAACGTCGGATAGCGCACCAAAGGAGGTGCCCATCAGTTGAATCGTACAATAGGGCAGCGTTTCACCCGTGGACTCATCGTAGGTGAAACCTTTGATGACAGCATTTTGCGCCACGGCAAGAACACCCAGAAAGAAAAAGAAAGCAAAAAGGATATATTTTCTCAAATTCATATCAAATTTTTTAAGGGCGCAAAGGTACAAAAATAATAATAATGAAAGTTATTGAATTTTATTGATTGCTGAAGTAAAGTTTTTCGCTGTTTTTTCGTAGGTGAATGATTTATGTTTTTTAGTACATTTGCTTTCTTTAACAGGAAGGCTCATTTTGTTTGTAAAGTATTAAAAATCAAAACAATACAATTATGAAAGATATTCTTTTAAAACGTTTTTCCAAGTATATTTCATACGCGACCACTGCGGATCCGGAATCGACGACTTATCCGAGCACTCAGGCGCTTCTTGATTTTGCCGATGTGATGGTAGAGGAGTTGAAAAGTATTGGAATGCAAAATGTGAACAAGGATGAACACGGTTATGTGACGGCTTTGTTACCTTCCAATACAAGCGAAAAACAGCCTGTCATCGGATTTATGGCACATTTGGACACGGCTCCCGACATGCCTGGCATCGTCGCTCCTGTTATAATCCCCAACTATGACGGCAGCACTATCGTTCTGGACAAGGACTCCAATACGGTGCTTTCTCCGGAGGAATTTCCTGAACTGTTGGATTACAAAGGAAAAACCATTCTCACCACAGACGGCAAAACGCTGCTCGGTGCCGATGACAAGGCTGGTGTGGCGGAGATTGTTTGTGCGATGGAGTATCTCATCCAACACCCCGAAATCAAGCACGGGGACATCAAGGTGGCCTTTTCGCACGATGAAGAAATCGGTAACGGCGTGAAATTCTTCAACGTGGAGGATTTCGGCTGCGACTACGCTTACACTATGGACGGCGGGGCCATTGGAGAGCTGGAGTTCGAGAACTTCAACGCTGCCGGTGCCAACATTCACATTCAGGGCAAGAACATCCATCCGGGATATGCTAAGAACAAGATGGTGAATTCCCAGCTCATTGCTATGGAACTCAATGGCATGTTACCTGCCGCACAGCGTCCCGAACACACACAGGATTACGAGGGCTTCTACCTCCTTACCCGCATTGATGGCACGGTGGAGGAGACGAAGATGTCCTATATCATCCGAAATCATGACCGTGCCGCTTTTGAGACTCAAAAGTCCTTTATGCAGAGCATCGTCAATTTTCTGAATGCCAAGTACAACAATTGCATTACTTGCGAAATAAAGGATCAGTATTACAACATGCGCGAAAAGGTAGAGCCTGTTTATTACGTAGTGGAACGTGCTGTGAAAGCGATGAAAGAAGCGGACGTGGAACCTGTCATTGTCCCGATTCGCGGCGGAACAGACGGAGCCAATCTCTCTTTCCGTAATCTTCCGTGTCCTAACATATTTGCGGGTGGTCACAACTTCCATGGCAAATACGAATATGTGCCACTTGAATCTATGGTGAAAGCGACAGAGGTGATTGTCAATATTGCTAAATGTTGATTTTTTCTTTGTGAAATAAAAAACTCCCGTATTATGCGGGAATTTTTTATGTTAACCTAACGTGAAAAAGTTGTATTTTTGCGCGTTTTTTCAAACGGGTCCTGTAGTTCAATGGATAGAACGAAAGTTTCCTAAACTTTAAATTTGGGTTCGATTCCCAGCGGGACTACAAAAAAGAGACGTGTCGTTGGCGCGTCTCTACTTGTTTATCAATTCATCATCAGAAATCATATCCCACCATCTCTCCATGCGGGTGTATAATGGTGTATCGGGTGAAGCGTTCATCTGCATCAAAACCATCTCCGTAATTTATTGAACCATCTCGTTTTATCTGTTTTACGGATTTGGTGGAATAAATGCTGCGCTGTCGTTGGTCCCAAATCACTTCGTCGGTTATCACAGAGTCGCCGTTAGAGATGTCGTAAATGATTACATTGTCGGTAGCTTTGAAAAGATTGTTGTTGACTTGACAAGCATAGCCTGCAGTGATGATGGCTTGTTTATGCCCATAATCGTTGAAAGAAGTGATTAAAATTCCTTCGGGACAATCCACGAAAGCGGTGTCGGTGGAATTGTAGCGGTTTAGGATTGGGGTGTTGACGATAAAGATGGTACGGCCGGAATCGCTGACAGTGATGACCATGTTTTTGGCGGACTCATCGGGGAAACGACCGTTATATTCTAACAATTGAGAATCCCTGTCCTTGGGTTTACAAGCAGCAAAAAGCATCATAATGCACGAGGCGATTATGATGCTTTTGTGAACGTATTTAAGATTAAAAGGCATTTTGGAAGATTACCTTACGGTCGTGTTCTCTTGGATCCAGCATCCTACGTGATAGGAGGCACCGCTGTTCAAACCGCGTTTGAAGAGTTCATCTTTGCTCGGGAATCTCAGTTTAGCGCGTTTGGCGTTGGCATCGTTGGCACAGCTCGAATCCACAGCGGCAGCTTTTGCGTATTTGTCGGCGGCAGCCCAGGTGTAAGCACCAGGAACTTGCTCGTCACCGCATCTTCCACCAGAGTTAGCGTAGAGGTCGCCAATAAGGATATAAGCTTTGCCCATGTTAGGCCTTGACTTCAGAGCGTCGTATGCGGCGGAGCGGGACTCTGAATAGGAACCTTTCATTTGGTAAGCCAGTGCCAACATATAGTAGGCGTCGGCTTTCTGATCGTGGGTTTCGCTCAGGTTAGCGGCCTCTCTGAAGTAGTCGATAGCGCTTGCCACTTCTTCATCCTTCTTGGAGGTCAGGTAGTTTTGCAGCGTGAGGTTACCCATCATGTAAGCGGAGTTGCGGCTTGGGCTGGCTTTGTGCAGGATGGCCAAGGCTTCCTGGAACAGCGGACTAGTGACACAGTTGCCTTTGTACATCGTGTTGACCATTTTGCTCACGGCAGCCAAATCTCCCTTGATTTCTTCGAACTTCTTGGCATAGAGCATTTCCAACACCTCGCAGGAAGCATACGGTTTCACAGCATTCTCAATTTTGGCTAATGTTTTACGATAATTGACAATGAGTTTGGCCTGACGGTTGGTGTCAGCGGTGAGTTTCTTAGCCTGTTTTTCGTACGCTACGAGGTCTATTTCGTTGTTGTCCAATTGGCCTTTCAGAGCTTCCAATGCATCAGTTCCGGTTTCGTAGGCTTTTGTGGCGTTCAGGATGGAAAGGTCTATGTAGTCAGTGGCACGTTCGTAAGCTTCCACCACAATAGAGGTGTCTTTTCTCGCTTTGGTCAAGTTCTCTGCCAGTTGGAAGTAAGTGTCCCAAATGGCAGGCTGGGTGTTCTCTTTCTCCATTTCCACGGATTGCACAAACCACTGATAAGCTTGTTCAAATTGGTCTTTTCTATATCGGATGGTGTTGTACGCTTTGAAACCGAGACCAGAACCAGGGGTGAACTTTTCCGGGAAATAATTGCTGCGGGTATCGAATGTGTACAACAGGGAGTCAATTAATAATTCGCGGCGAGCAGAATCTTTTTCGTCTTTGATCAAATTCTGGAAAAGCGTTTGGGCGTTTGTGTAAATACCGTCCCAAGCGCAAGGGCTGTGTTGGATGACATATTGCCAAGCCTCGTAAGCATCCACATAATTTTTGGCATTGTAAAAGGTTCTGAAATTGGTGATTTGTTCAAGGCATTTCAGAGAGTCGGCTTCATTGGCCCCGTATTTGAAGGGGCAAGGATTTTGAGCGAAAATGAAGCTACTGCTTAAAACGAATGCAATAATCGCAAAAATCTTTTTCATTTTAGTTTTATTTTATAGGGTTATTATATTTCTAGTCTAATTTTACTCGTTGGTACCAGCGTTCCTGTAGTGTGAAGCAGAAGGAGAATCTGAAGTAATCTTGACGGATGAGGTCGTTGACCAGCGTTCCCGTTCTTCCATATTCAAACAAAATATTGAGAGAGGAATGAGTATTAAAAGAGGTTAGAGGAACTCCTACGCCAAAACAGACTCCGAATTCGGAAATAGGTTTATTGCGTAACATCAATTCTCCTGTAGAATAACGTCCTCCGATACGGAATGCCATCTTTTTGAAAAATTTATTGGAATTGGGATCCGGGATGTATTGAGCTCCGAAAGAGGCCATGATCGTGTTTTGCAAAGAGTCGCAAGGTTTCATGAATTTGAAGTTGGCCCAATTCTGCCACGTCACGTCGCCGGCGATGATCAATTTGTCGTTGTAGGCGTAGCTCAATCCGGCACCCACTGATTGTGGAATGTTCAGCGTGCCGCGCAGGTCGTTTTTATACAAGACAGTGTCGTAAGTGGATGTGCTGATAAAGCTTCCGGTATATTCGTTTATCAACAGTTTCTCTTTTGCCCAGATATAGGCGGTGTTGCTATAGACAGCACCCAAACCGATTTTGTGCTTTTCTCCGATGTTGAAAAAATATTGTAAACCGCCTTCGAGATAAATGCCATCGACAAAATAAGCATCATTAATGTAGGAGTTCAAGAAGGTGTTTTCGCCAAACTCAGTGTTGTTGGCGGCGAAAATGGATCCGAACATATAGCTGGCGTTCAGTCCGATAGACAATCCTTTGCAGATTCTGAAGGCATTACCCCAATAGAGTTGGTTCAGTCCTCCGTTTCCAGAATAGGTGTAATTGACCTCCCCGACATTGGGGATGTTTTTCGTAGTAGTTATTTCATAACCCACTGTACTGAAGGCTTTAATGCCAATACTGGTACGCCAATGACGGGTGACGGGCAAGCCGATGGCCAGATAGTTAGGTTTCGCGTAAGAGTTTTTCTGACTGGTTCCCTTTTGTGACAGTTTGGAATAATAGATGGAAGCAGCGGCATCTGCGAGGAACGACAAGGAATCAAAAGCAGCATATGAAGCAGGATTCCTGAAATTGATGTAATAGGGATTCTGCATAGCGTATGAAACGCTACCCATAGCGTCCAAAGTGCCGTTGGATAAGTGATTTACAGAACCTATCCCATAGCTTGAATAGGGCATACGGATTTCATTTTGCGCCTGTGCAAAAAAGAAACACAAACAGCAAAATACTATTATCCATAATGTATGTTTAGCATTTTGATGCATTCAATATTAATATTTTATGCAATCCGATAAGAATCGGATTTTGGGCGGCAAATATACGTTTTTTTATGGAATTTTGTAATAGTTCCGCATCACCACCAGAAAGAAGAACTTTCAAGTGATCATAATTGCTTGAATATTGACGGATTATTCCGTTAATTTCTTGGGTTATACCATTCATTACGCCGGAAAGAATGGAGTTTTCGGTGCTTTCTCCCACAAAAAAGTCGATTTTTTTCGGTTCTATGAGAGGCAAGCGTGCCGTGAATTCGGACAGGGCCTGGAAGCGCATCCTAACCCCAGGAGCGATGCTTCCACCAATATATTCTCCTTTATCGTTCACAAAATCAGCTACCAGACAGGTTCCTGCCATGATGGAAAGTACATTTTTGTTTGGATATATAGCGTTGGCTCCCACAGCGTTCGCAATTCGGTCGGTGCCTAAAGTTTCAGGTGTGGCATATTTGATACGGATGGGCAGGCGGCACGATGGGGTAAACCGGATTAACTGTGTTTTGTTTTCAATCCAGTGTAATACAAGATCATCGTCCTCTCGTACAGAAGAGACAATGGCGTGCTTGATGGAATATTGGCTAAAAAGGGTCTCTAATAAGGATATTGACAGTTTTTTTTCAGAAAAGAAATCCAAAAGAACACTTTTTTCAGAAAAAACAGCCAATTTCCGTAATGTATTCCCTATGTCAATTACCAAATCCATTCTTATTCTCACCCTTATCCCTTATTTAATCACCGCTTTTCATCGCTTTTCATTGCCTCATCGCCTTTCCTGTTCCGAAGGATATCCACCGCCAAGTAGATTGCGTTCCGCATAGACTGGGCATCAGCGATGTTTTTGCCGGCGATGTCGTATGCAGTTCCGTGGGCAGGTGCGGTATGTACGATAGGCAGTCCGGCGGTGAAACAGACACCGTCTTTTCCCAACAGTTTGAAAGGAATCATGCCTTGGTCGTGGTACATGGCCAAGACAGCGTCAAACCGACGGTAAGCCCCAGAAGCAAAGAAGCCGTCAGCCGAGAAGGGACCGAAAGCGTTGATGCCATTGTGGAATGCTTGGTTCACAGCAGGTTGTATGATATCATGCTCCTCCTTTCCGAGCAGTCCGTCATCTCCATTGTGAGGATTGAGGGCGAGCACGGCAATGGTGGGGTTGTTCAGGGCAAAGTCCTTTTTCAGCGAAAGATTCAGTATTTCGAGCTTCTTCAAGATATTTTCTGTGGTGATGTTTTCGGCCACCGATTTGACAGGTATATGGTTAGTGACAAATCCCATGCGGAGGTTTTCGCTCACTAACAACATCAAACAAGGATTGCCTTTACCTCCAAAATAGTGGTTGAAAAACTCAGTATGACCAGAAAACGTGAATTTTTCGGACTGGATGTTGTTTTTGTTCATAGGAGCGGTCACAATGGCATCTATCAGTTTGTTTTTCAGGTCGCGGCCTGCGGCATATAACGAACGTTCCGACATTTGTCCGGCAATTTTCGTTGAAGTTCCAAGTTCCAGTTTCACCTCTTCCTCGTAAAGATTGATCAAGTTGGGGCGTTTGGTGGAGAGTTGCTCCGCTGTTTTGGTGAACTGGAAATTAAAATCAGGCATTTCCATATATTTTTTATGGTAGGAGGCCACTTTTGACAATCCATAGACCACAGGAGTGCAAATCTCCATTATCCTGTTGTCACACAACGATTTGATAATCACTTCGTAACTGATGCCGTTGATGTCACCTTGTGTGATTCCGATCACAAAATTTTTATTTTCCGCCATAAACCAAGAATTTTACGGGTGCAAATGTACACAAATTATAAATACATTGAGGGTGTGCGTTTTTTTGACTTAAACTTAAACTTTTTCTATTTTTAAGTCATAGTTATAGTCAGTTATAGTCATAGTAAAAAAGGCAGACCGAAACGGCCTGCCTTTTTGCATGATTAGGAATCAAATCCTATTTGTTCACTTGGAATTTCTTGTCGCCGTTGACGAAGAAGTTCACGATTTGGTTGGCGGCTGCCAAACCTGCGTTGATGTTGGCTTCGGCGGTTTCGGCACCCTGTTTTTTCGGAGTGGCGAAGAAGCGTTTCTCAAACTTATTAAACTCGTCAAGGGCATCGGGAGCGATGTCGGTGCAATATTTGAGGTCTTCGCGCTCAGCCATCAAAGCGATGAGTTCTTCCTCGTTGATGACCTCCTTGCGGGCGGTATTGATCACACAGCCTCCTTTGGGCATAAGACCGACAAGAGCCTTGTTGATCGACTTTTTAGTCTGGTCGTTAGCGGGGATATGGAGGGAGATGTAGTTGCAGTTTTTGTACATCTCTTCGAGGGTGGCGGGAACGACGACGCCTTCGGCTTCCATTTTCTCTTTCGGGACGAAGGGGTCGAAAGCCCAAACATCCATACCGAGGGCACGAGCCTTTTCAGCCACGAGGCGACCCACGTTACCGTATGCCTGGATACCGACTTTTTTGCCTTTCAGTTCGGCGCCGGTGCCGGGTTTGAAGGTGTTGCGGGCCATGTAAATCATCATGCCGAGAGCGAGTTCAGCTACCGCATTGGAGTTCTGGCCCGGGGTGTTCATTGCCACGATGTTGTTGGCGGTGCAGGCGGCGAGGTCGAGGTTGTCGAAGCCAGCGCCAGCGCGCACAACCACCTTGAGGTTCTTGGCGGCGTCAATGACTTGGGCCGTCACTTTGTCGGAACGGACAATCATGGCGTCCACGTCAGCGACTGCTGCGTAGAGTTCCTCTGCGGTCTCGTATTTTTCCAGCAGAACTAATTCATAACCAGCTTTTTCCACGATAGCGCGAATGCCATCAACAGCTGCCTTTGCAAAAGGTTTTTGGGTTGCAACTAATACTTTCATTATTATTTTTATTTAGTTAGTGGTTAGTAGTTAGCAGTTAGTAGTTTAGGTCGAATGAACTGCTAACTACTAACTGCTAACTGCTCACTTAATATTATTTGTTTGCTTTTTCGAAATCTTGCATGCAGGCGACGAGAGCCTCGACGTCTTCCACGGTGCAGGCGTTGTAGAGGGAGGCGCGGAAGCCGCCGACAGAGCGGTGACCCTTGATACCGATCATGCCGCGCTCTTTGGCGAAGGCCATGAAGGCGTCTTGTTTGTCTTCGTAACCGGGAGCCATCACCCAGCAGTGGTTCATGATGGAGCGGTCGGCCTTGTCGGCGACAGTGCCCACGAACATGCTGTTGCGGTCGATTTCGTCGTACAGCAGGTTGGATTTCTTCATGTTGATTTTGTTCATTTCAGCGACACCGCCGATGGTGTTCTTCAGCCAGCTGAGGGTTTCGTGCATCACGAAGATGGGCAGCACGGGAGGAGTGTTGAACATGGAGATGTTCTTGGCTTCCTCGGCAGCGTGAGTGCGGTAATCCACCATGGTGGGCAGCGGGTTCATGTAAGCGCGGTCGCCGATCTGACCGAGGATGTCCTTGCGCACAATCACAAAGGTGACACCGGCAGGGCCGACGTTCTTCTGTGCACCACCGTAGATGAGGCCGTATTTGGTCACATCAACGGGGCGGCTCATGATGTCGGAGCTCATGTCAGCGACGAGCATCACATTGTTGCACTCGGCAGCGGTGAAGTCCTTGCGGATCTCAGTGCCGTAGATGGTGTTGTTGGTGGTGATGTGGAAATAGTCGGCATCAGCGGGGACAGTCCAACCTTTAGGGATATAATTGTAGGTTTTGTCCTCAGAGGAAGCGACGATTTCGGTTTTGCCGAAGTTTTTGGCTTCTTTGGCGGCCTTCTTGGCCCAGACACCGGTTTGGAGGTAAGCGGCTTTGGTCTTCATCAGGTTGGCGGGCACCATGAAGAACTGGGTGCTGGCACCACCACCGAGGAAGAGCACCTCGTAGTTGTCGGGGATGTTGAGCAGGTCGCGCCAGAGTTGGCGGGTTTCTGCCATAAGACGTTCCCAACCCGGGGTGCGGTGGGAAATTTCCATCAAGCCGATGCCGGTGTTGTCGAAATTGCGGATAGCGTTGATCGTGGATTCAACAGCTTCTTTCGGAAGGACGCAAGGTCCTGCGTTAAAATTGTGTACTTCTTTCATAACCAATAAGATATGTTATTTTTGGATTTAATATTTATGGTATAATAAGATTCGGCAAAGATACACAAAAAAGCGACTGTTTAAGCCTTTTTTCAAAGCAAGAATTTTTTTTTGAGAAAGTGATGAACAGAATGAAAAAAAATGTATTTTTACACCCTGAATTTTTCGGAGAGATGGCCGAGTGGTCGAAGGCGCGCGCCTGGAGAGCGCGTAAGCGCCAAAAGCGCTTCATGGGTTCGAATCCCATTCTCTCCGCCAAGACCTAAAAGTTTGAAAATCAATAAAATATAATACAGTTTAATTTCAAAAAATCAACATTCATTATGAAAAAGCTTATCGCCTTACTTACCGTTTTCGGTTTTTTGACCTTCGGTATTGCAAACAACGCATTTGCTCAAAAACAACAAAAAGCTGACGAACCTGCCGCAACCGAACAAGTTGCAGAAGAAGTCGCTGAAGCTCCCGCAGCCGCCCAAGCGGAATTGTCTGAAGATCCCGATGACTCCATCAACCAAGGTTTGCACTACACGTTGAAAGATAAATTCATCCAGGGTGGTGCTGTTTGGATGACCCCTGTGTTGATCTGTTTGATTTTGGGATTGGCTTTCGTTATCGAACGTATTTTCTACCTCAACCTTTCTTCTGTTAATTCAAAGAAATTGCTTGACAAGGTGGAGAACACTCTTAAAACCAAAGGCGTTGACGCCGCTAAGGAACTTTGCCGCGACACAAAGGGACCCCTCGCCGCCGTGTTCTTCCAAGGCCTCGACCGTTACGATGAAGGTCTTGACTCTGTGGAGAAATCCCTCACCTCTTACGGTGCTGTCCAAATGGCTAAGCTGGAAAACAACATGACTTGGATCAGCTTGTTCATCGCACTAGCCCCGTCTTTGGGATTCTTGGGAACGGTCATCGGTATGGTGCAAGCATTCGATGATATCGAGCGCGCAGGTGATATCTCCCCGACCATCGTCGCCGGCGGTATGAAAGTGGCTTTGTTGACCACCGTGTTCGGTTTGATCACCGCCATGATCCTCCAAGTGTTCTACAACTATCTTCTGACTCGTATCGACGCCATTGTCAACGATATGGAAGATGCCACTATCTCCTTCATGGATATTCTGGTAAAAAACAAAGAAAATAAATAAGGGAGAACCTTGTTAATATATATATACAATAATTTTTAAAACGTTGTATAATGAAAAATAGAATTATCAATATTGTCATATTTGTAGTCGCTATCCTGGCTTGCTGTTTGGCTATTGCTTTTTCTTTTTTCTCATTTGATGCAGATAAAAAAGAAAGCTATATCCAAACTCAGGAGGTGAAGGCGAAGACACCCGAAATGGTGTCCGACCTTGAGACGGCTACCGTGGAGAGCCTCCCTTCCGTTATTGAAAAATATAAGGAACTGAATGCTGAGAACGCTAAAAAACAAAAGGAAGATCAGATTCAGAAAGATATCCTTTATACTTACCTTCAGGATTTGAAAAACCTCGACGAGAACAATTTCGAGGGTTACAAAGCCAACTTTCCGGAACGTTCCGCAGGACTGTTTGCCAAAGCTAATGACAAACAGAAATATATCGATGGTTTCAACAGTGTGAACACCTATAAGGATCTTGACCGCTATGCTGAGAAAATCAATGAAGAATATAATGAAGTAAAGCAGAATTACTTGTTGGAACGCAATTACATCAAGTCTGCCAACGCTTTGATTAACAGAGCTGACGCTATCAATGGAACTGCCTCCGCCACGAAGAAAGCCTCCGATTTGGAATCCTTCCAGAGCGACCTGAAGAGCTTCGGCAAGAGCGCGTCCCTGCAGAACTTCTTTATCGTTCTGACATATATTCTCGGTATTGGTGCTTTGGCATTGATGGTCTTCTTCTTGCTGACCAACATGATTGCCAATTTCAAGACCTCCTATAAGATTCTTCTGGGTCTGTTGTTGCTGGTGGTGGCCTTCTTCATCGGCTACCTGATTGGCACACCTACCCTCAGCCCGTCAGCCATCAAGGCCGGTATGACCGGTTCCGGTTACAAAATGGTGAACGCCGCTGTGTTCACGGTTTATGTATGTTTGTTCGGTGCAATATTGGCTATTATTGTATCCTTGATTATGAACGCCGTTAAAAACAGAAACTAACATGAGTAAAAGAAAAACACCAGGATTGAATACAGGCGCAATGTCAGATATTTCTTTTCTGCTGTTGACCTTCTTCCTGCTTACCTCTTCCATCAACACGGAGCAAGGTATTCCCAGAAAATTACCGCCTCCAAAAACGGAAGACGCAAAGGACATGAAGGTGGATATCAACAAGAGAAATGTGCTGAATGTGTTGGTGAACTTCCGCGATGAAATCTCCGTGAACGGAGATGTCATTATGGTGAGTGATTTGAAGGCAAGAGCCAAGGAGTTTTTTGCAAATCCGACCAATGATCCGTCATTGCCCGAGAAGGTTAGCAAACCTATTGACGGTATTGGTGATTTCCAAGTTTCAAAGGGTGTTGTTTCGTTGACAAACGACCAAGGGACGAGCTACAACATGTATGTGCAGGTGCAGAATGAGCTGCAACGTGCTGTGAACGAGTTGCGTAATGAAACTGCATTGCAGTATTTCGGCAAGAAATACGATGCACTAGATTCCGCTGCACAACGCGCCGTCTCCATTGCCATTCCGATGAACATCTCCGAAGCTCCGCCTATGGACTACAGTAATAACGGTGCCAAATAACCTTAAAAACGCAAGATTATGTCAAGATTCAGAAAAGAAGGAAAAAAAGAGACACCCGAACTCAATATGGGTTCCATGTCTGATATTATCTTCATGTTCTTGTTCTTCTTCATGGTGATTACCACTATGCGTGAAGCATCGTTGAAGGTTCATTTCCAGCCGCCCCAAGCGACTGAAATCCAAAAATTGGAGAAAAAGTCCTTGGTTGCCAATATCTATATTGGTGCACCTATTTCCAAAAACGAGAACACCCTTCCTCCCGGTGAAGTTTCCGTACAGCTGAACGACCAGACCATTAAGGCAGAAGATTTGGTGGGCGATGTCCGTGACTTTATCGGTACAGAAAAGGAATCCCGTGACGCTCAGGACAGAGACCGTCTTACTTTCTCTTTGAAAGTTGATAAGGATGTCCAAATGCGTTATGTGAATACGATTAAACAAGAGCTGCGTAAAAACAACGCTCTGAAAATCAACTATGCAGCCGGTAAAAAGGTTGCGAATTAATGATTATTACAGATTTCAGGATGATGGCATTATGTCATTATCCTGAATTTATTTTAAAAGTTCAATTCAAACAACAAAATCTTAATATTATGAAGAAAATTTTACTTGCTGTTACTGCGCTGTTTTTAGTTAGCGCAATTTTTGCACAGTCTGGTCGCGTTGATGTACGTCAACAAGCATTGTCCACTGTTGCTAAGAAAGTTCAACTCACAGGTTTTGAACAAGGAGCAGTTCCTCAAACCCTTGCTCCCATTACCCGTGCAACCAGCCGGAATTATATCGGCATGACTTATTATGACTGTCAATCTAATGGTTCCATGGCTTCCAGAATTATCGCTCACAACGATGGTACTGTTTCTGCTATTTGGACAACCAATGGCTCTACCGCTAGCAGTCGTGGTACAGGTTACAACTATTATGACGCATCTTCGTGGATAAATCCTTCCACCTCAACCAGTCGTATTGAGAGCGTAAGAACTGGTTGGCCTGCTATTGCTTCCGTAGGTGATGCAGAAATAGTGGTTGCCCATAACGGTTCTTCGGCTTTGGTTGTCAACACTCGTGCTCATAAGGGTACAGGTGATTGGACGCAGACCACATTACAAGGTCCTAGCGTTAGTGGCCCTTCAGGTACCAGTACAGCTCTTTTGTGGCCTTCTATTGCCTCCAGCGGCAATACTTTGCACTTGATTGCTTGTACCGAGTCTGACGACGGTTTCCTGTACCGTGGAATTAACTGCTGTTTGGTATATTACCGTGGAACATACGATGCATCCTCTAATGCCATTACATGGGAGGAACCTCGCGTTGTCGGTGAAGTGACTTCTGCAGAAGTAAACAAATTCCAAGGTGACGGTTACGCTATCGCTGCTAAAAACAATACAGTCGCCATTGTTGCCGCTCCTGGTATGACGAAAGATGCTTTCCTTTGGAAATCCACAGATAATGGTGTGAATTTCACCAAAACGGTTTTCTTTGAAACTCCTCATGCAGGTGATACCGCTTATCGTAGTGATGGTTGTCTTGCAGTTGCCATCGGCGATGATGGTCTTGCACATGTCGCCATGGGTACTTATATGTGCTATATTGAAAGTGATACCGCTTCAACCTATACTTGGTGGCCTAGCGTAGGTTATCTGCTCTATTGGAATGAAAATATGAGACCGATCACCTATAATGGTTCTCAAAATTCTACTGACCCTGAAATCATGGTGGCCAATGATCACACCATTTTTGAGCGTTTCAATTTGGACTGTGACACCAGTCTTTGGGGATTAAGCAGTTGGGGCGTTGATGCGTATCCGAGCTATGGCGTCGGTGCTGTTTCATTCCCGCAACTCGTTTCCGAAGGCGGTAATGTATATTTGGTTTTCTGTCAATTAATGGAATATCCCTTCATTGATAATGCGAACTCAATGTATTTCAGAGGGGTTTTTGCTACAAAATCTACGAACAATGGTCAATCCTTCGGTGCGAACAGCTGGCTCTCATATAACAAGGATTGCTATTATCTCTCAGATTGGTCCTTATTCCCGATGGACTCTACCACTTCTTATGAGCAAGTTGCTCAAGTTATTTATACGGAAGGTGAAAGCGTTTATCCTGCAGTTGCTCCGAATCTTGTCAATGGCAAGCTTGCTATGATTTGGCAACAGGACTATAATGCCGGTTCCGAAGTTAAAGAGTCTTCCGTCTCCGTCACGCAGAATGAATCTTCAACCTACTTCTTCTCTATTGATGCAAACCAAATAGGTGTTTTTAATAACACGAATGAGGTCTGCCAAGGTTTGTGGATTGACAGTGTTGGTATTAACAACAGAGACATCTCAGGTATGAAGATGTATCCGAATCCTGCCAAAGATCTCGTGAACATCACGTTCTCTGCCAAGAACGCTGAAAGCGGTGTTGTTTCTGTGATGAACCTGATGGGTCAAATTGTTTACACCGCCAACCTTGAGGTTAACGAAGGTAACAATATGATCACTGTTCCAGTGAAACAACTCACCAGCGGTGTCTATATGGTTACTTTGCAAACCAATACCGGTATTTCAACTCAAAAGTTGATTGTCAATGTCAAGTAATTTAGTATAAGATATTTATAAAAAGGCAGGCCAAAGAAAGACCTGCCTTTTTTTCTGTTTTAATAAACTTTGATATGATAAAATCAATGACCGGCTTCGGTCGGGCGGTAGTGGAAACGTGTGGAAAGTGCGTTACAGTGGAAATCCGCACGTTGAACAGTAAACAGTTGGATTTGAACACGCGTATTCCGCTTCTCTTCAAGAATTACGAGAACGATATCCGTTCCATCCTCTCCAAGGAGCTGGAACGCGCCAAGGCGGATTTTACGATTACGGTGGAAAATCGTTCTGCTAATAATGGTGTGTCTATCAATACGGAACTGGCGATGTCTTATTATCAAACACTTACGGAATTGTCCAAAAATCTGGGCAATCCTGTGGAAAGCGACATCTTCCTGCATGTGCTGCGGATGCCCGATGTGATTTCCACACCACAGGAGGAAGTAAGCGATGAACTTTGGGAGAAACTGAAATCCGCGATTTTCGACGCTTGCCACCAACTCAATGAGTTCCGAATCTCGGAAGGCAAAGTTTTAGAGCAGGATTTTGTGAAACGCATCACACTGATCCGCGATATGATTGACGAAGTTACCCCTTATGAAGAACAACGAATCGTCAAAATCCGGGAAAAATTCGAAACGTCGCTGAAAGACCTTGCCCCGAAAGTGCAATATGACCCTAACCGTCTGGAACAAGAGATATTCTATTATCTTGAGAAATTGGATGTTACAGAAGAGAAAGTCCGTCTTCGCAAACATTGCGACTATTTCATTGAAACGCTCAACGACAACCAGTCCAATGGCAAGAAATTGGGCTTCATTGTGCAGGAATGTGGCCGCGAAATTAACACGCTAGGTTCCAAGAGTAACGACTTCGACATCCAGCAGATTGTGGTGCGAATGAAAGACGAGTTGGAGAAGTTGAAGGAGCAGTTGGCGAATATCTTATAATGGTTATGGGTTATTGGTTATTGGTTATTGAAGCTGGGTTATAGTTTATAGTTATAGTCATAGTAGTCATAGTCAAAAATGGGAAACATATTATCATTAATCGGTCGGCCGAATGTGGGAAAATCGACCTTTTTTAACCGCCTGATACAGGCGCGGGAGGCTATTGTGGATGCGACAGCGGGTGTGACACGCGATCGCCATTATGGGAAGTCCGACTGGAACGGTTATGACTTTTCCGTCATTGACACAGGCGGTTATGTGGTGGGATCCGATGATATTTTCGAGTCGGAAATCCGCAAACAGGCGGCTTTGGCTATAGAGGAGTCGGATGTGATTGTCTTTATGGTGGATGGCCGTGAGGGGCTAACGCCTTTGGATGAGGAAATCGCTGACATTCTGCGCAAGTCAAAGAAACCGTATTACTTGGCTGTGAATAAAATTGATAGTCCGAGCAACTATTTGGACTACGCGGAATTCTACGCTTTGGGAATTGGGGAGATTTACCCGATTTCGGCGGTTTCGGGAAGCGGTACCGGTGATTTGCTGGATGAAGTGGTGAAGCATTTCTCCAAGGATAACGATGATCTGCCCGACGACCTGCCGCGCATCGCCATCGTGGGTAAGCCGAATGTGGGCAAATCTTCGATCATCAATGCGTTTCTTGGTGAAGACCGCCATATCGTGACTCCGTTGGCCGGTACGACTCGCGACACTATTTTCACCCGTTACAAGAGTTTTGGATTCGATTTCTACCTCATTGATACTGCTGGTTTGCGTAAGAAGAGCAAGGTGGAGGAGAGTCTGGAATTTTATTCTGTGATGCGAGCCGTGCGTTCCATTGAAAACTCCGATGTCTGTATTGTGATGGCAGATGCGTCGCAAGGATTTGATTCTCAAGATCTTAATATTTTTGGTTTGTGTGCGCGAAACCATAAGGGAATCGTTCTTGTGATGAACAAGTGGGACTTGGTAGAGAAAGACACGCATACGCATAAAAATTTCGAGGATGCGTTGAAAAAACGGATTGCACCGTTCACGGATGTGCCGATCATCTTCACATCCGTTATAGAAAAACAGCGTATTTACAAGGTTTTGGAAACGGCTATTCAAGTTTGTCAGAATCGTCAGCGCCGGATCTCCACTTCTGAGCTGAACAACACCCTGTTGCCGATTATTGAACATACTCCGCCGCCAATGAACAAGGATAAGGTCATCCGAATCAAGTATGTGACCCAATTGCCTGTGGCTTATCCCACGTTTGCTTTTTTCTGCAACCTACCGCAGTATGTTGTCGATTCTTATAAGCGTTTTCTGGAAAACCAGATTCGCAAGAATTGGGACTTTTCAGGTGTGCCGATTGAGATTTACTTTAGGAAGAAGTAGGTTCAAAGTTCAAGTCATAGTTATAGTTATAGTCATAGTCATAGTCATAGTTATTGTGGTTGGTAAATGAAAAAGCTTTTCATAGAAACATACGGCTGTCAGATGAATTTTGCGGACAGTGAGGTGGTTGCTTCCATCTTGAAAGAGATGTACTCGTTGACGAAGGATATCCAGGAGGCCGATTTAATCCTCATTAACACGTGTTCCATTCGCGACAAGGCTGAGCAGCGTATTCACAAGCGTTTGAAGGAATTAGAGGCTTATAAGCGTCGTAAGCGCACCTTGCAAGTCGGGCTGCTTGGATGTATGGCCGAGCGGATGAAGGAGGAGTTGTTGCAGACTGAGCCCGTGTTGGATTTCATCGCCGGCCCCGATGCCTATCGCTCGTTGCCGCAGCTCATCGCTGATTCACAGCATGGGCACACCTCGTTCAACGTATTGCTTTCTAAGGAAGAGACTTACGACAATATCATGCCTGTGCGCTACGATGCCAACGGCGTGTCGGCGTTCGTCTCCATTATGCGCGGATGCAACAATTTCTGCTCCTACTGCGTGGTGCCCTATACTCGCGGTCGTGAGCGTAGCCGAAGCCCGAAAACCATCCTCGGTGAAATTGAGGATTTGTTAAAGGATAACTACAAGGAAGTCACACTGTTGGGACAGAATGTGAACTCCTATTACTGGAATGAAGAAGGGCAAGAGGTTTCTTTTGCGAAGTTGATGGCGATGGTGGCGGAAATGTCGCCGGATTTGCGTGTACGGTTTGCTACATCGCATCCAAAAGACCTCTCTGACGAGTTGATTGAAACGATCGCCCGTTACGACAATATTTGCAAGTGCATCCACCTGCCGGTGCAGTCGGGCAGTGACGAGATGTTGCAGAAGATGCGTCGCGTTTATACCCGCGAGAGCTATTTGGAGCGGGTGCGGAAGATCAAGGAGATGCTTCCGGATTGTGCCATCACCACGGACATCATTGTCGGCTTCAGCGGGGAAACCATTGATAATCATCATGATACGTTGTCCATTATGCGCGAGGTCGGCTACGAATATGCTTATATGTTCAAGTATTCTGAGCGCGGTGGCACGTTGGCTTCCAAGCAATATCCCGACGATATTCCCGACGAGGAAAAGACCCGCCGATTGGAGGAAGTCATTGCGTTGCAGGGAGAACTCTCCATGGCCAGCAACCTTCGCGATGTCGGCAAGACCTTCCGCGTGTTGGTGGAAGGAGCCTCAAAACGCTCTGACGATCAGTTGTTTGGTCGCAACAGCCAGAACAAGGTCATCATTTTCCCACGCAACGGATATCAAATAGGGGATTATGTGGACGTGACCGTTACAGAGTGTACCCCTGCCACATTGTTGTCTAATTGATAATGGATAATTGAAAATGGATAATTATGGGGGATATTCGGAATATTGGGTTTGATGCGTTGATTTCGTTTTTGCGGGAAAACGGGGAGAAGCCGTTTCGGGCGAAGCAGATATGGACGTGGTTGTGGAAACGGGGTGCGGGGTCATTTGACGAGATGACGGACCTTTCCGTGGCTTTGCGTACGAAGTTGCAGGAGAATTTCACGTTCCACCGGGCGGAGATTGCCGAAGAGGTGCAGAGCAACGATAAAACCACCAAGTTCTTGTTGCGGTTTCATGACGGCAAGATGGTGGAGGGCGTGCTGATTCCAAGTAAGGAGCGTGTCACGGCTTGCCTCTCCACGCAAATCGGGTGTCCGCTACATTGTGCGTTTTGCGCCACCGGCACCATGGGATTTATCCGCAATTTGCACTACAGTGAAATCATTGACGAATATGTCTTGCTGAACAATCGTGCGCAAGAGATTTACAACCAACACATTACTAATATTGTTTTTATGGGGATGGGCGAGCCGCTGCTCAACTTTGACAATATGATGGCGGCCATTGATATCCTAACGGGCAAGGACTATTTCGGTCTTTCGCCCGCGCGGATTACGCTCTCCACGGCAGGCATCATCAAAGGTGTCAAGGCATTGGCGGACAGAGGATTCCGTTGTGGATTGGCCATTTCATTGCATAGTGCCGACCCCACCGTGCGCGGCAACATCATGCCCGTGACGGAGCATAATCCGTTACACGATCTGCAGGCAGCTTTGGCGTATTACCATCAGAAGACGGGTGAGCGTATCACCATTGAATATCTGTTGCTCTCAAAAGTCAACGATTCGGAGAAAGCTGCAGAACAGTTAGCGCGTTTTTGCCGGCCGTTCCCCGTGAAAATCAACATCATAGAATACAATTCCACTCCTGATTCGTTGTTCCACAAGTCGGATCCGACTCGTCGTCAGAACTTCATTGCGGTGCTGGAGCGCTGCAACATGGTGGTCAACATCCGCCAGAGCAAAGGACAGGATATTGCAGCGGCGTGCGGACAGTTAGTGAAGCAGGGGATGATAATAGACTAAGATGATAGTATCTTAGATCATGGTTTGTGCCTTTTTATTCGAATTGTACCGCCTTCACTGGAGAGATTTTCTTGCTGATGATCCATGCTGGAATGACGAGCACGAGCATGCACGCCGTGAAAACGCCTAAATTCAGCAATAAAACTTCCCAAAATTGGAACTTGATGGGCACAAAATTGACGTAGTAAGTTTCCGGATCAAGTTTGACGAGATGGAATTTCTGTTGCAATGCTCCTAAACCGAGACCGATGAGATCTCCAATCAACAATCCTTGCAGCAACGTGCGACCCGCTACAATCAGAAAGGTGCTTACAACGTGTTTTGTTTTCATTCCCAATGTTTTAAGAACACCAATAAGCCGTGTGCGCTCCAATATGATGATAAAAAAGATGGACATCATCGTAATCATGCAGACGCAGGTTGTGATGATGAGCAGCACAGAGACGTTGGTGTCGAATAGGGCGATCCAATCGAAAATTTCGGGATAAATCTGTTTTATGGTTTCCGCCTTCAGGTTTATATCTATTTGATGGTGAAGTTGTTCACCTACTTCGTCTATTTTGTTGTAATCACGGGTGAGCACTTCCACACCGCTCACCTGTTGAGGATTCCAGTCGTTGAGTTTCTGCACGTGACGGAGGTCCACCAAGGCGAATTTGGCATCATATTCGGGCAGGCCTGTCTCATAAATACCTGTCAACGTGAAGCTTCGCTGTCTTGGCGGATCCTGCACGAAATAGGTGCGCACTTTGTCTCCCAACTTGATTTGCAGTTTGTCAGCCAGCTGTTTGGAAAGAATGATGTGGTTGTCGGCCACGGTATCGTTTAACAGCAAAGTGTCACCTTCCACGATATTCCGGGAAAATTGCCGGCCATTGAAAGAAGCGTCCACACCTTTCAGCACAACACCTTCCACCTGATCGGCTGTTTTGATGATGCCCACCTTCGTGGCGTAGGGTTGGATGGAACTGACTTCAGGATTTCGTAGTAATTCTTGTAACAGCGTATCATTCAAGACAATGGGTGTTTGCTCGTGGGAGTAATTCCGATCGTAATGAGAGATGCGGATGTGCTGTCCCATGGCCACCACCTTTTCCTCAATCACCTGTTTGTAACCGGCTGTGACACCGATGGCAGCCAGCATGATGACCACGCCGAGCGCGACACCGAATACCGAAAGACGGATAATCGGTTTGGCAAAGCGATTGCCCTTTTCGCGCAAAATGCGGTGCGCCAACTGCCAGTGAAAGGAGAATTGTGACATATATATAAATGTAGAGACGGGGTGCGCCCCGTCTCTACAAAAGTTTGGTTTACCGATTAGAACGTATTACCAGCGGCCTGACAAGCGGTGATGGCCACGAGGCTGACGATGTCTTCCACGGAGCAGCCGCGAGAGAGGTCGTTGATAGGAGCTGCCATGCCTTGCATGACAGGACCCACGGCATCAGCGCCGGCGAAACGTTGCACGAGTTTGTAGGCGATGTTGCCTGTTTCCAATGACGGGAACACCAACACGTTAGCCTTACCCGCGACAGGGCTGCCGGGAGCTTTTTGAGCACCTACAGACGGGATGATGGCGGCATCGGCCTGCAACTCGCCGTCAATCACGAGGTTGGGATCCATCTCCTTGGCGATGCGAGTAGCGTTGACCACTTTATCGACCAATTCGTGCTTGGCGGAACCCTTCGTGGAGAAGCTCAGCATAGCCACGCGAGGCTCGATACCGGCGATGGTGCGGGCGGTTTGGGCCGTGACGACCGCGATCTGGGCGAGCTTGTTCTCATCAGTGTTCGGGTCGGCGGCGCAGTCAGCGAAGACCATCACGCCATCGTCACCCCACTTCTTGTCTTGGAAGCACATAATGAAGGCACCGGAAACGACAGAAATACCGGGTAAGGTTTTCACAATCTGGAAGGCAGGACGAAGCACATCGCCTGTAGCGTGTTGAGCGCCAGTCACTTCGCCGTCAACATCCTTGTTCTTGATGAGCAAGGTGGCCAAGTAAAGAGGATCCTCGACCTTCTTGAGTGCCTCTTCCATCGTCATTCCTTTGTTCTTGCGGATTTCGTACAGCATGTTGGCATAGAAATCTTTCTTGGGGTTGTTCAGCGGATCAATGATGTCGGCTTTCGCGATGTTCTTGAGACCCCATTCAGCAGCTTTGGCCTCGATGTTGGCCTTGTTGCCTAACAATGTGATGGCGGCGTAACCGTTTTCAATGATGATGTCGGCCGCTTTTAAGTTTCTTTCTTCCTCACCTTCGGCCAAAACAATACGCTTGTTGGCCTTCTTGGCATTTTCTTTGATTTTTTCGATAATGTTCATTGTTTGTTTATTTAATGTATGATGTTTAAGGCAATGATGATTAGTGATCAGTGAATAGTGAATAGTAATTAGTGAACAGCGAACAGACAAAGTTCATAGTCATAGTTCATAGTTTAAGTTAAAGTCAAACACGGCGGCAAAGATACATTATTTTCGGTTTTGCGTCCCAAACACAAAAATCTGCGAAATATTAAATTAAAATTAACTATTTATTGTTAAAATTATTTATCTCAATTTACAACTTGTTGGTTATCAATATTAAAAAAATTTTCAAAAACTCTTGACAAGGGTTTCTCGGTGTTGTATATTTGCAAGACTAAAATTAAACATTATGAAAAAGAACAATGAAGAAAATTTGCCCGAAAAGGGTTGCGGTGAAAAAGTGACCGCAGAAAAGGAAGCAACGAATGAAGTTGCGAAGAATGAAACAGTTAAAGAAGAGACTGCTGAAGAGGATCGGGAGGAAGAAGATTCTCCCGATCATGACGGGGAAATGGAGCTCCATGCCTCAAAGAAGGATTTCCTTATGTTCATGCATAAACTTCTCCGATTGATGAAAGACGTTGTCTTTCTGAATCATAGCTTGCATGAATTCGAAGAAGACCCGATTTTCGACCTGCTCTTGGATCTCAGCAAGGTACATCTCAAAGAGATGAACGAGTCTTCCAAGGATCAGAAGTCATCAGGTGAGAACAGCGACGATGATGAGAAAAGCGATCGTGACGATAACGACACCATCACGGAGGCTTTCATCAGCTTGAAAGTGAAGAAGTTGAAAGATTAGCGTCTTTTTAATGACTTTGAAATCGTTCGCACTATTTGCGGAAACTGATGCGGAAAAGCGGAAACATGCGGAAAAGTTTCTGCAATTTTCCGCCTTTCCGCAGTCTTCTGCAATAATAGTTACGGGAAAAACAGTAAACAAACAAGAAGTTATAATTGCAATGTTAGTTTTTGAAAATGAATCTGCAGCCATCAACAATGCTGTGTACGAAGTCCACAAAAGGCTGGGAGTCGGGCTTCAAGAGAGTCTATATCAAGAGGCACTTGCTATAGAGCTTGATTACCAGTGTATTCCATTCGAAAGGGAAAAACGCTACAATGTTTATTATCGCGGTCAGCGACTTGACCACTACTACTTCGCAGATTTCGTTTGCTTTGACAAGATTATTTTGGAAGTCAAGGCAGTGTCTCAGCTCACTGACCAACACAAGGCACAGGTCCGCAACTACATCGGGATAGCTGAGAAGCGGCTGGGGTTGTTATATAATTTCAATGAAAAGTTCATGACCCCTGTTCGGATTTTAAATTCAAATTTGAGAGATTTTTGCGGAAATTGATGCAGAAAAGCGGAAACATGCGGAAAAGTTTCTGCAATTTTCCGCCTTTCCGCACTTTTTCCGCAATACATTCCTCAATCCCCTAAAGAATAGCCGAAGCGTTTCATCTGCAGCTCGTTGTTGCGCCAGTCTTTGAGGACTTTCACGGACAGGTCGAGGAAGACGTGCTTTTGCAGGAAGTCTTCGATGGACATACGTGCATCGGTGCCCAACTTCTTAATGGCTGAACCTTTGCTGCCGATGATGATGGCCTTCTGCGTGGAACGTTCCACGTAGAGGGTCGCGGCTATCCGGATGAGGTCGGGTTCCTCCTTGTAGCTTTCCACGACTACTTCGACGCTGTAGGGGATTTCCTTCTTGTACTGCAAAAGGATCTGTTCCCGGATGAGTTCCGAAACGAAGAAACGCATCGGACGGTCGGTGAGGGCGTCTTTGGGGAAGTAGGGCGGGCATTCGGGCAGTAGCTCGATGATGCGGTTGCGCACGGCCTCGATGTTCACGCCCTTCAACGCGGAGATGGCGAAGACGTCGGCGGTGGGGAGAATCGATTGCCAGTGGGTTTTCGATTCAGTCACTTGCTCTTCGGTGTATTTGTCCGTCTTGTTGATGATGAACACAACGGGGATTCCCATCTTGTTGATTCTCTCGACCAATTCCTCGTTGTACTTGGTCTCGCCGCACTCGATGAGGTAGAGGATGATGTCGGCATCCTGCAACGAGTCGGTGACGAACTTCATCATGTACTTCTGCATCATATAGGCGGGGTCGAGCACGCCCGGCAGGTCGGAATAGACGATTTGGTAATCGTCGCCGTTGACGATGCCCTTGATTCTGTGGCGAGTGGTCTGCGCCTTGGAGGTCATGATAGAGACCTTCTCGCCCACCAGTTGGTTCATCAGGGTGCTTTTCCCCACGTTGGGGTTGCCGATGATGTTCACGAAACCCGCGCGGTGCGGGGTATTTTGGGTGTTTGTATCTTGGTTGTCCATAGTGTTCAATGTTTAGGAATGTAAAATAGGTTCGGCGTCCTCTGTGCCAAAGGTTACGTAACTGAAATTATCCAGCCAGTCGCCGGTGTTGTAGAAAAGATGGCCAGGCGCAAGCTCGTAACGCATGGGGATGTGGCGGTGTGCGAAAATGAAGGATTCCACGTCTGTGGTCTGCAGCATTTCACGAGCGAACTGTACTTGGAATTCGTCCTCATCTTTGAAGATTAACATACTTTCATCATGAGAGTTGCGACTCTTTTCAGAAAAGAAACGTGAGATGGCGAACGATTGTCTCGGGTGCAACATGCTGTACAACCGCTGGTTAAACTTGCTGTTGAAAATCCGCTTGATGAGCAGGTACTTGCGTTGTTTGCCACCCAGCCCATCACCGTGACCTACGAAACAGCGGTGCCCGTTAATGTCCACCAATCGTGCCTCATGATAGACGGAAGCGCCGAAGGTCTGCGTGAAATAATCCTCCACCCACATATCGTGGTTGCCCGTAAAATAGTGAGTTTGAACACCTTGCGCATGTAACTCTTTCAGACAGGCGAACAGGGTGACATATCCTTTCGGCACCACGTCGCGGTATTCGAACCAGTAATCGAAAATGTCGCCTAAAAGGAAAATATGGTGAAGGTTGCCATTCTGACTTTTGAGCAGCTGCACGAGCTTGAGTTCCCGTTCTTCACTTGCAGCATCCGGCGGGGTGCGGAAATGAGCGTCCGACACGAACAGACAGTTGCCGTGGAGCTCAATCGGATCAGAAAGCGGAGTTGTTTTTTTCACGCGGCAAAAATACGATTTTAATGGTTATGGGTTATAGGTTATGGGTTATTGAAGCAAGATTTTTCCATAATCAATGTCCTATGGTCAAAAAATGTATTTTTGCGGGATGAAAAAAAGACAGCTGTTTCGAATGGTATCCGTAATGCGCACTTTTTTTGTGTTTTTCGGTTTTTTTATCGCCACGACAGGGACCAGTTTGGCGCAGGAGTGTGGCTGTACCGACTCGATGGCCAAAAATTACAACGTTGAGGCAACCGTCAACGACGGCAGTTGCAAATACGCCCAGACGACGCTCAAAGCTGAAGTTTTAGGCACGCTGGACTCTTTAGTAGAGGGTTCCTCGTCTCTATTTTATTGGCAAAACGGCCTCTGGACTTATAATGACCACGTTAGCAATTGCATCTATCTGATTGACAGCACATCTGCATCCATAATAGATGCGTTGTGTGTAAAAAGAATCAAAAATCAAGATACCGAGGAAATCGCTCAGGACAGTCTCTACTTGTATTTCGGAGATTTTGGCAACAATCGTGGAAACAGGAAAAATCTCCGGATTCTACGAGTGAGCAAAGAATCTCTGGAAAATAAAGTGTTTCAGATAGATACCATACGGTTCTCGTACGAAGACCAAACCGATTTCACGGCTCGGCTGAATGCCACCGATTTCGATTGTGAGGCCTTCATTGTCACGGATGACAGCATCTATCTCTTTACCAAACAGTGGGTTTCCGCGCAAACCACCGTTTACAGTCTCCCCAAAACGCCCGGCACCCATGTTGCGCACCGGCGCGACACCTACAACACAAAGGGATTAATCACGGGAGCAACTTACATTCCTGAATACCAACTGGTTGTTCTGTGTGGCTACGACTATGACAAAAACCATATTTTGTCAGCTCTTCATCCGTTCCTTATCCTGCTGTATGATTTTAAGGATGGTTCTTTCTTCTCCGGCAACAAACGGCGGTTGGACTTTCCTTCCGGGACCAAGGCGCAAATCGAGGGCATTGCCACGTCTAACGGATTGGATTTCTATCTCACCAGTGAACATTTCCATACCACCCGAATGGGTCTGACCTTCGACTTTCCCGCGCAGTTGTGGCGAGTGGATTTGCGGAAGTATCTGATGCCGTATATGAAGTCAAAATCAAAGAACGATTGATTTAACTATTATTCAAACAACCATCTCTCAATTGCCGAAAAAAAGTAATTTTGCATCGACAAAAATATAACCAAAATATATAACATTATGAAAAATTTCAAGAATCATGTAATCCTTTTCTTTCTTGTTATGGTAATGGCAGGCGGTGTTTTCGCCCAGGCCCCGTACAAGCACAGCATCGGCGTTACTGCCGGCAATTTTGAAGCTTTTTCCTATAAGACCTTCTTCACAAACCATCTGGCCTTGCAGCTTGATTTCGGCTACAAATACACCATTGGTTCCAATTACTATGTCCATGCTAGGGGGATCTCTTCTTTGGAGATTAATCCCAATCTAATGTACGAAGGTCACTTTACCAAAGGTCTCTACGGATTTATCGGCGGGGGGCTCAGCTTGGGCTACTCCTGGTACTGGGCCGGTTATGACAGCTGGTTTTATAATACCCGGTATCGTGATTACGGCAAGTTCGGTGTGAACGGCATCTTTGGTCTGGAGTACAAGTTCAACATTCCGCTGACGCTGCAGTTCGACTTCCGACCTGGTTACGGAATGCTTTTCACCGATGATGTTGCCGCTAATTATTTTGACTGGAGCTTAAATGTTGGCGTGCGCTATACGTTCTAAAGTCACCGATTTGTCCAGCACACTTATTTCAGAAACGTGAAGAGACTATTGCTATCTCTTTTTTTTGCCAGTTTCTGCCTCTTAGTCTCCGCCCAGACCTTCACCGAGTGGCAGGACCCCGCCGTGTTTGAGGTCAACAAGCTCTACCCGCGGGTCAACATCCCGGACTACAACGAGAGTGCCGACAATCTGATGAACATTGAGTGGCTCGACGGCCAATGGACATTTCATTATGTTCCCAATGCCGACGAACGCCCGACCGACTTCTTCCGCACCGACTACGACGATAGCGGTTGGGGCACCATCCCCGTGCCGGGCAACTGGGAGCTCAATGGCTACGGCGTGCCCGTCTATGTGAACACCACCAACGATTTTGATAACAGCCAGTTGCCGAAAGTCCCCGTGAAGGGCAACGCCGTGGGCAGCTACCGCAAATGGGTGGACATCGACAAGACGTGGGAGGACAAGCAGGTGATTATCAACATCGGGGGCGCGAAGTCTTGCTTCTACTTGTGGGTGAACGGCGAGTTTGTGGGCTACAGCGAGGACGCCAAGACCAACTCCGAGTTTGACATCACTCGCTTCGTGAAGTTCGGGGAACGCAATCTCATCGCCCTGCAGGTCTTCAAGTGGAGCGACGGTTCCTACTTCGAGTGCCAGGATTTCTGGCGGCTGAGCGGCATCGAGCGCGGTATCACCCTCTACGCCCAACCCAAAACGCACATTCTGGATTACAAGGTGGTAGCGGATTTGGATTCGACGTATAAGAACGGGGTTTTGGATGTGGAGGTGACGGTGGAGAATTTGGATGCGATTTCCAACGGCAAAACATACCGTTTGTCCGTAAAATTGGAAAATTACATTGTAGGGACGCGATTTATCGCGTCCGATCAACACCCCATCGCGTCCGACCAACGCCCCGTCGCATCCGACCACACCCCCATCGTTTCCGACACGCAATCC
>JAEEGK010002741.1_pt1 | contig 44220 bp, 45 predicted proteins | sample 8958771 | NCBI WGS metagenome assembly JAEEGK01 (sample SAMN16246547, study PRJNA631951) | gut metagenome | biome: gut microbiome; feature: rumen; material: SC-attached | host: Bos | place: Iran: Karaj | collected 2018-10
CCAGCAGTTCCGCCAGAACGGCGACCAACGTGAGCCGCTGCCGCTCGGCTACGACCGTTACACACGCCAAACATTTGGTAATAAGGAATTTCTGCTTAACGCGATAAACTACCTGTGCGGGTTCGACGAGTTGATGGAAAGCCGCTCGAAAGAGTTCAAACTACGAATGCTGAACCGCGCCAAAATCACCGAACAGCGCACCACCTGGCAGATGCTGAATGTTGTAGTTCCTGTTTTAATAATTGTGGCTTTCGGATTCATATTCAACGCATTAAGAAAACGCCGCTACCAATGATTACAAAAAACGCTCGGTTGCTGATTGCGTTTGCCGTGCTTCTGGCGGCAACGCTGGCAGTGGTTTTGAGCAATCGGAAATCGACTTTTGACGGCCGCGAAGAGCGCCTGATGGTCAAAGATACGGCCGCCGTCGCACTTGTTTCAATCTCTAACGCTGGCGATGGTGTTGAGTTGCAACGCGCTGACGGTCAGTGGCTTGTCGATGGCCAGACACCCGCCCGCACCGACCTTGTGCCCGTTCTGCTGAAAGCCGTGCACGACATCAGCATCACCAAACCCGTGGCCAAAGCCGATGCCAAAAAGATGATTGCCGAAATGGATAAAAGCGGCTACACAATCAAAATCAATAGCCGACGCAAAACGCTGGTTCACTACAAGTTACTGTTTGCAGCCAACGGCGAGTGCTATGCCTGGGCCGCTGGCTCTGACCGCGTGTTTGCTGTGGAAGTGCCTGGCTACAACCGCTTTCTGTCGGTTCTGCGCTTGTCGAGTCCTGCCGACTGGAAGAGCCGCACCGTTTTTGCCATCAAATCCGACCGCGTGCGGCAAATTATCTTCAACAGCACCGCCAAACCCGAAAACTCATTCGTTATCAAGCACAAAGGCCGCCAAAGCGAGATTTTCTCGTACCCCGTCGGCCTGAAAATCGCCGATGCCGACACCGACAAACTGGAACGCTATGTGTCGCAGTTCACCCGCAAGGATTTTGCTGATTATGTGCAACTTCCGCAATCGCAAATCGACTCGATAACGGCCACGCAGCCAATGTACTCGCTGTCCGTCACCACCGACGACGGCCGCGAAGTGTGGTACAAGGCCTTTGAGCGCCGCCTTCCGCAATCCGCCACCCCCGACCCCGACAATTTCTACCTGCTGCTGAGCAACGGCGACTTTGTAGTGGCCAAATACTACGATTTCGACGCGGTTGTGAAGAGTTTGGGGTGGTTTAGAAAGTGATTTGAGGAGTTATAGTTTCCCCAGTAGTGTTTGTAGGTTGCAAACCTCCACATTTTCAGCCATAAAATACGAGTCGTCAACTGGTGCCACAACAAAGGTTTTGGTGGGTTTCAGAAACTCTATCGCCTTCCAGAATCCTTCTTGAACCGTGGGGGAAGCTGACGATTTGCACTCAATGGCGATTGTGGCGTTGGGGTAGAGCAGAACCAAATCCATCTCCTCGCCAGTGGCGCTGCGGTAGAAGCAGCACTGCGCGTTGCGGGCTTTTGCGCACACGTTCTCAACCACCATTCCCTCCCACGAATTGCCGAAAATGGTATGTCCCAAAAGTTCGTTGAACGATGGCAACTGCAAGATTTGATGCAAGATACCGCTGTCGCGAATATATATTTTGGGCGATTTCACAAGCCGCTTCTTTGTATTGGCAAAATATGGTTGCAAAGTCCGCACAATGTAGGTTTGCTCCATAATGTCGAAGTAATGGCGGACGGTGGGCGCTGTAACACCAAGCGATGACGCAAATTTGGCCAAATTAAGTATTGCACCGTGCTCGTGGGCGGTCATAGAAAGCATACGCATAAGCATTGGGGCGGCTATTTGAAAACCGAGTTGCGGAATGTCGCGCTCAATGTAGGTGCGGACGAAATTCTCGCGCCAAAGGGCGCTTGCTTCATCAGAATCGGCATTGTAACTATCAGGGTAACCACCTCTAAACCAATATTTTTTAATATCGAAATCAGACCGATTGCAAATCTCGTCAACCATAAAGGGTGTGAGGTCAATCAGCCCGACCCGGCCGGCAAGGGTTTCGGTTGTGTGTTGCACAAGGTCGCGTGAGGCTGAACCCAACAGGATGAACCGTCCGTTGCGTCGGTCGCGGTCGATAATGCTTCGCAGAATGCTAAACAGGTCGGGACGCAATTGAATCTCGTCGAGACAAATGGTTTTGTCGGCATTGTTGTCGAAGAAAAGTTCGGGCTCCGAGAGTTTTGCAAGGTCGCTGCGGTTCTGCAAATCAAGATAGAGATAGTTGCCTATCTGTTCCGACATCATCTTTATAAGCGTGCTTTTTCCGCACTGCCGCGAGCCGAGAATCACCACCGCAGGAAAAACCTGAAGGTTCTGAATTATAAAACTTTGAATGTTTCTGGTTACAAGTGCCGCCATATTGTTTCGTTTTTGCAAATGTAGGCATTTAATTACCAAGTTTCCAAATATTTACCTATTATTTTTGTAAATCGAAAGTCTGTCTTTCGATTTGCAAAAACTAATCATTGTATATTGATAATCAGAAAGATATTTATTTGCTCTAAAATTTATTCCAAATGGCGAGCTGAGCAAATTTCGATGGGTAAATCGTACTTCGAGATTAGTTTCCTCCGCAAAACACTATATTTGTTGTTATTAAACATCATAAAACAACTTTATTATGAAAACACCCCGTTTGTCGGCAATAGCCTTTTGCGCTTCGCTGATTTTGTTTTGCTCTTGCAGCGAGAAAAAGTCTGACATTGTTTCAATCGATTTGAAGAATTGTGTTGCTCCAGCCGAAATGTTCGAGCCTGATTTCGAGATTATTCCGCTCGAAACCACCGAAGAATCGCTGATAGGAGAAATCGAGAAAGTCAAACTACACGACAGTTGCTTTTTTGTTGAGGACCGAGCACAGAAGGCTATTCTGATTTTCGATTGGAAAGGCAAGTTTATCAACAAAATAAGTCGTCTTGGACGTGGCCCGGGCGAATATGTTAACATTCTTGATTTTGATGTTTACGATGGATTTGTTTACATTTTTTCCGGGTCGGGCTATGTTTTGCGATACAGCACCAACGGTAAATTCATCGACCAGATGGAAGTGGACGACGCGTACTGCAGTATGTTGGTGGTCGGGCGTGACAGCATATTGTTGTTTGCCAACAACATCAGCAACAACAAATTAAACTATCGGTTGCTTGACTGGAAGACCGGCGGCGTTTTGGATGAATGGGACAAGTTTGAGGTACGCGGAATGGGTGTGGGTAGTTGGTCCCCGATGTGCAGAACCGACAAGGGCATACTTCTCTCAAAACTATTCGATTACAGTTTGTATCTCTACAACCAATCGGACTATAACAAGATTGTTGAAGTTGATTTTCCTGGTCTTGATAAGATACCCGAAACTCCGGAAACCTTTTACGAGAAATCACGAGTCATAGTCTCTAATGGATTAAACGTGGTGACTCATTTCGAGCAGACAATGAGTTATAAGGGGAAACTTTACCTGTATTACAATTGTACTGAAGATTGTTACGTTGATGGTATTAAAGCAGCCAAATTTATGCAATATCTGTCTGAAATAGACGTCGATACGAAAGAACAAAGAACGGCAGCGATTGATGGTTATACCAAACGGGAGGATTTTCCATTTCTTGGGTGTAGTGTTGAGGCTTTGCAAGATGGCAAACTGGTAACGAGTATTCCCTGTAATACCATATTGAATTATAAGCCTGACTGTGTCACCCGATACCCGCAACTTGCTAATATTAAAGAGGATGATAATTTGGTGTTTATTGTCCACCATATTAAGTGAACAACTTTATTATGAAAACAAGCGTTTTATTTCTTGCTGCGGCAATGGTTTTTGCCTCGTGCGGCAGTCATTCGCCGGAAGTACCGACAATCAAAAACGATATTTTGGAGGTTGAGGAAGTCTGGCTCGACGATATTGCAACCGACATTGAGATTCAGCCCATTGTGTGCGACTATCCGTTGGAGACGTTTCTTATAATTTGCGGCAGCGACAGCGTGTTTGTCGCCCTCGACGAAAACGTGCAGACATTGTATTACGTGGTGGATAACCACGTGGTGTCGAAGCTGAAAACCATCGGGCGCGGGCCTCGTGAGTACCGGAACATAACTGGTATAGCGTATTCAGCGGTCGACAAAACCCTCTACGCCTACTCGCCTGACCGACAGAGTATTTACTGTTATAAAATGCCTGGTTTCGAGTTCGCTGGCAAGCGTGATTTGAAGCAAGATGTGAACGCAATGATTCTGCTGGATGACAAAAACTTGCTGCTAACCGGCTATGATTACGACAGTTGCGCCAACAGCGGCATCTATCGCTACAATTTGGAAAGCGGCGCGGCCGAAAGAATCATCGAGACCAATTATGTAAGTAATACTTACACCAGCACTTCATCGTTCTGCACAAAGGGCGGCAGCGTATTTTTTTGCAATGCCCGGCTCCGGCAACACCATTTACCTGTATAACGGCTCCGCGCTGCAGCCGTATGCAAAAATCGATTACGGCAGCTTCAATTTCGACAACGATTTGTTCAGCATCGACGGCAACAAAGTCGAAGATTTGATTAAATATGCCAGATACACCGATGAAAAAGACTTTGCCCTCGGTGGTTATTATTTGGACGTAAACGATTCAACCATAACCTATTGGCACCGTCCGCACATCGGCAAAAAGTATCGCATTTATTATACTGTCTGCAAAGACGGAGAGAGCTACAATTACAGCATCAGCATTGCCGGATTGAACTATAAATTATTTCCGATGATGATTGAAAACGGCGTTTACACAACCATTATCCAAGGCGATTGGGAGAGCAAAATAAAACCCGGTGAACCGCTGTCGCCATTAGCCCAGAAAATTGTTGAGGCAATGAAAAACCAAAACGACTATAACCCGGTTTTGTTGAGGTTCCGATTGAAGTCAGTTGGAACTTGAGGACGATAAAACTTCGTTCCCGATGTTTTTTCGCGTTTTCCGTTCCCGATAGCTATCGGGGGTCTTGTGGTTATTTTCCCGGTTTGAGCCGAATCAGCGTCACCTCGCTGCGAGTGCCCACGCGCATTGGCGGGCCGAATGTGCCCGAACCTTCCGAAGTGTAGATTTGAAGGCTGCCGTGTTGATACAAGCTTCGGTTAAAGTTGAAAATGCGGTCGTTCACGAGAGTGACCGGAAAGAGCTGTCCGCCGTGTGTATGTCCGGCCAGATAGAGCCCGATGCCGGCCCGTTCGGCATATTCGGCGCCCACAGGGTTGTGGTGCAGCAGAACCGACGGGAGAGTGCTGTCTAAGGCAATTGTGGGCAAAGTGTTCTCGATGGTCTCGCGGCCAACTCCGGCGTGCATATGGTCGATGGTGCGGTCGTCGGGGCGCATATAGTCGAGCCCGACAATCTGAATGCCGCAGCACTCCATCATAGTGTTCTCCAGCACGTTGACGCCCGCTTCGCGCATCAGCCGCTTCACGCTGTCAACATCGACGTACATATCGTGGTTGCCCGAGACGAAAAAGATTGGCACCGAGAGCTTTTTCAGCGGCTCAAGTGTCTTTGGCTCAAGATTATAGAAACTCTCGAACATATCGCCGGTAATGACCACCATCTGCGCATCGGTCTTGTTAACAATATTGACCAGTTTCTCAAGGTTGCGCCGCCCGCGGAAATGCCCCAAATGAACATCCGACAGTTGTGCAATCTGCACTGGCTCAGTGAGTTTCGACAGCTCAATGTCAATGGTTTTCAGTCGTGGCCACGATGTGTTGACAATGCCGAACAACGAAATCAGAACTGTTCCGGCAGCAACTATCAATCCGAAGGTTTTGGGTTGGAAGTGCGCAAATATATTCACTATGTCTGTCAGCAACATAACCAACAGCATATAAAGAAAAACTCCAACCATTGCCGACAGCGCCACAACCACCGGATGAAGCACCGGAAAGTAGTTTTTGGCGGCCATCATCGAGTTAATCGCGAAGAAAGCCAATACAAAAAGGCCTGCGAAAAGCCTCCACTTGCCAATGCCTGTGGCAAAGGCTATGCGGCTGGCCATATAGTAGGCGGCCAAACCAATGATGGCGAAAAACAGCAGCGGAACAATCGCAAACATACGGTTCATTGGTTAAAAAGTCACTTTGTCGGGATGTTGCCCCGACCATCCGAATTCGGGCAGTTGGTCGATTTTAAGAATGTCGTTTTCAGGTAGGTTAAGGCCATCTGATTCAAGATTCTCTTTAACTCGCTCGGGTGTTACCGACTTGGGTAGCGGCACAATCTGCTTCTGGCGGCACCAGGCAAGGCAGAGCTGCGCCACCGAACAGTTGTTGCGGTCGGCAATCTGCTTCAGCTCAGCACTTTTAAACGCCGCACCGCGCCCAAACGGACTCCACGCCTCAACCACAATGTTGTTTGTCTGGCAGAATTTCACATCATAGGCTTGCGTGTATCCCGGGTGAATTTCGAGCTGGTCAACCATCGGCTTGACCGTGCAGCTGTCGATGAGCGGTTGCAGATGGCTCGCAAGGAAATTGCTCACGCCAATGGCACGCACGCGGCCGTCGGCATAGAGTTTCTCAAAGGCGCGCCAGGTGTCGAGGTTGCGCTCGCGCCAGTCGGAATAGTGCGACGGCGACGCCGGCCAGTGAATCAGGTACAAATCGAGGTAATCGAGCCCCAGACGCTTGAGCGATGCGTCGAAGGCGCGCAGGGTGTTGTCGTAGCCGGTCTCGGTTGGCCAAACCTTTGTTGTAACCCACAGTTGGCTGCGATTGATGCCGCTGGCGGCAATGCCGCGTCCAACGCCTGTTTCGTTCTTGTAGAACGATGCTGTGTCGATGTGGCGGAATCCGCACTCGATGGCTGTTTTTACGGCCTCGGCAACTTCCGCGCCGTCGGCAATGGCCCACGTGCCAAAGCCCATTGCGGGCATTTCAACACCGTTGTTCAGTTTGATTGTTGACATATTAATTGAGTAATGTGTAAAGTGTAGTGAGTAATGAGCAGTGAGTAATGAGTAGTGAGCAATTAACTTTACACTTTAACCCTTACACCTTACTCTTTGAACCTTACTCTCTTACCTGCGTTTTCTAACCTTTGGAACGTAATCGCGGCCGGTGACAACAAAGTCGGTGCGGCGGTTGATTTGGTTGCAAATCTCCTGCTGCTCGTTGGTCAGGCGCTTGATGAAAGCTTCGGTCAGCGTGTCGCCCTCTTTCAGGAACGGGAATTTTTGAGCCATCTTCTTGTCCACTTCCTTCGGCATTGTCTCGCCGTAGCCGTGCGATGTCAGGCGCTCGCGGTCGATGCCGTAGGTGGTCAGGAAGTCGACAACCGATTTGGCGCGCGCCTCCGACAGTTTCAGGTTGGCGTCGTCGCTTCCGCGATAGTCGGCGTGTGAACCAATCTCAATGGTGATGTTCGAGTTGTCGTTTAGGATGCCCACAAGCACCTCAAGTCCGGCAATCGACGAAGGTTTCAGCTTGGCGCTGTTGAACTCATATTCAATTCCGTCAAGGTCCATACGGCGGTCATCGGGCTGAAGGTCGATGTTCACCTTCAGCTGCTCGCTGTCGGTCAGGCCTTTGGTCGATGTCTTGTCCTTCGAGTTGAGGAAGCCGCCGCGCTTAACCACAATGCGGTAGTCGGCGTTCGGCGCCAGATTGAAGTTGTACGAGCCGTCGGTTTCGGTTTTGGCGGTGATGTTTGTACCGTCGCTACCAATCAGGTTTACCTCGGCTCCGGCAATGATGGCGTCGGTTTTGCCGTTGCGCACAACGCCGGTCAGTGTGAACTCAATCGGCGGAAGCGAGAACTGGTAAATATCATCAGAGCCCTTGCCGCCGGGGCGGTTCGAGCAGAAGTAGCCGCGTTCCACCTCAGACTCGAAGCAGATGCCAAAATCGTCTGACGAGCTATTGATGGGGTATTTCATATTCTCAACCTTCCAGCCCGAGTTGCTTTCGGTGGCCTTGAATATATCGAGTCCGCCCATTCCCGGGTGGCCGTTCGACGAGAAGTAGAGCGTGCCGTCGGGGTGGATGAACGGGAACATCTCGTCGCCTTCGGTGTTGATGGCCGGGCCCATATTTACAGGCTTGCTCCATTCAGCCGATTTATTGGCGCGGGTAGCTTTCCAGAGGTCTTTGCCGCCGTAGCCGCCAGCCATCTCCGACACAAAAACCAGAGTCAGCTCATCGCCGCTGATAGCCGGATGGCCCACGGCCACTGTGTCGGGGGCAAGGTTCAGCTCTTTGGGCTCGCCCCATTCGGCGTTCTCTTTTGCCGAGCTGAAAATCTTGCAGACCATATTTTTGTTCTTGTCTTCGCGGAAGCTGGTGAAATACAGCGTGTTGCACTTTTTGTTGGTGCTGGGCATTCCCTCTTCGTATGCGGTGTTGATGACTTCCTCAAGAGCAACCGGTTCAGACCATTTGCCTTTGCGGTCGACGCGCGAGCGGAACAGGTCGCAGTAGTATTCGCCCGTCACACCGCTGATTTTGCCGCCTGTGCAGCCTTCGCGCGACGACGTGAAAATAACCATACTGTAGTCGTCTTTCGCGTAAGCGATGCCGAAATCGCTGAACTTCGAGTTGAAATAGTGCATATTCTCAATCTTGTAGCGGGTGGGCTGCCCCATCCACTCAATGGCCGCCGCGCACGACTCAACGCCTGCCGGTCCGCGGTCGTCCGACGGGGCGAGCTTGGCGTAGTTCTGGTACTCCTTCATTGCCTCCTCATACTGGCCCTGAGCGCGGATGGCGTCGGCAAGGTAGAGCGTTGCCAGCGGGTTGCTGTAGTTTTTCTTGATGACCTTGCGGTACCAAATCTCGGCCTGGCGGCTGTTCTGCACCATACGGTAGCATTCGGCCACCATAAACATTATGTCGTTTTTCTTGTCTTTGTCCTTGGCCTTCGCGTAGGCGTATTTGTACTCATCGACGGCGTCGAAATATTTGCCGGCCTCAAACGCCTTGTCGGCCTTCAGTGTCACGTTTCGCTGGGCGATGGCCGGCATAACGGCGAGCGCGGCGATTGTTATTGCAAAAAACTTCTTCATCTTTTTCGTATGAATAAAGTGCGGAATGTCAGTTCTTTTAAACTTGCGAAAATAAGGATTTTTGTTCACGTCCGAAACCCGCGCCTTCCATTTAACGCAAAAATTTAGCGTTGGGGGTGATTTTGGGCGATGAAACGGAGAGATTTTGCTTCTGCGGAAGTTATTTCGCATTTAAATTCAATCGGTTCACCAACCGGTGGACCACTAAATGGTAAACCAATTTCATTTTCTTTTAGAAACATCTATAAATCAGCAAAATAAAAACGGTATAAAGTTTTGTGTAATTGAAAATAAAGTGCCATCTTCGCATACTTGAAAAAAGTTCACCAACTGGTGGACCACTAAATGGTGAACCGCAAAGATGAAAGATTAAAAGTCATACGATATGGAAACAATTAATAAGGCTTTTGTTTATGGAGTTTCGGTTGAGGGAGAGAACTTCACGGGGCGTGACGCTGAAACACGGCGGATGAAGATGAATTTCGAAAACGGATTGAATGTGATACTCATATCACCGCGGCGGATGGGCAAGACATCGTTGGTGCGTCACGTACAGCAAGTGGTTGATGCAAACATTGTAAAAACCATATACATTGATATTTACGATTGCCGTTCGGAGTATGATTTTTACAACAAATTTGCCGCTGCTGTGATGAAACAAACCGCCACCAAAGCCGAGCAGGTTATGGAGAACATCAAGAAGTTTTTGGTTAGGGTTACTCCCAAATTCGCGTTCGGTACCGATCCTATGGCTGACTATTCTGTGTCGTTGGGCATAACACCAAAAGAATACTCGCCAGAGGAGATTCTGCAGCTTCCCGAACTTGTTGCACAGCAATTGGGGCGGCATATTGTTGTTTGCATCGACGAGTTTCAACAGGTGGGCGAGTGGCCCGACAGCTTGCAGGTTCAAAAGCGGTTGCGCGGAGTCTGGCAGCATCACAAAAATGCGTCATATTGCTTGTTTGGCAGCCGCCAGCATATGATGAACACTCTTTTTCAAAATAAATCGATGCCATTTTATCAGTTTGGCGAAATCAACTATTTGCAACCCATTCCTGTAACCGATTGGATTCCATTTATCCAGCAGAAATTTCAGCAAAAAAATATGGTTATCGAGCCAGAACAAATAGAGAAGATTTGCCAAACGGTTGGTAATCAGTCGTCGTACGTTCAGCAATTGGCCTGGAATGTTATGCTGAATACAGAAATGGTGGTTGGCGAAGCCGAAATGGAGCAGGGAGTGAGCGATTTGCTCATTCAATGTTCTCCGCTTTTTATGGAGCAGACAGGCAGCCTTTCATCGTACCAGATGAATATGTTGCGAGCTATTGCCGATGGCCAGCGCAACAACTGGATGGCCAAATCGACTCTCGAAAAATACAATTTGGGTAGCAAGTCGAACGTTTCGAAACTTCAGGAAACCCTTTTGGAACGTGATTTTATCGAGAAAAGGCCGGATGGATTATTCTTGTCCGACACCGTTATGTTGCTATGGATTCAGCAAAATATGGATGTTTTTTGAGAGAGAAAATATAGAGTTCACCAACTGGTGGACCACCAACTGGTGAACCGGCCAATTCCGCTTTATAATAACATTTCCGTCCATTCTTCGCAAAATGCGTTATATTTGAAACTCACATTTTGCCGGAAGCACAGAATGATTGAACCGAAATTCGATACCACTTTTTTTGAGCGCTACGCGATGATTGCGCTGCAAACCGTGCTTGGCGCGAAGTATGACCATCTTGTCAACTCCGACAGGCCCGATTTGCAGGATGTGGAGCACAGCCTGGGCATTGAAGTCACGCGCTCGATGAAGGAGAACCGCACCGAGGCCGAGCTGCTGGTGAACGAGCTGGCCGGAAAGGAGATTTTCTGCGTCAGCGAGTCCGATTTGCAGGACATCCGCCTCTATGGCTACTCCTACGGTCTCGATTACGGGCAGTATATGGGCGAACTGGAGAAACGCTACTGGTCGCTGGCGCTGCCACTGAAGCGGATTATCAAGAGCAAGGTGCACAAGGTTGCCGACGGTTTCTACGGCTCTTTCGACCAGTTTGAGCTCTTCATCTTCACAAAAGACAACCTGACGCGCCACGAGGTGCAGCTCACGGTTTATTATATGACTGAGCTTCAGGACTCTAACGCCATTCGCTACTCGAAACTGCACATTGCCCAAACCGACAAACTCTATGTCTGCGACCTGAAAACGCAAGTTGTTGAGGAGCACCCCATCAGCAAGGAGCTCTGCCGGCAGTTCTACCGCAAGGCCGTGGGCAGCGACGAAAAGCAATAGCCGCCGGCGTTTGGATTTTCAGCCGTTTTTTCTATTTTTATGAAATTTTTCGTGTCTGAGCCGAGTCGCCATTCAAACCGATTCGCGCCGGCGATGACATCGAACTAAAACGTAAAGAGCTGATGATTAGAGTAGTTGTGGTTGACGACGAGGAGCAGGGCCGTGGCATTATCAAGCAGTATATTGCGCGTTACTGCCCCTATATTGAGGTGTGCGGCGAGGCCGATTCGGTGAAAAACGGCGTTGCAGTTATCAACGAGCGGCATCCCGACATTGTTTTTCTCGACATTCAGATGCAGGACGGCACCGGTTTCAACCTTTTGGAGAAGGTATCCGAAAGGGCGTTCAAGGTGATTTTTGTGACCTCGTTCGACCAGTTCGCGCTCAAAGCCATCAAGTACAGCGCATCAGACTATCTGCTCAAACCCCTCGACCCCGACGCCTTTGTTGAGGCGGTTGAGAAGGTTAAGGACGACATTGAGTCGCGAAGCAAGGTCAAAGACGTCCGCATTGAGGAGCTGCTCACCAACATCAACAGTTTCAAGAAGATAGGTCTGCCGTCGGGCAGCGCCATAGTTTTTGTCAATGTTGATGACATTATACGGTGCGAGTCGGACGGCAACTACACAATGTTCCATCTGACCGATGGCCGCCATCTGCTCGTTACAAAGAGTCTGAAGATGTACGAGGAGCTTTTTGCCGACCGCAAGTTTCTGCGCGTTCACAAATCGCACCTGATAAACGCGCGTTACGTTGACCAGTACATCAACGGCGACGGTGGCAGCGTTGTGATGGCCGACGGCTCAACGGTTGAGGTCTCGCGCCGCAAGAAGGATGAGCTGCTGGCGATTATGCAGATGCAATAGGGCAGGGCGGGATTTTACTCCCGCGCCACTCTTTACTATTTCTTCAAATCTTCAATCAGCCGTGCTACAGCCTTATCAACCGTTGGCTCGGCCTCGAGTGCCTTGACGAAGGCGCTGCCCACAATGGCGCCGCTCGAGTATTGGCAAGCAGCGTCGAAGGTGGCTTTGTTGGATACGCCGAAGCCCACCAAAGTGTGGTTTTTCAGGCCCATAGCGGCAATGCGTTTGAAGTAGGCTTGTTTCTCGTCGTTGAAACTCTTCTGCGCGCCTGTTGTCGAAGCCGACGAAACCAAATAGACGAAGCCTGTGCTAATGTCGTCGATACGGCGGACGCGCTCCTCGTCGGTTTCGGGGGTTACGAGCAGCACGAATTTCAGGCCGTAGCGCTCGGCAATGGGCTTGTAGTGCGACTCGTACTCCTCAAGCGGAATGTCGGGGATAATGAACCCGTCCACGCCAACCTCGGCGGCCTTGCGGCAGTAGTTCTCGAACCCGAACTGCATTGCGGTGTTTAGGTAACCCATCATAATCAGCGGAATATCAGTCACTTTGCGAATGTCTTTCAACTGTTCGAAAAGCAGTTTCTGCGTCATTCCATTGTCGAGCGCACGCTGGCTGCTGTGCTGAATCACAGGGCCGTCGGCCATCGGGTCAGAGAATGGCACGCCAATCTCAATCATATCGACACCCGCCGCAGTCAGGCTTTTAATGACCTCAACGGTGCTGTCCTTCGTTGGGAATCCTGCGGTGAAGTACACCGACAGTATGTTCTTACCCTTTTTTGCGAATAAATTTTCTAATCTATCCATATAAAATGTTTAATGTTAAATGTTTAGAGTTTAGTTTTTGACTTCGGACATCAGACTACAGACTACAGTCTGATTTGAGCCGCAATATGAGCATTCATCCTTTCATTGTCTGTCGTCAGTAGTCTATTGTTGTTCTTATCTGTGAAATAAACCTTTCAAGTTTTGCCACATCCTTCAAGGCGGGTGCGGTCTCAAAGCGGCTGTTCAGGTCGATGCCGACCAAAGACGGATGCTTCAGGTGGCCGATGGATTCCGCATCGTCGGGGCCAATGCCACCGCTCAAGATGAACGGCGTATCTTGCTTGTATTCAGCCAAAATGTTCCAATCGAACTTAACGCCCGCGCCACCATAGCCCGCCGTGCGAGTGTCGAACAGAAACATATCGCAACAGTCTGAATATGAAGCGCATTGCGCAAAATCGGCAGCCGACGAAATGCCAAACGCCTTGATAACCTTCAAACCCGCTTGACGCAAGGCGGCGCACTCGGTAGGGCTCTCGTTGCCGTGAAGTTGCACAGCGTTCAAGCGGAACCGCGCGGCAATGTCGGCAACAGCCGCAACCGTCTCATTTACAAACACTCCCACCTTGAGCGCGGGTGCGAAACTGGCGGTCAGGTGCGGCAGCGGCTCAGTGCCCACAAACCTCGGCGAGCGGGCGTAGAAAATCAGCCCAATCATATCGGGGTTCAGGTGGCGAACCTGTTCAATATTCGCCGAATCGCGCATTCCGCAGACTTTTATCAACATATTGCTTATCAACGAATTAAATTTATCACCGAATTAAACAGACTTAACTAATTCTTGCTTACGAATGTCCGCAGGCGGACAAGTGAATTGAAAGAATAAATCTGTATAAATCATTTTAAATCAGTGTTATTTGTGTTCAAAATTCTTCACTTCGCGAATGAAATTATCGAGCGCTTGCGGCGGATTGGCGGTCTTCATAAAATTCTCGCCCATCAGGAAACCGCGGAAACCCTCGCGGCGCAACGCCACAACGGTTTCGGGGCGCGAAAGTCCGCTCTCCGACACCTTCACAAACTCGTCGGGAATGCTGTGGCAGAGCCGCACAGACGCCTCAATGTCAACATCGAAGGTCTTCAGGTTGCGGTTGTTGATTCCCACCATATCAATGTCGGCTCCAATGCGGTCGGTTTCGTCGGGCGAGTGCAGTTCGAGTAGCGTCTCAAGGCCCAAACGGTGAGCCTCGCACGCAAGTCGGCGGCACGCGTCGGGCGGCAGGACGGCGGCAATGAGCAGCACCGCGTCGGCACCGCAGCCTTTGGCCATCAAGAGTTGGTACTCGTCAATCACGAACTCCTTGTATAACAGCGGAATAGCGGTGAGCGGACGGGCGGCAATCATATCCTGCGAGCCGCCGCCAAAGAACTTTGCGTCTTGCAGAATCGACACGCCGCTGGCCCCCGCCTTTGCGTAGCCTGGCACAACCACATCGGGCACCGCCGTGGCGTTAATGTCGCCCTTCGACGGCGAGCGGCGCTTGAACTCCGCAATAATGCCTGTGGGCGATTGCAAAAGGCTGTTTTTCAGCGAAGTGCACTTACGTGCGAACCCTTCGGACGACTCCCAAACACTGGTTGCAACCGTCTGTTTCAGGCCTTCAACTTCAATGCGCTTATTGGCGACGATTGTATCGAGAATATTCATTTTCACCATTATAATTTATTTCTAACCAAACTTATCCAAACTAACCCCAATTCATTTTTTGGTTTTATTTGGGTTCGTTTGGTTAGAGATAATGAATTTAATTTCAAGAATTTAACTCGACGAATTTCTTCAGCGTAGCAAGTGCGCGGCCGCTCTCAATCGACTCGCGGGCCTCGGCCATACAATCCTCAACGCTCTTCTGCTGGTTGATAATGTGAATGGCGAATCCTGCGTTGGCAATCACCACATTCTTCTGTGCCTCTGTGGCTTTGTCCATCAGCACGTTGTCGAAAATGGCCTTTGCCTCCTCGGCCGTCTGACCGCCGAAAATTTCGTTCATCTGCACGCGCTTGAAGTTGTAACTCTCTGGCGTATAGATTTTTTCGGTTGAATTGGTGGCCACCTTGAAATCGCCCGTGAGCGAAATCTCATCGTAGCCGTCAAGGCTGTTCACCACACCGTAGTTAATGTCAAGTGTCTGATATACATTGGTATATAGACGCATTTGAGTCAGGTCGGCGGTGCCGAGAAGTTGGTTTTGCGGGCGGCACGGATTGACGAGCGGCCCCAAAAGGTTGAATATCGTCTTGAATTGCAGACTTTTACGCACTGGTCCGACGGCCATCATTGCTGGCGTGAAGAAGGGCGCGTGCATATAGGCCATTCCGCACTCTTCAATTGAGCGCGTGAGTTGCGAGTGGTCAGAAGTAAACTTAACTCCGTGAAGTTCAATTACATTGCTGGCGCCGCTGACCGACGTTGCGCCATAGTTGCCGTGTTTGGCCACCTTGTAGCCCGCGCCCGCAACCACAAAGCACGAGCAGGTTGAAATGTTGAACGTGTTTTTGCCGTCGCCGCCCGTTCCCACAATGTCGATAGGCTTGAACGCGCTGAAATCCAACGGGTTCTGGCTCTGCATCAGTGCCTCGCGGTAGCCCACAATCTCGTCGACGGTAATGTCGCGCATTCGGTAAACGGTGAGCAGAGCGGCAATCTGGCTGTCTTTGTATTTTTCTTGTGATATATTGATTAACAACTCTTTAGCCTCGCCACGGGTCAGCACCTCGTGATTGAACAATTTCTCTAATATCGCTTTCATTTTCGGTTGATTTTTAATGGTTTATAAAGTTTTCGATAATTCTCCGCCCGCCTGGTGTGAGCACCGACTCGGGGTGGAACTGGATTCCGTGCACATCGAACTCCTTGTGGCGCACGGCCATAATGTTGCCTTCCTTGCTCTTGGCGGTAATCACAAGGTCGGGCGCAAAGCCCTCACTATCAATCACCCACGAGTGATAACGCCCAACAATGAGTTGCTTTGGCAGGCCGCTGAAAAGGTAGTCGTCGGCAACAATATCGACGGGCGACTGAACGCCGTGGAAAACATTGCTCAGGTTGCGCAACTGGCAGCCGAACACCTCGCCAATTGCCTGGTGGCCAAGGCAAACGCCCAAAATCGGCTTTTTGTCGGCGTAGGTTCTGATAACTTCGGTGAGCAGCCCCGCCTCCGACGGAATGCCTGGTCCTGGCGACAGCACAATCTTGTCAGCATCAGCAAGTTGGCTCATTTCAAACTGGTCGTTTCGCACAACCGTAACATCGGCACCCGCCTCCTCAATCATCTGGCAAAGGTTGTAGGTGAACGAATCGTAATTGTCTATAATTGTAACTTTCATTGATTTAATGTTTAATCGGTTAACTGGTGAATCGGTAAATCGTCTAAAAGGTGAGTCGCTTCGCTGTTGAGAAGGTGAATCGCTTCGCTGTTTAGATAACTAACCATTCTCAACTTCTAAACCTCTTAACTTCTAAACTTTCTCTTTTCAATCCTAATTTCTAAATCCTAATTCCTAACTATCACTTATAACTTACAGTTTCTCCGCCATCTCAATGGCTTTTTTCAGTGCGCCCAACTTGTTGTTGACTTCCTGAAGTTCGCCTTCTTCCGACGATTGGGCCACAATGCCGCCGCCCGCTTGGAACCACAGTTCGTTGTTGCGGCTCACAAAGGTGCGGATTGTGATTGCCTGATTGAGCGAGCCGTCGAGACCGATTGTGCCAATGCAGCCGCCGTAAGCGCCGCGGTTGTGCGGCTCTATTTCGCTGATTAACTGCATTGCACGCACTTTCGGGGCGCCGCTCAGCGTTCCTGCGGGGAAGGTGTCGATAAACGTGCGGACGGGGTCGGCGGCGGGTTTCAGCGTTCCGCTCACGCGGCTCACAAGGTGGATAACGTGGCTGTAGTACTGCGTCTCCTTGTAGAAATCGACCTTCACGCCCGAGCAGTTGCGGCTCAGGTCGTTGCGGGCCAGGTCGACAAGCATCACGTGCTCGGCGTTCTCTTTGGGGTTGGCCAGCAGCGCCGACGCCAGTTCCTCGTCCTCCTTCGGATTGCCCGTGCGGCGGGTGGTTCCCGCAATGGGGTCAATGTAGGCGCGGCCGTCGCTTATGCGGCAGTGAGTCTCGGGCGACGAGCCCAGAATGCGGTATCCGCCGAAATCGAAATAGAACAGATAGGGCGACGGGTTAATGCTGCGCAGGGCGCGATAGAGTTTGAAATCGTCGCCTTTGAACTTCTGCACAAAGCGTCGCGAAAGCACAATCTGAAACACATCGCCGCGAAGGCAGTGCGCGATACCCTTGCGGATATTGGCCTTGTGCTCGTCGTCGGTGAGCGTGCTTGTGGTGTCGCCCACACGGCTGAAATCGTACTCGGCAATGTGTCCGCCGCTGATTTTCGACTCAATGCGGTCGAGTTGGCTCTCCTCGCCGTCGGCCAGAAGTTCAATGAGCAGCATCTCGTGGCGGAAGTCATTGAACACGATAACGTACTTATACAGAATGTAATACATATCGGGCGCGTCGTTGCGGTCGGCGGTGCTGTCCTTCACGGCAATGCCCTCAAAATAGCGCACGGCGTTGAATGTGGTGTAGCCGTAGAGTCCGCAGTATTGGCGGTAGTCGCCCTCAATTTTGAATTGGCTAAGAAACTCATTTATAGCCGAATCCACACGATACTGACCGCCTATTTCGTGCTCCGAGCGCTTTTGGTCGGGGAAGGTCATAATGGCCTTGCCGTGGCTCACCTGAACGCTTGCCATCGGCCCAATGGCAATGAATGAGCGGTTGTTCTCACTTCCGTGATAATCAGAACTTTCCATCAGCGCGCTCTGTGAGTACAGGTCGCGAAGTTTCATATAGGTGCTCACAGGCGTGTGAAGGTCACCCAGCATTGTACGATAGTTGATTTTGTAGTTGTACATAATTGTAAATATTTGATTTTTAGATTTTTCCTTCGAAATAAGTCGAGAATGTGTTCATATCCTTGTCGCCGCGTCCCGACACGGTGAGCACCACCACATCGGTAGGCTTGAACTTGATTTGGCTCAGAGCGGCCAGTGCGTGCGCGCTCTCAATGGCGGGGATAATTCCCTCAAGGCGAGTGAGTTGCAGAGCGGCGTCCATTGCCTGTTGGTCGGTGACGGCCAGCACCTGCGAGCGTCCGCAGCGTGCCAGGTGGGCGTGCATCGGGCCAATGCCAGGGTAGTCGAGACCAGCCGAAATTGAGTATGGTTCAATGATTTGGCCGTCGTCGGTCTGCATCACCAGCGATTTGCTGCCGTGCAGCACACCCACGCGCCCCAGGTGAATGGTGGCGGCGCTCTTGTCGGTGTCAACGCCCAGACCAGCAGCCTCGGCGGCAATGAGTTTCACGTTGTCGGTGTCGAGATAGTGGTAGAACGTTCCAGCCGCATTGCTTCCGCCGCCCACGCAGGCCACCAGATAATCGGGGTTCTCGCGGCCTTCCTGCTCCTTCAGTTGGCGCTTAATCTCCTCACTGATAACCGATTGGAAACGGGCAACCATATCGGGGTATGGGTCGGGGCCCACCACCGAGCCGATAATGTAGAAGGTGTCGCGCGGATTGCAGCACCAGTCGCGAATGGCCTCGTTGGTGGCGTCTTTCAGCGTGCGGTTGCCCGACATCACGGGAACAACCTTGGCGCCTAACATCTTCATTCGCTGCACGTTAAGAAACTGCCGCTTGACGTCGGTCTCGCCCATATAAACCACGCACTCCATATTCATCAGCGCGCAGACGGTGGCCGTTGCCACTCCGTGCTGACCAGCGCCCGTCTCGGCCACAATGCGCGTCTTGCCCATCCGCCGCGCCAGCAGAATCTGCCCCAGAGCGTTGTTGAGTTTGTGCGCACCCGTGTGGCACAGGTCCTCGCGCTTCAGATAGACCTTGGCGCCCACCGCCTCCGACAGCCGTTTGGCCTGATAGAGTGGCGTGGGGCGGCCCACATAGTCGTGCAGCAGTTGGTTCAGTTCCTTCTGAAAATCGGGCTCGCCCATAATCTTCAGATAGTTGGCCTTCAAATCTTTAACGTTGCGGTAGAGAATCTCGGGCACGTAAGCGCCGCCAAACTCACCGTAGTAACCGTTTTCATCGACATTGTACTTCATATTGTTTTATTATTAAAAATTGACATAAAAAAAGCCCGTCGTGAGTACGACGGGCTGTATTCGTTAATTTTTGGACAACAGGGTGCGTTACTCACAAATCTGAATCTGTAAGCGCCACCACCAATTACCGTTTCCAAAAAATGTGTTCATCACTTTTAATTTTGCGGCGCAAATGTGCGGAAATATTTTTAATGTGCAAGAGATTTTTTCGGCAAAGGCGATTTTTTTGTGTGAGGATACGTGATTTTGGTATGGATGGGGGTAGGGGCGTGGCGTGCCGTGTCCGCCCCGAGTAACCAGTTAAACAATTAACAATGAATAATTAACAATTAAATGGTGATGGGTGTTGGAATTTAGGTATTAGGCACTAGGAATGTGCTGAGTCTGAAGTCTGTTGTCTGAAGTCTGTGGTCCAATTTATCGAAAACGGTTTTCGCTTGCGCGAGAAATTATAATCTCTAACCAAACGCATCCGAACTGAAACCGAAAATTATTCGGATACATTTGGGTTAGTTTGGTTAGCGCACCAAAAAACGGGCTGAAAGCCCAACTCATCAATAGCCCAACGCGGAGTGAGCGCAGCGAACGGCACGTTGGGTGATGCGTTCCACACACACCATTGCGCGCTGAAAGCGCAACTCATACAAATTTTATGAATTGCGCTTTCAGCGCGCCAATGTTAAACGGCAACGTTTCCCAAGGCAGCGCCTTGGGAAACGATTGCCGCCAATGAAGGTTCGCCCTGAAGGAGCAAAAGAAAGGTTGTCGTTTAATATAATCAAATTGTCTGTTGCCCTTACAGGGCGCCTTTTTCCTTGGTTCGCATTCCCCAAGGCGCCGCTTCGCTTGCCTTGGGCTATGTTGTTTTGCGCCTTCAGCGCGCTAGATTGGATAAATTTGGGTTTGTTTGGTTAGACATTGATTTTGAACGATTTTGTTGATGATTTTTGAAAATTTCCGCCCTGTCGTGGCGATACCATTTAGTCGGGGATGGGTGTTGCGGAATGGTTCGCTTACAATTCAATCACTCGCGGTTCGCGCTCAATTTTTATGTCGTATGCCATAAGCGCGGCGTTGCTAAAGACAATTCCGTTTTTCTGGCAAAGACCGTAATTGTTGTGCGAATGGCCGAAAAGGTGCAGCCGCAGTGCGGGCAACTCAAACAGTTGCTTCAGAATCTCGCCGCTGCCATACTCGCCAATCCCAAGGCTCTCCTCCCGGTCGAGAATGCCGAGGGGCGGCTCGTGCGTGACAAGCACCTGAGTATCAGCGGGAATGGCGGCATAGTGCATATAGCCAGTGCCGTAGAACCTCACACCGTCAATGGTTACGCCGCGGTCTTGCAAAAAGTGGACGTTGGCTGGGAGGTTTTCGATATTATCGGCATCGTAAAGGCATAAATCGTGGTTGCCGACAACGAAAATCTTGTGCTTGTAGGGCAGCTCAATGAACCAATTGAGAAATTTCAGGCACTCATCCGCCGTCCCGAAATGGGTGAAATCGCCGCTGTGGACAATCACATCGGCATCGGGCATTCGGCCAATCTGACTGTGAAGCCCGTGAGTGTCGGAAAGGTGAAGGATTTTCATTTTCTGAAATTTCAAAGTTCAAATGTACCTTAAATTACGATTCCTTCTCCCACTTGTCGCACTGAAGCACCTTGCGGATTCGGAAATTACTTGGAACGCTGTTAATGGCGGCAATGTGGGCGGGCATTTCGTCGCATAGTTGCGCAACCTCGTCCATTGTCAGTCCTTCGGTTTGGCGCGCCAGTTCGCGGTTTTTGGGCAGACGGACGATTATCTCCTCAATGGTCATTTCGAATGGAATCTCGCCTGATTTTGGTTTCTCCGTTTGATTGTCAGCCGTTTCGGTATCGTCAGGTGCGGCAGTATAGACGCAGCTCCTTACCCGATACTCGTCTGGCACGCTGTTGACGGCCTCGACGTATTGCGGCAGACGGCCAAGCAGACGCTCAACGGTGGCTGGATTGTCGGGCAAACGCACTACTAATTTTCTGCCGTACAGCAGTTTCACTTCTAAAGACCGACCTTTGAGTTGGTACTCAAAGCCTAACTCGCACATTCGGTTTTTGACGAGAGTGGCGGTCGTGTTTTTGTTGATTTGCTTGATTTTTTGCCGTTTATCCAATTCGTGCTGAAGGGCTTTAGCCTCCTCAATCCATTGCGGAACGCTGCGGTCGATTTCGCGAATGGTTTCGGCTGGCAAATTTTGGTGCGGCGATATGCCAATATTGGCAATATTAAATATCATTTTACCCCTCGGCCATCTGCCCTTTTTAATTGTAAAATTATTGCATCTGATAATCCAATCGTTTGGGATTGGATCACTTATAAAGGTAATACCATTGCGAGTGATACTTTCGGGTGCGGTTATTCGTTTTTCGAATGGGAAGCCTAATGCCTTCAATTTGCTTGCAGTTGCGCCACGTTCTCCGTAACACAAAAACTTCATCAACTCTATTTTCTGTTCTAAATAATGGTATAAAATATCGTATCTTGGGTCAAATTTTCCAAATATAATGACCTCGATTTGCCTGACATTTTCGCGGCAGATTGTCTTAAACTCCTCATTCCATTCGGGTAGGGAATCGACGATTTTTTGATATTCTTCGTTCGGAATGGAATTGGCAATTTCTTGCAATTTATGCTCCCTGGCATCTTTTTTTTCATTTAGGTGAATTTTCGAAATATCGAACCACCCAACACAATGAATGTTGACATAACAACCCACCCAACAATCATTTATGGTAAATCTTAAATTATTATCTATCTGTACGTTTCGTTGCGTTTCCATAATGTAGCCAATAATGAGTGATATAGCATTATTGAAAAAGGCCAATGCCTGCGCCGTCTTGGGCGTATATTGTATTTCCTTCAGTTTCTCCTCGATAAAAGTGCCATAAAATTGCTTCCAATCGGGATTATCATTCTTTTTAAATTTGGCGATTAATTTATTCACGTCCATAGTGTTACGTTTTTAATTGTTGATTTTCTATTTTCAGTTTTTCTGTTGATTTCCACCTCATCAATCCCATAAATTGCGATAGTATTTGCAGAAAAGGTCGAGCCCCGTTTTAACGGCGGTTTCCTCGTCGGTTGTGAGCGTGCGCGTGGTGCTCAACAGTTCGAAGGCATCGGCCATCTGCCGTATGGCGCTGTTCCATTGGCACATATCGGCAAACCCGACAGGAAAGCCGTGCTTGTCAATGGCCGCAAAGGCCCGCAAACGGGGCGCTATGAGCCTCGCCAGGGTGTTGGCGGTGTTCCAAATCTCCACTTCGGGAAAGTCGTGCTTGTGGCTGCGGTTGCCGTTGGTATTGTTGCTCTTTTTCATACGCGTTTTTCGTGTTTATCATTAAGGGAACATTAAGTAATCCTTAAGGGATTTCTGCACGCAATATTATGGGGTACAACTCCCGAATAATGAGAGTGGCGGACAAAAAAACAGCGTGGCGTTTTTTTTCGCGCCACGCTGCACTATCAAAATTATGAAACAAAAATTATTTGCGTTGTGATTTTAAGAAATCAGGATATTTCCGTAGGAAAAGATAATATGTCTTAACAATATCATCGTACATTTGTTTTCTTCCATAAACGAAATAACCTAAATGGTATGCACTGATAGCAACTTTATTATTAGTTTCATCATAGTGAAAAACATAGTTACCACAATCTTTATCACGCTCAAATTTGTACCCAATACTATTCAAAAAGTTTACCATAACATCCTCATTCGCATTTCCACGCCACCCACCACTGCATACAATAATGTCTGCGTCCAAATTCAAAATCTGTTGTTTTAAAAATGCTGAATATTCTTTCATCGCCGCATCTAAAACCGCATCAGAGCATTTAGCCCCACCAGCTTCTTTTTTGCAATTAATATGAGCGAAAGGATACTCATCTGAAACTTTGACAACTTCTTTTTCATCAAGGTCTTCAAATTCAACAAATTTTTCTGGTGTGGTTGTTGCCAAACCATATAAAGAATTGGCGAGATTTTGGTTAAACCCACTACTCACTTTAAATAATTTATAATCAGCAATATCACTATTGGGGTGGTGAAGTGAGCCCACTCTGCAATCCCAATTTTGGTCGTGGTTTTCACCCGCATTTTGGTCTTTTGTCAAGTAGAGAATACGTAACGGACACTTTGCCCATAATTCGTTTTCATTTCCACTCTTTTTACGATACCAATTTCCATCATTTTTTTTTGCAAATTCTCCTCGAAACATAATTCCATCACGTGAAAAGTAAATATCTTTTCCTCGATTTTTATACTCTTGCTCCCACGCGTCAAGAATCTTCTCGTTTTCTTCCACATAATTCTTTTCCATAGCAGTTGACTTTTAATAATTTAACAATAAACCCCTTAAAGTTAAAAATTATCCCAATTCATTCTACTTCTTCAACTTTGCTTGCAGCCTTTTGCAGTTCCAAAAAACGCTCAACCAACTTGCAGAAATGCGAAAATGCGGCATCAAAATCGTTGATACCAAAATGCTCAAACAAAGCTACTTGCGCAAATCTACGCGACATTAAATCCTCAAATTTACGTATCATCTCAACAGACATACTTTTGGTGGCCCACAATGCATTGTAAAGTACTTTTCTATCGTTTTCAATTTTTATTTCATAACGAATTTCTCCAAGATAAACCACAACCCACATCTCATCTCCTCTCTTAAACAGCTGTTGCGCCAAATCGGGATATATAGTTGCAAACTCATTGTACCATTCGTCAACAATACGCCCATACACATTTCGATACGTCTCTTTAATTGGGTTCAATTCGGCTTCCCTTCGGGCCATTTCTTTTTGAAGAACTGCCGCCCGCTCTTTGTCGGTGTAGCATTTGTCGAGTTCGAGAGTGGCAATTGTTTTGTTCAAATCGTTCATAATCATTCGTTTTTATGGTTCGACATCATTAATCTGACAGCAATATTAGGACACCTTGCTCCCAAATAATGAGAGTGGCAGACGAAAAATGCGGCGGAAATGATTTTTTTGAAAATCTTGTGTTTTTGACAAAATCGGTCAAATTTTTATTGTGTTTTTGACAAAATCAAGCGAAAATAGCTTGTGTTTTTGACAGCGGTTAAAGCAAAATGGTTGTAATCTATTAATTGCGTCATCGGGGTTGCGTTAGACATTTTCTTCATCTTTTGCACCTATAGGGCGCGTTTCTCTTTAATTCGCATTACCCAACGTGCCGTTCGCTTCGCTCACTCTGCGTTGGGCTATGTTGTGTTGCGCCGTCGGCGCGGTGATAAGGTTAAGGCCTAACCGCAAATGGTATCAGTTTTTGGGTTTCGTTTACGTTTAAGTTTTCGGTTTTAGTTTATGTTTCCTTCGTCCACTTGTCGCACGGAAGCGCCTTGCGAATGCGGAAACTGCTCGGAACGCTGTTTATGGCGTCAATGTAGGCGGGAAGGGTGGCCGACAGGCGCTCCGACGGCAGCCACCGCAATTGCACTTCTTCAATCACCAACTCGCGCTTTTTGGGCAGACTGACAAACAACTTGCTCAAACGCACCGATTTAGGAAAGGTCATAGTGTATTCGGTGTCGCACGCGTATTGGTAGCCAAGCTGGCGCATCAGACTATCGACATCGGAAGGTGCCTTACCAACGGCCATCATATCGTTGGGCGAAAAAATCTTTATCTGGTAGCCATCGGGCACGCTGTTAATGGCATCGGCGCACTGCGGAATTCGGGCGAGAATCCGTTTTACGGCGCTCATATTGTTGATTTGCAGTGATATGCTGAATTTGCGACCGTACAAGAGTTTGATTTCGAGCGTCTGCCCTTCGATTTGATACTCGCAGCCCAACTCGCGCATTCGGTTTTTAGCGAGAACAACGGCGGTGTTTGCGCCTATCTGCTTGGTTTTGTTATGTTTCTGTAATTCGTGCTGCAAGGTTTCGCGTTTCTCGTTCCAAAAAAGCTTGAACTCCTCCTCCCATTCGGGAATTAAATCGTTGATTTTCTGCATCTGACGCACTACATCTTCAACATCGAAATTCCAATTTTTTGTGAGAGGGAACCACCGCCAGCCGATACTATTGTCAACATAAAATCGACAATACACACCATCATCTTCTTGACCTCCTCGCCATTTGTTTGCAAACCACACATTGCTGAAAAGTATATTGTAGAGGCTGGAACCAATGCCAGGACAGAGCTCTTTTGCGTTATCCGAAAATTGCCAAAAATCTGCATATCCAGGCTTTGGCACATAGTTCATCTCTCTCAGTTTCTCCTCGTAAAACAAAACATTAACCAATTCCTTATTAGACAATGGGTAGTTTTTAAATTTCTTTAGTTTGCCGACTAATATATTGATATCCATAGTTTTGAAAGTTTAGAGGTGAGGGTTTAGAGTTTAGATTGCTGTTTAATCGGTTAACTGGTGAATCGTTTTAGTGTATTAGGTGTTGGGGGTTAAAACAAGTTGAAAACCATCTTTTTTATTATTCATTGTTAATTCCTAACTCCTACATCCTAAATGACTTATTCCTTTGTCCAACTTTCGCGGCCAACGCTTTGGAATTCGATTCGGTGGTTCATTGGCACGCTGTTTATGGCATTGATTGAAGCCTCAATTGAATCGAGTATTTTGCGCACTCGGTCGAAATTGTCGGGCGGAACGGTTACCACTAACTTTCTGCTTTTCTGCAATTTAACTTCCAAAACATACTCTTTTGGCTTCGCTGACTGCTGATAGTGATAGTTTTGCTCTTTTTGGTTTAAGCTGTATTCGCAGCCCAACTCACGCATCTTATTCTTTACAAGCACTTTAACCGTGTTTTCATTTATCTGCTGAATTTTCTCACGCTTGTCGAATTCGCGCTCCAATTCTTTGCCTTCCTCAATCCATTGCGGTATGCGGCGGTCGATTTCGAGATAAAAATCAGCAGAATGCAGGCCCACATAACAACTTCTACCGTGATTAAAGTCCAATCTTACGTTTTCTGTTACATTTGTCTTAAAATCAAATTTGCAATAGTTGAATTGCAATGTGTTGCAAACTGGCTCTATTCTATTATTTTTCAATGCATTAACAACCGACTCACACATATGCGGCAACAATTGCCTATACATCAAGGCGGTGTTCATAACCATACATTCCAAATAATCGGATAGAACTCTCATCTTTCCAGAGTGTTCAGCAAGGCGTTTCTTCTCACAATTCTCAATTGTCTGCTGATTTTCAGTGCAAAACAATCTGAATTCGGTTTCCCATTCAGCCATAGCATTGTCGAACTTTTGCAACAAATTTGCCATATCGTACGACGCGTATTTATCTGGAAATGAAATTGAACGGTCATAAATACGAATGCCAAAATTTGTTAACTCAAAATCGACATTCTTCATACTTAAAAACAGCCGTTTGTTGCTTTTGTCACAGACTAATTCGGCTTCAGGCAACTCTTGTCCGATATTGGCTATGAAGTCATCCATCTTTTTTTCCTCATACTTCCAATATCGGGGTTCATATTTGTTGCCTTCCAAAAACGCAACTATTTTTTGATTGAAAAACAATCGTTTAAGTTCGGCGAAATTGACTTGTGACGAATCTTTTTTCCACTTTTCAAGTAACTCTTCCGCGTCCATAGTTTAAAAAAGTTTAGGGGTGAGTGTTTAGTGTTTAGTTTAAATATTTAACAAGTTGAAAATGTTTGTGTTTACTAAAACTCTATCCAGCAGGCGCGGCCAGTTTTCTCCATCCACTCGTGGTGCACGTTGTACTCCTGCTCGCTGCGGCAAATCCAAAGCACTTTGGTGCGCATAGCGAAATCGACGCTGGGCTCGGGGGCGTAGCCATCGGTGAAAATCAAAAGACCGTCGTATTTGCGGTGGTCTTTCAGATAGTCGAAAACCTCTTGGAAACTTGTACCGCCACGGCCTCGGACCTCAACCTTTGTGGGGCGTTTCTTGAAGGTGACAACCTCGCCTTGAAGGGCGGCATCGAACTGCACCACATCAATGGTTTCGACGCCGTATTTGAAGAACCGCGCCACCACCGAATAGAACGCCTGCAGGGTCTTTGAGTCGATTGAGCCGCTCACATCGACCGCCACCAAGAGCCGCGCCGCAAGGTCGTAGCGGCTGCCCATCTGCGCGAATCCGCTGCGGCGGTTAGGGCGCATTCGCGTCAGGTGCCGCTTGCTCGACAGAATGCTTGTGTGGAACGACGACAGCGCCTTGCGATAGTCCATTTTCACCGCAAGCGACGCAATAATCTGCTCCACAAGCGTGCCTGGCAGCGTGCCCCACGTTGTTGTCGAACGGATTATCTCGTTGATTTCCTCGCGTCGCAACTCATCGTCCTGCCAGAGTTCAACATTGTCGGCCAGCCAGTCGCGCAACATCTGCTGCCCCGCGTTGCCGTCCAAATTGCGGCCTAATTGGAAATCTTGGGCTAGCCAGCGCTTCATTTTTTCCGATAGTTTCCGCCAAAATGAGTTGCCACCACCGCCTTTTGGTTCGTTTTTGGAATTAGAATCGCGCCCGTCAGAATTATCTGATTTTGAACTGGTTGCACCATTGTTATTTTCATCATCGCTTTGCGCGGACTGCTGCCCCGAGCCGTCGGGTTGCTCTTTATCGCTTGGTGGGGTATTAGACTTGTTATTTGGCGAATCGTCAGAATCAATGTCGTTTGCATCGCCCGAAGGTTCACCGTCGCCATTGCTAGGAATGGGTCCTATTGATTGCGGTTGGGGCGGCGTATCGTCTTCGATAGGCGGCTGGCGCAGCAGCACATCCAACTTGTTGACATACCATTCATAGCACTCATTTGCAGGCAGTTGAAAGTCGGCGGCTTTTGCGTATTGCACGCAATTCAAATGGCAATGCTGGTCGATAACCATATTGCTGCCAAGGCTCGCCGATTCGGGCAGACAGCCTTCGGGCCGACGCTCGTAGGGGTGTTTCAGCAAGAGCCTAATCATTTCAATACGGAGCAGTTCCTCCAACTCGGTGTTGCTAATGCGGCTGCGCGAAATCATTTCGGGATTGTACTGCACGCGTCCGCCGCCGCACCGCACAGGGCATCGCATTTGGGTGTTCGGCTCCAACTGCTGAATGCAGAAAATGCGGAACAACGCTGGCTCGGTCAGGAACCATTGCTCGATAATGTGGGTTAGTATCTCTTTCATTGTTAAAAGTTTAGAAGGTGAGAGTTTAGAGTTAAGTTTTAAGTTTTCGAAGTTTTAAGTTGAAAGTTGAGAAGGATTAGCGCTGCGCTGTTGAGAAGGTTTAATTTCTAAACTATCTAAACCTTCTAAACGTTCTCAACATTAAATCTTTACTCTTTACACTTTACACTCATTTCAATTGATTTCTGAATGACTTCGGCGCGCTGCCTGAGCCGCTCCGCTCTCTGGTTAATCTTCTCATTCTCACGCATCTGCAAGGTGTCGAACTGCTTGAGCAAATCGTAGAACTCGCGCTTGTGGTTCGAGTGCAGCAAATGGCACATTTCGTGAAAGATAACGTGACGGACAAACTCTGTCTCGGCCGTTTGCAGACAGCGGTTCAGCGTAATGTGCGTCTGCACGCCTTGCACGCACAAACCCCATTTCTGCCTCATTTTCCTGACATATAGTTTTGGCTTCGCCAACTCGGGAAACTGACGGCTGAAAATCTCCCAACAGTAATCGTATTCCTTGTGTAAATCGGTCATTGTTAAAAGTTTAGAAGGTAAAGGTTTGGAAGTTTAGTTTTAGGTTTTTGAAGTTTTAAGTTGAAAGCTTAACGGGTTCGACCGCAGTAGAGACGTGGCGCACCGCATCTCTACAAACGCCATCCGCACCCAACACCCAATCACAAATTCTCAATAAACCCGATAATTGCCTCATACACAGCGGGAACCTCGGTAATGACAAACGAAAGGGCGTTTTTGTAGGTGTCCTTCTCGAAAAACGAAGCGAAGTGCGCTATCTCTTCGTTTCGCTTGGCCTTCTGCAACTCATCAATGTATTTTCTCAGATTTTCGGCCATAACTTTCTTTTGCTCAGGTGTTTGTCCACCAAGTTCAATGAATTGGAAAATATCTTCGTTCACCGCTGCCACCTCGTGCAGTTTGTACTTTTTGAGCGCGTCCTTGTGCTTCTGGAATTCGAGCAGAATATCTTTTCCAGAAAGCAGTCGACTTGTGCCCAGGAATGACACAAAGGCTTGCGTGGCGGCGGCTCCAACAATTCCCGCAAGCATCTTCTTGTGGACGGATTCAAGGTTGTTTATGCCTGATATGCAGTCGGCAACCTTTTTCCAGGCGCGGCGGTCGGGCGTTTTCTGAAGGCCGCGGTCGAAGGTGCTGGTGGTGCCGTCGCTGTCGAGAAATTTGGGTGTGGCGCGAATGAACTCAATAACGCGCGAGTCGAGTTTGTTTTCGGCCGCCCACATCAGCCATTCCGCCACCGACGGCTGAAAGGTGTAAATGTTGAAACGCGACACCAGCGCGGGGTCAAGGTCGGTGAGTTGGTATTCCTCGCCATCGTTCACGGCCGAAATCAATCGGCTTCCTTCGGGAAGATTCCGCCCAGCAAGTTTTCGGTTAAGTGCCAAATCCATAATGGTTTGCAGCACTTCTGGGCGGGCTCGGTTCAACTCGTCGAGGAAGAGCACCACGGGCTTGCCATCGACAGGGAACCAATAGGGCGGCATAAAAACTGTGCGGCCAGTCTGCTCGTCCATTCGCGGCAAGCCAATCAGGTCGCCGGGGTCGCTCATCTGCCCCAGAAACAGAGTTACCACTTGCAAGCCTTGCCGCTCGTAAAAGCGTGTGAGAATCTCCGATTTTCCAATGCCGTGCTTGCCAACCAGCATCAGGTTCTGCTCCGCCGGCATCACCGACAGAATCTTTTGCAGTTCTTTACAATCTATTGCCATAGTTATACATTTTTAAAGTTCGACGGGACAAATAAATAAGCAACCTATGCGAAATTGCGGCATAGGTTTTGGGAAATTTTCAGTTTTTATTGATTTTTTCCGCAGAGCGATAAATGTGGGGGTGTGCCCTATGGGCAGAAATTTTAAGAAAATTTGGAATAAAAATTTTGTAAAATTTTATGATTCAAATTTTTAAATACAATTTTATCCAAATTTCTCACGAAGCGATATAATCGCTGTAAGCCATACGGCAAAAATCCCGAAAAACACAACTTTATAGTTAATTATTGCCGTATTTAGAATTATTGATACCGAAAATCCAAGTTTAATTTGTGTTTCCGATACCGAAAATTCAAATTTAATTCACATATTTGCTACCGAAAATTAAAGTTAACATTATGAAATACATTGAAAGAGACATAGATAGCAAACTTAACGAGTGGCGAGATTCTGATAACAGAATGCCCCTTCTGATTCGCGGCGCAAGGCAAGTGGGCAAAACATCAAGCGTAAGGCATCTCGGCGAGAGTTTTAAGTATTATGTGGAAATCGATTTGAACGAACACAAAGAATTGCACGGACTTTTTGCGCAAATGCTTACACCACAAGAAATTTGCCGTCAAATATCATACATTGTCAACAAACCCATTGAGGCTGGCAAAACATTGCTTTTTATCGACGAAATTCAGGCTTGCCCCGAGGCAATCAATAAGTTGAGGTATTTTTACGAGCAATATCCCGAACTGCATTTGATAGCGGCGGGTTCGCTGTTGGAATTTGTGTTGGCAGATTTGCCTTCGTTTGGTGTTGGCAGGGTGAGGTCTCTTTTTATGTATCCACTTAGTTTTGAGGAGTTTTTGTGCGCTAATGGCGAAGAATTGTTGGCTTCCGCATATAAAAACGCAACCCCTGAAAAACCTCTTGCCGAAGTCGTCCACAACAAACTTTTGCAACGTTTCAATACATTTATATTGACAGGCGGAATGCCTAAGGTTGTGGCAGAATACATTGATAGTCAAGATTTAAGGAATTGCCAACTCGTCCTCAACGACTTGGTGGTGTCTTACAAAGACGATTTCAAAAAATACCGCAAACGCATTTCCGAAGAACGCCTTTCAATTGTTTTGGAATCTGTTGCCCGCCAACATTCAGGCAAATTCGTCTATTCCAACGTTAACGACAATTTATCGCTCAGTCAAGTAAAATTAACATTAGAAATCCTAATCAAAGCGGGACTTGTATATCCCGTGGTACATTCATCCGCCAATGGAATACCTTTGGGCGCGGAAACCAACGAGCGGTATCAGCGTATGTCGCTATTCGATACGGGTATTTTATTGAGAATGTTGGGGTTAAATCTGACAGAGCTCTATATTCAATGCATCGGAAATCTTACAAACAAAGGCTCATTGGCAGAGATTTTCGTGGCAACAGAATTGGTGAAAAACTCGTCGTGCTACGAGCCTCCGCAACTATTTTGTTGGCATCGCGAAAAGAAGGATAGTCAGGCGGAAGTGGATTTTGTAATTCAACGCGGCTCAGAGATAATTCCTGTGGAAGTAAAATCCGGCACAAAAGGCAGTATGCAGAGCCTACGCATTTTTATGGCAGAAAAACATTTGCTTTACGGCATCAGAACATCTCTCGAAAATTTCTCTAACTACGAGAATATCAAGGTTGTTCCGCTGTATGCCATTTCAAACGTTTATTCTAATGTTTGATTATTACCTATCTGCCTCAACTCTCCCATTCACCCACCTGTCGCAAGGCAGCGCGGGGCGGATTCGGAAATAGTGCGGAACGCTGTTTATGGCGGCCTCGTAGCGGGGAATTTCGTCAATCGCCTGCTCGAATTGCGCCATTGTGAGCGACTGCTTCAGAGCCAACTCGCGGCCCTTGGGCAGGCTGACGATTATCTCCTCAACGCTTATCACGAAAGTGAAGCGCTCCGCATCCTCATTTCGGGTGACGGTTGTGTTGGCGCGGCGGCGGCTCTCAACCCGATACCTGCTCGGCACGCTGTTTATGGCGGCAACACTCTGCGGTATGCGGCCGAGCCACTTCTGCGCCAGGGCGGGATTGTCGGCAGGCAAGGTGACAACCAACTTCCGACCGTGCCGCAGTCTCACCTCCAGCAGCCGTTCTTCGAGTTGGTAATCAAGCCCAAACTCGCGCATTCGGTCTTTGACGAGATTGGCGGTTTGGTTTGCTTGGTGGGTGTGTTGTTTAGAGTTTAATGTGTTCATTGTCTGAAAAATAAGTTGTTGTTAATCCCATAAATCGCAATAATGTTTGCAGAAAAGGTTTAGCCCTGTTTTTACGGTGGTTTCCTCCTCGCTTGTGAGCGTGCGCGTGGTGCTCATCAGCCCAAAGGCATCGGCCATCTGCCGAATGGCGTTGTTCCATTCGCGCATATCGGCGAACCCGACAGGAACCCCGTGCTTGTCCAACGCCAAGAACGCCCGCAAACGTGGCTCTATCAGCCGCGCCAAGGCGTTGTTTGTGTTCCAAATTTCATCAATCGGATAGTCGTGCCTGTGGCTCCAATTGCTGTCGGTTTTGTTGCTCTTTTTCATACGCGTTTTTTGTTTTTATCCTTAAGGGAAGATTAAGCAATCCTTAAGGGATTTCTGCACGCAATAATAGGGCGCGCCACTCCCGAATAATGAGAGTGGCGGACATAAAAAAACAGCGCGGACGAGTTTTATCGGCGGCGCTGCACTGAAGAATGATTCACGATTTTCTTAACTATAAATCATCATCGTATAATTCGGACATTTCATCATCATCGTATAATTCGGACATTTCATCGTCATCGTATAATTCGGACATTTCATCGTCATCGTAACCTTCGGGATACATCATATTCATCATTTCTGCATCAATATGTCTCTTTCCACTGAGTGGCAAATAGTGGTTTTCGCTTTCCTCGTCAATTCTCTTATTCAACATTGAAAGTGCTTCCTGTTGCCATTCTTTAGTGTATTGCTTCCGCAATTTTTCGTAATCAGCGACAAAATAAGCGTTTATGTATGCATCAACACAATCGTTAACAAAAGCGTAGTACGCCGAAAAATCTGTTTCGCCTTTTTTCGAAGCAAAATCGAATAATTCGGCTGCCAACCTTGCGTAATCTTCTGAACATTCCTCAACGGCAACGGCACACGCGTATTTCTCCGCATAAATATCAGTTTTACCATTGGCAATCTCCCTCTTATACAAACTTGAATATCGTATTGATTTTTCTTTCGTTTCTCTATCAGAAAAATAATACTCCTCCGTTATTATCTTGACATACATTTCTTTGGCTATATCATCGCTCAATAATGCCTCTGCGTGCTTTTTTAATTCTTGCATCGCAAGTTCTTTGTCGCGAGTCTGTAACTCTTTATACACCTCATAAACAATGTATTCACTGAAATCGGTTTCCTTATCCGCATAAAGGTCAGCCCAATCAAGACTATGCCCCATTTTTAGTTGGTCAGCAACTATTTCCTTCTCCTTTGACATTGGTTGGATTTTTTCTTCCATAATTGTACGATTTGAGTATTAAACTTTTCCGCGAAGGATTTTTTTTGATTTTTAGAACGCATATTGGATTGATTTACAAGATTTATTGTTGTGTGTTCGTTAGTTCCTCAAATCCTTCAATGAGATTGTAGTAGCAAGAAATTACGCTGTCAAAATCTTTGGTACTAAACGTTTTATACATTGTGTATCTGCCATCAGTATATTCCAATACATCTTTGAATTTTGACATAACAACCTTCTCCATTGGCTTTTTTCTCTTAACATCACTTATTCCAACCCTAACACCGCATTCAAGTTTGCTTGCAACCTTGCCTTTGAAGATATTGACTTCATAATGAATATTGTTAAGCACAAATATCGCCTGTATATCACCGAATTTTGTGAACTCAAAATTCAAATTTGGGAATTGGTTCTCAATCTTTTGTTTCAGTTCGACAAGAAAACTCATAATCAGTTGGCCATACAGTTTTTGCAACTGTTTTAATTCCGCTTGCTTCTTTTCAATTTCGGTAGCAATCAGCACAGCCCGTTCTTTATCGTCTTTGCATTTGTCAAGGTTGAGATAGTCATTGGGCAATTGATTTTGTCCGCTTGTCTTATTCATAAATCAATGATTTTTAGAGTTATGGTTAAAGGTGCACCGAAATGGCGCACCTTTAAATGTTTATTGTAGAACTGAACGAAGGTGTTTTGCAAATAATTCTTTATTGTTTGCCCAGTGTTTTCTAGAAGATGGATGGTAACAATTAATGTGTGTTATAGTATGCGACACACCTGGCACGTTCATATGACATACATACCAATCAGTTTCGGACAATTTATCCATATCTAATACGTAAGGATTTTTCTCCCTTATTTCTTCAATAATTGCAGTACCCCACGATATTACAACGTCAGGTTGCAATTCTTGTAAAGTTTCAATAAAAGCATCAAAATCTCGCTGTGTCAAATACTCTTTTTTCGTTTGTGTCGTTGGTGAGAAAAATTGCAAATAATCTGTAAACGCCATTCTATCCCAAACGCCATACGATTTATCGCTGACAAATTGCTGCATAAATTCGGCGAATTTATTATATGCAGCATAACCAGTTTCCATTGCATATCGTGGTTCATCCGATATTTTCTTCCCTTGTTCAGCATATACTGAACAAGTGGTGTCAAACTTGCTTGAATCTTTTTTTACAGGGTCAGTACATTCTGCAAAGAACGGGCAATTCCTTTTCCCATTTTGGCCATTCCTGTCGCAATAGAAACTCGCACCTAACACTAAAATCTTTTTGCCACAAATACCTTCGTTGTACTTCTCTCCAACGAAAGGTTTGAAAAATCTGCTTTCCATTGTCATATAGTTTTAAATGATTAAACAATTAATACCCATAAAATTAAACATTATTCCAATTCATTCCACTCCTTCAGCTTTGTTGTTCAGCCTTTTGCAATTTCCAAAAACGCCCGACTATCTTACAGAAATACGAGAATGCGGCATCAAAATCGTTGATTCCAAACCATTCACTTATATTGTTTTCACGTTTCCACCGATAATTTTTGGGGCATTCTATTGCCAGTTTATCGATTATGTGCCTGTCATTTTTGGGGTCTTTAAGTTTAATAATTACAAAGCAGAGAAGTTCATTTTCGACTTTACCAATAATAATAGTACAGCGTGCACTATCATAATTAACAATCGTTTGTATCCAATTGTCAAGTTTAAACGACTCTGGTACCAAATCGGGGAATTTAGTTGCGAACTCATTGTACCATTCGTCAACAATACGCCCAAACACATTCCGATACGTCTCTTTAATTGGATTCAATTCGGCTTCTCTTCGGGCAATTTCTTCTTGTAGTTTTGTTGCCCGTTCTTTGTCTGTTTTGCATTTGTCGAGTTCGAGAACGGCGATAATGTTGTTCAAATCGTTCATAATCATTGCTTTCTAAAAGTTTGACATCATTAATCTGACGGCAAATTTAGGGCGCGCCACTCCCAAATAATGAGAACGGCGGATATAAAAAAACAGCGCGGACGAGATTTATCGGGGGCGCTGATAAATATTTATTTATAGATTATTACTTTATCCAATACTCTTTTAAGAGTTTTTCAAATTTTGGTCCTCCATTTTCAATTTCATACCAATTTCTCATAACTGGGTGGTTGACATAATCTATCCGCACATTAGTATTATACCCAACTGATTCTGAATATTTAGCAAACTCATCGTGCGCATATTTACTTGCAAATATCACAATATCGGGTTTTAATATATCTATAACTCCGCATAATGCTGTGCCTGCCACATCACGGTCTAATTGTGTACAATCTTTTTCAAATGATTTTGTTCCTTTTACTGTTGCTGGTCGTAAAAAATAGTCGTAAAATACTGCTTCTTCATAGACACTTTTACAATCAATATTAGCAACTTCATTCATCACCTTGCATAATTTGGTAAAAGTTCTATAATACTTCCAGTTGCTTACTTTTTTCTCTTGGTCTTTGAGAAGTTTTTTTATTCTAGAATCATCTCCCTGGTACCACAAATTTGGGTCTTTGAACACGCAGTCAACATCGTCACCAAGATAGTTGCTTTCTGCCACTATCATCAGTTTACTATGTTTATCACTCCAATAATTGTCCAATAAAGCAGGTTTTAAAATTTCGAAACGGTTAAAAATACCTTCTTTGACAATTCCTCCCTTTCCAATGTTTGAATAATCTATCATAGTTTTAGGTTTAAAATTTAACAAATATACATTTTTTCATAAATGTCATCTCTAAATTCACTAATTCGTGGCGGACACAATTGTTAGTAACAATTAAAGATATTTCGGCAATTCATACTCCGAAAAAAGCGGAAAATCAGTGGTCTTGATATTGTCGAATTCGTATATCGAACCGACGGTGTCTCCAATTATTGCACCTAACATTGCTCAATTTTTAATTCTGCCTCCACTTTGCGGCTATCGGCATCTCCTTTATAAAAATACAATTTCTCAAACAAAGGCAAAGCGCCCAAGAGCGCCTTGCCTTTTGCAACTTACTTTTTCGGCACAAAGGCAAAAGTCTTGCCGTTGCCGCCGATTAGTTTCGCTTCGCCGCCTAAAAGACGTGCGGCGTTCTGCAACTCACCAACTGAATTGTAGGTTTGAACGTTTCCGTTCGGGAAATTTAACTGATACATAAACGTTTAGTATTAGTTTGCCTCCACTTTACGGCTATCGGCATCTCCGTTTTTATTCTGAATTTCTGATTCGTTTGGCCTTGCTTCTTTTATCAGGCGGTTGGCTTACATTGTATGTACAACATCAAAAGCCAACCACTCACCGCCAATCCCCGAGTAAATGTCGCTTCGGTAAGCGTAAACAGCATCGGTGTTGGCGGCCAGATTCTGAAGGGTTTCAATGGCTTTGGCACATTTGGCGGCTCCATCCGAAACCTTTGGCAGTATGACCAGGCCGAAAACAGTGGCTCCCATCTGCCTTGCAACCCGTGCCACAAACGGCGCGCTTTTGGCCTCAGGTTCTTCACCCAAATCGGCCACCACACACACGGGCGAGTCCTGACTGCCGAAATATTGCATAATGCCATCTAAATCAGGCGTTCTGCCATCGCCCAAAACAATTTGCAGCGGCTCAATATTGCCCGATTCCGCGGTGTTGTTATTGGTTGGTTTGAATGTGGCCAGCAACTTTTTGCGGTATTTTCTTTTTAGCAGATAATCAATCAAATCGGCACCAATACGGCCAATGCCAACCACTTTGGTATCAAGGTTTTTCCAGCGCGGTTCGTCCCGCATACACGTAGAAGTTAAGGTATCGATTGAATAGCTCATAATGCTGTCGATTCGTGCCATAGCATCGGGCACCAACAAATCGCCGAAATGCCGCCGCGTCATCGATTCGTTGTTTAAAATGAACATACCATCGGTGTTGGCCGCCAAATCGCGCAGCCCATCCGTTGCTCGCCTTACACGTACTGTCCCCTCGCAGTGGAAAGGCAGCGAAGCAACGCCGAAGGTGGTAGCCCCCGCAGCCTTGGCCTCTCGGGCAAGAACAGGGGCGGCCTCGGTACCCAAATTGCCACCCAAGCCAGCCACAATAAATACTCGATTGGCGTTCACCAATTCGCGAGCATCGTCAATGCTTTTTTCAATGGCTTCGGCACCGCTATTAATGCCAGGCCAAACCTTGCATTCGCCTAACTTTAAAGTCGCCGACACACCAGACTGTTCAAGCGCCTTGGCATCCCAATCGCAAACTGCCACAAACTTATCGGCTCGCTCGCCGCCATCATTGCGCCAAAATTTTGCAACATTAATGCCTGCGCCGCCAACACCAAGAATCCTAATGTTTTTTGGCCGCTCTTTCATCATTTCTGATAATTTGCTCATAATCTTTGCTTTTTAAAGGTCCGACAAATAATTATGAGTACAAATTTAGGGTGCGCCACTCCCAAATAATGGGAGCCACCGTGGGGAATTTCAAAAAAATGTGGAAAGAGTTTTTTTGTGCGTTTTCAACAGCATATATGTATAAACGCCATTAGCAACCTCGAAAACCGACCTTCGTTTGTCGCCGAAGCGCGCGCCGTAGGTGCGCAAGATTGGTAGAATATGAATTTGCCAAAAATGGCGTGCCGTAGGTACGCGACCGTTGTTCTAGTACCTACGGCACGCTGGTTTTCGTGGTTATACACGTTTCTACCAACCTGCCGACCCTACGGGTCTAATTTTCATTAAATTATTGCTATTTGAAGTTTTCTTTAATGTCGGCAATGATGGTTTTCACAAAGCCTTCATACTTAGTTTTTATTTCTCCATTACTTTGAGATGGATGCTCTTTGATAACATAAACGGAACGTTTACCTTCTTGTGTGTACTTAGTAATCACTTCAGACAAAGCAACCTTATTGGAAAGAGATTCGATAATTTCTTCAACTACTTTCACATCACAACCGAGACAAATGACGATATCAGTTCCAAGAATGGACAACTTCTTAGAGAACGTTGGCTTACTGAATTTCTCTCGCGAAATTTTTAGGAGTGTGGCATCAAGTTGACCACGTTTAATCGGCTTTGCAAGCGCATCTAAATTATCATAAAAGAACGCGACGTCCTTATTTGCAAACGTCTTCTTGATAGCGTCAACAAAAGGATTCCACGCGTTTTTGAACAATGGACCTGCGTTTTCAGCAATTTGTTCGTCTGAAGAGATTTTCTTCGACACACAGAAATCGTCATAAATACTAAGAGGAACATTGTAGTCAAAACCAGGTTCTTTAGCTTCCAACATTGCCCAAGAGCCGTGGCCTTTGTCTATGCAGAAATTTTTTCCATTAACTTCACGACCAACAATCATTACCTTGAGGTCTGCTTTAGTCCACCAATCTTCTGTTTGTACACCATTCTTCCACCTTGCGGTTGTCGACAAAAAAGGAATAGAAACTTCTACTTTGTGTGGCTCAATTGCTTTTGAAAATTCTGACCACACTGCCTTGTAGAGTTCGTCGAGCTGCTCATAATTTGGTTTATCCATATTTCCTTGGTATTAAGTTAATGTTTCTCAAATATACGTTATTCCAACCACTATTACCACACACTTTTTCTAAAAGTCACGCAAAAATAGCTTCCACCGCATCGCACATCAACTGCTCGGACAGAGCGAAGGCCAGGGCGGCATTGGTGTTGCCATCGATAATATTGTGCGGATTCAGCAGGCGCAGTTCGCCAACGTTCGGCACAAGTTGGGCAATGCCATCTTGGGCTTTTTTCATACGCAGCGAGCCCTCGAAGCGGAACGGCACTGACACAACCGCAAAAACCGCTTTGCCCGCTGCTTTGGCATCTCGCGCCACCGCGATAGCGGCACTGGTGCCGCAGTTGCCACCTATTCCTGCCACAACAAACACAGATTTTATATCGTCAGTCATTAGTTGGCTGAATGGCTGGACAGCAAATTCAAGATAATCCTGACCGCAAGCGGTGTCGCCATTATGATAGTCAAGGCTTTTATCGACTCTTTGTGCAAACTGACCAGGCTGTTCGCTGTCGAGCAACAGACAGTTTTGCACTTCGACCGATTCCAAATCACGTTGGTCGGTGTCGCACGCCACAATTGTGAAATCAGGGTGTTTCTGATTGTTCAGTTTAGCAGCCACCTTGCATCCGAAGCCACCGACACCAATAACCAATACTTGTTGAGCATTCTGCCCATTCCTAATAGAAATGTTTGTTTTCATATCATTATATTTTAAAAACTGGACACAATAATACACACCCACACTCCCAAATAATGGGAGCGGCGAGCATAAAAAAACAGCGCGGACGATTTTTTTTGCGCGCTGCTTAAAAACCTTTAAAATCCGCAACTCCACTGCGAATTTTCAATGAAAATGTGAAGTTGTACTGCGAATTTTCAATCGTTTTTGAAGCATAGGAATAAAATCAGCGTTGCGTTTTTTCCCTGATTCCGTAAATTAATTCCTATACATATATCTTTGCGCCATATCTCGAAGCAATATGTACAAAGAATATAAACCTAATATCCTGCTCGCTCCTTATGTTGAGACATATTGGGTTTATGACGCGAATCAAAATTGCCCCCAAACAGTCCGAGTCCTGCCTGACGGTTGCGTTGACATACTCTTTAACTGCACCGAAGACTATGACAGCAATATGGCGCCATTTGTGCCTTATATCATAGGCGCAATGACTTCATTTTCTGATAGAAAGTATGACAAAAAAGCCCGAATAATTGGTGTCCGCTTTCACCCTTGCGCCATTGCGGCTTTCACAAAAGTTCCTGTGTGTGAATTTACTAACGACAAGGTCGATACAAGACTGTTTCACTCGCTGTTTTCTGATTTTATCTCAGAACAATTGTTTGAATGCGGAAATGAAACAGAACAAATCCATTGTATCGAAAACTATTTGCTGAGCAAGTTTGGCGACTTGTATGGCATTGACAAGCAGATAGTTGGCACTGTAAAACATATACAAGCCACAAAAGGATTTATGCCGATAAATGATTTATTGAATAATATCTGTCTGTGTCAAAGGCAGTTCGAGAGAAAATTCAAAAATTTGACAGGCATTACACCGAAAATGTTCAGTGCCATAACGCGTTATGCCGAAACAAAGAATTTTCTAAAGAGCAATCCGAATAGAAGCCTGTTTTCCACAGCGTTGGAATGCGGATATTACGACCATTCGCATTTAATTCGCGATTTTAAACGCTTTGGGGGGACGCTTCCATTGCGCTAAATGTCGAATTTGTACACAACTTCTGATTTTCAGCCCCGTATCTTTGCGCCATTAAAACAAAGAGATTATGATTTATCAAAATTTAACACCGAACTTGATGGTTTCAGATGTGGCTGCAACCGTTGAATACTACGAAAAGGTATTGGGCTTTCAGACAATAACGACAGTACCGAGCGACGGTAAACTTGTGTTTGCCATTGTTAAGGCGAACAATGTTATGCTGATGTTCCAAGATGAGCAAAGTCTGAAAACCGAATATCCGCAATTAGCAAAATGCGATTATAAAGCAGGATTGACATTGTATATTCACGTTGACGACATTATGCATTTATATGAACAATTGAAAGACAAGACCAACATTGTCAAGGAATTACACACAACATTCTATGGCTCGAAAGATTTTGCGATTGAAGATTGCAATAACTACATACTGACATTTTCTCAGAATAAGTAAACTACAGCAAAACCTTCGCAATCGCCGCGCAAGCCTCGGCGTCGGCAAGGGCGTGGTGGTGGTTTTCGAGAATGTAGCCGCAGGCGGCCGAAACGGTGTGCAACTGGTGGTCGGGCAAATCCTTGCCAAAATGCCGACGCGCGGCCACACAGGTGCAGAAGAACTGATAGTCAGGATAATCCATACAGTAGGTTTGGAACACGGCTTTCAGGCAGCGCTCGTCGAACGACTTGTTGTGCGCCACAAGCGGCAGGCCCTTGATTTTCGGTTCAATCTGCGCCCAAACGTCGGGAAAGAGCGGCGCCGAGTCGGTGTCTTCGAGGCTCAAACCGTGCACCTGCTGGCAGAACCACGCGTAATAGTTGGGCTCGGGCCGAATGAGCGAGTAGAACGAATCGACCACACGGCCGCCGCGCACCACAACCACACCAACACTGCAAACGCTTGAAGGTGAGCCGTTTGCTGTCTCAAAATCGATTGCTGCAAAATCTTTCATAGTTTAAGGTTTATCAGTCTATAAAACGCTTGTTGGTTGATTATCAGGATTTAATAGCGGTCAATTTTGCCTTTTGTCTTTTTGTAGGCTCGCAACGTGCGTTCGGCCTCTTTGCGGAATTCCTCGCGCAGCCATTCGGGTTCTAGCACTTCAAGGCTGGGGCCATAGGCGCGCAATTCGCGCATAAACTCTTCGTTCACAATTAGTTTGTACTCAAATTCCGATTCCCATTCGCCAGTCCAGACTTCTTTTTGTGAGTGGTGCAGCGGTAATGTGCGCAGATATTTGGCCTGTTCTTCTCCAACCACAATTTTCACCTCCTCAATTTTGTTACCTATTCCGCTGATACCCACAAGATTAGCAAAAATATTATTGGCTTCAAAATTGTCGGGCATAGCGTAACTATCGTCGGTTTCAACCGCGCTGACAATGCGGTCGAGCCCATAAGTGCGAAGTTTGCCTATATCGTCCTTTTTGCTGTTGTCGAGCACTTTGGCAAGCAGATACCACCGTTGGCGAAACATTTTCAGGCTATATGGCTCCACCGTTGGGTAGGTGGGTTCGTTGCGCCAGAAACTTTGGTGTATCATTCTGAGTGTGTGGCGGTTGCGCATTGCCGACAGAATGGTGGTCAGGTGCGTCTGACCCGACGGCACGTCTTCGAGCAGAATCTGCTTGTCAAGAGCCTTGTTCCCTTTTATTATGTCGTTGACAGCAAAGGCGTTAAGCATTTGCCGACAGAGTTTGTACTGACGGCTGTCGTCAGGTTTATGAATGCAATAGCGGCCTTTGACGCACTCTATTTCGAGTCCGAAAATTTCCTCAGCCTCTCTTCGCCAGCGGTGGAACCTGCTCTCAACAATTTTGTCTTCCTTGTCATCGTTGAGTTCCCGATTGTTGGCCCAGCGCCTATTAATCTCGTCCCTTGTGGGGTTGAAATCGTCGATGGTGTTGACCAGCCACGCGTAGCAGCGGAACAAATGAGCGTTATTCGATTTTGCCATATTGTTTCAGTTTTAAATTGACGCAAAGATAAGCAATATCACTCCTAAATAATGAGAGCCAAAGCAAAAAATCAATAAAATTTTTTTAATCGACAATTCGGTTGCGAGAAAAATAATTTGGGCAGATTTTATATAAGTTTGCGAAAACAAGTTATTGATTATTATGAAATTCAATTCGATTTTGGCGGCAATAGCCTGCCTTTTTGCTGGGGCTGTTCAGGCGCAGGATGGCGATGTCAACAGCCGTGACCTTCGCGGCAAAGTTGTTTATGAGGATGACGCAGTTGTGTTCCGTCAGATTGACGAGCATACCTGGATAGGCAACGGTCACCTATGCTACAACGAGTCGCTATATCTTGTTGAGGGCAGCGAACGGGCCGCGCTTATCGATGCGGGAACCCGCATTCCCGATTTGGACAAGATAGTCGCCAAGATAACCACAAAACCCGTTATGCTGCTGCTCACGCACGGCCACGGCGACCACGTGGGCGGTGCAAGCCCGTTCCCCGAGGTGTATATCTGCGAGGCTGACCGTCCGATGTTTTTAGGCAACGTGCGCCGTTACAGCGGTCAGGTTAAAACATTGTCTGACGGCCAAATAATTGATTTGGGCGGGCGCCAACTGGAGGCGGTTTTCACTCCAGGGCATACTTTGGGCAGTGTCACATTCTTCGACAAGGCCAATCATTACGGATTCAGCGGCGACGCTTTCGGCTCGACCAACTTGCTGGTTTTCACCTATCTTTCAAACGTGGTGGCTTCGGCCGCAAAGGTTGAGCAGTATATAAAAGCGAACGATATAAAATTCTTGTTCCCAGGGCATTACAGCGGCGATAATCTTGAATCGCCCCAGCGTGTGACCGATATAAAAGTTATGTGCGGCGAGGTGCTCGATGGCAAGCGCAAGCCTGTCAAGAGCGACGGCAACAACGGCGGAAACGATATGATGATTGAGGACAAGGGCGTCCGCATAACCTTCAGCAGCAGAACTGGCCTTAAGTAGCGCTCACGCAATCGGGTCGCCGCAGAACTTACGGCGCTGGCACTTATGGCACTCGCTGCCGCGCCACACCTTGTCGAACTCCTCAATGGCCGCCTCCACAAGTTGCGGCTCGTCGGTAAGGACGCCAGCCTCGAAGTAGCGCCTTGTGGCCGCCTTCATTCCCATTCCCGCGCCCGTCAGGTTGGCGCTGCCTATGTAGCACGTTGTCTGGTCGATAACAATGATTTTGAAGTGCACGCGCGGACAAAGCACCCTCTCAAGTTGCTTGGCCAGAAGCGGATAGCGGTCGAAATCGTCGCGGAAATTCTCGCCAGGCTCCTTGGCGTGAATGAGCCGCACCTCGACACCGTGGGCC